>JAESFJ010000025.1_pt1 | contig 295621 bp, 287 predicted proteins | sample 9266161 | NCBI WGS metagenome assembly JAESFJ01 (sample SAMN14506165, study PRJNA617096) | algae metagenome | isolation source: Calothrix sp. FI2-JRJ7 and co-occurring heterotrophs from granitic desert soil | place: USA: Red Pass Lake area, Fort Irwin, California | collected 2000-06-01 | reverse complement strand
GATTGCCGCGAACACGAAACTGCCGATCCTTCAGCCCGGGCTGCCACCTGGGACGAGTTCAAACAGGATCACCCCCTCAACCCTCCAGGCTTTTGAAGAAAGGACTTCATCTATGACGCGCCTACCTCTCCTGGCAGCAACGCTGCTGGCAACGCTTTCGGCTGCGCCGAGCTTTGCGCACGACACCGGCATTCACGCCGAGCCGGCCGAAGCCGTCATGGCTTCGTTCGACATCATTGAAACCACCATCGTGACCAAGGGCGAAGACGCCGTCTTCACCACGCGCGTCAGCGGTGAAGCGGGTGTCGACAAGCCCGATGCCACTGACAAATTCGAAGGCTCGAGCGTCTATGCCTATGTCTGGCCCACAAGCCTTAACAGCGGCGATATCGGCTTCGAAGCAGACCAAGGCACTGTCGCCCTTGCTGTGACCTTTCATCCCGATTTCGACGACGCTGCCTATGGCGGCGTGAACCGCCACGTCTGGCACCCGCACTGGGTCATCCTGGGTGAAGACGCTGCCTGCCCCGGCGGCTTGAAGGTCCACGACATTCCCGAGGGCGCCACCCCCAAGGTGCCGCCAACCTGGCCAAACGTACCGCTGCTGATCGACAGCCCGGACTATCCCACGACCTTTACCGGCGACAAGGTGGAAGTGACGATCCCGCTCGAGCTGATCAGCGGCATTGCTAATGCAAGCTTCGACGGCGTCACGGCCGGCCTCAAGGTCAACGGGAACCTCCACGCGCCGCTGCTCTGCGTCGACAACGTGTTCAAGGTTGCGTCGGGTGACCTCAGCCTCCCCGGCAAGGTCAGCGCCGGTCACTAGCTGAGCCAAACAGAAGCCGGTTCGCCGACTGCCATCGACGAACCGGCACATTTCAACCCTCCAGGCATGAAGAGAAGAAACATGAGCAGAATTACCCTTATTGCCCCCACCGATGCAACCGGCTCGGTCGAGCAGAGCTTTGCCGAGAAAGGGCAGCGACCATAGTTCGGGTGGAATGCGGACGGTTGGCTTTCAGGTAATCCTCTACAGTAAGCATCGTGGCGGCAAGCATTGCTACGTAGGATCACAGAAGCGGCAATCAACGCGCTTCGAAGTCGTAGACCACCCAATCATCGCGATCGAAGTGGTACCAGTCCAGCAAACACGATGCTGCGGCTCTTCCCCCTCCCGCACTTGGACGCCGATGCATGCGCGATCTTGGAGAGACTCAATTGGGCACCCGGCCCGAGGTGCACCGTGATGATCCGCCGCGAACCGTGCGTTGAACCAGCTCCTTTCTCGACGCCAGACAATTATCCTTGCGAATCCCTAACCCACGAGCAACGCTCGTGAAATGATGGAGTCGATCGACAAACCCGGACTGACCTGCGGACATTTCGCCCGGGCGATACTCGGCACGGTTGGCGACGCATAGAAACAGGCAGAGACATCGGAGAGACCATGACTGAGCACCCTCAAGTTGCTTTTCCCAACATCGATCTCGACGACGACGCCCAAGTCCGCTTGTACGCGGACCGGCCCCACCTAGTAGAGCGCCAACTAGAGCTTGAGATGTTCGACAGCCTGTCAGACAGCGAAATCGCGGGATACCAGCTCAACGGCACCGAAGACTATGCCTACATCTGCGGGTGTATGGAAGCTTACGCAAGCGACGACACTACCCGCAAGGCGCTGCCCGAGCTTTATGAACAAGGTCTCATCAACGCTGACCGGTGCGGCGAGAACGTGGAGGTGATGATCGCAAAGGCGAAGAAGGCGCTTCGAAAGCATGGGCAGCGCGCGTGACGCGCCAAGCCGGCGGTGTGCTTCGTTCGGGATTTGGCCATCTGGCAACTTCCACCCATTCACGGCTTAGGGGCCGAGGCAACGCCGGCTAGAGCGACGACTAGGTGCACCGACCCGCCGCAAGTTCGACACGGTCGATCTTCGAACCGCAAGAACAACGCAGTCTGTCAGCTTTTGGCAATCTTCGAATAATAGCGGACAGACTGCTGTCGGCCCTACCCTGCCCTTCAGGGTCATAATGTAATACGGCAGAAAGGGGGGTGGTTAGCGGTCTGGCAGGTATTAGCGCGATAAACACGGAAGCTGACGCTCAACCAGACTTCGTTTTGGGTTGGGTCGTTACTCCAGCACAACTGTAACTGGGCGAGTGGGTCGGCAGCGTCTCCAGACTTCAGCGAAGACGCCGACGCACAGCATGCCGGCACCCGCCAGCATCCACAGCGAAGGCCGAGGCCCAATGGCGCCGAATGCAACGGACAGGGCAAAGGGTGCCAGGGCAGAAAGCCCGAGCCGCCCCATTCCGATCCAGCCCAGGCGCTTGCCGAAGCCGGCCTTACCGAAGATCGCCAGCGGCAGGGTTCCGGATACGATGCTGAACAATCCGCTGCCCAGGCCGAAGACGACGGCGAACGCTACAGCACCGGAGGTCGATGGCGCGGACAGCGCCAGGGTACCCAGCGCAACCGGCATGGTGATCGCGGACACTACCGCCAGCACCGTGGCCGGCAGATCCTTACCGAAAGCCATGTTGATCAGGCGGCTGGCTACCTGCGCGGGTCCAAGAAGAGATGCCACCCACACGCCGGCGGCCCCGAGCCCAAGGAGCCCGAGCATGGGTACCATGTGGAACAGCGTTGCCGCCGACACGAACCCAGCGAGCGAGAACCCGAGGACAATCAGGACGAAGACGAGGTTGCCGTTGTCCACCGTCATGGAGGCTGGCACGGCTGTGTTTTCCGCCGGGCGGGTGGCTGCGATCCGAGCGAACCGGGACAGCCATAGGTGCAGCGGAAGGCATACCGCCAGGTTCAGGCCCGCGAACAGGAAGTAGATCTGGTGCCAGTCCATGGCCTGCAGCAGCCAAGCGGTGAGCGGCCAGAAGATCGTGGAGGCAAAGCCGGCAATAAGGGTCAGGTACGTGATGCTGCGCTGCGCGCGAACACCGGTGGTCTGCGCCAGGAAAGCGAACGCCGTCGAATAGAGCACGAAGGCCGACGCCAGCTCGACCAGGATCATGCCGGCCAGGAATGCTATCGTGCTGCCCGCCAAACCGCAGACAGCCAGCGCGGCCGCCGCGCCGATAGATCCGACCGACATAATCTTGCCGGCACCTAGGCGGTCGGCCAGCCCGCCAGCCCACGGCGAGATAAGGCCTCCGGCCAGCAGCGCCAGCGAGATGCATCCGTATATCCATTCCACGGCCACATTGAAGTCAGCTGCGATGCCGGGCGCCAGGATGCTGAAGCTGTAGTAGAGCGTGCCGTACCCGACGATCTGGGTGACGCCCAAGGCCCAGATAGCACCGGCGTTGGAATGGGTACCGGCCATCGTTACCTAGATCGACTTCAGGCCGACCCGCTCCTCGAGTTTGGCTGCCGCCTCCTTGCGCTCGCTGTAGCGGGAGGTCAGATATCCGTATGCGCCGCGGTTGATCAGCGTGAACTTCACCAGCTCTTCCATGACGTCCACAACCCTATCGTAGTAAGATGACGGTTTCATGCGACCGGCTTCGTCGAACTCCTGAAAAGCCTTGGCGACCGACGACTGGTTCGGGATCGTCACCATTCGCATCCAGCATCCGAGGATTCGCATCTGGTTCACAGCGTTGAACGACTGTGACCCTCCGGACACCTGCATGACGGCGAGTGTGCATCCCTGGGTCGGCCGGATGGCGCCGCCGGGTAGAGGTATCCAGTCGATCTGGGACTTCAGCACCGCCGACATAGCGCCGTGTTGTTCGGGCGACGTCCAGACCTGACCTTCAGACCACAGCATGGCCTCGCGCAGTTCCTGCACCTTGGGATGCGTATCGGGCGCGTCGTTCGGCAACGGTAAGCCGTTGGCATGGAAGACACGCACCTCCGCGCCGAACGCCTCGAGCAGGCGCTGCGCCTCGAACGTCAGCAGCCGGCTGTAGGAACGTTCCCGCAGCGAACCGTAGAGCATCAGGATACGCGGCTTATGCTGCATGTCGGCTGCGGTCAGCCTGGCGAAGTCCGGGACTTCGAAGGCCCTGGGCGCGACGTTGGGCAAATCAGACACGCCGCTTTCCTTCAGCGTCGATGATGACTTCGCCGTCTTCTTTGGTGAACGGTCCGATGTTGGGGTTCTCTAGAATGTCGAGCACGACCTCGGAAGGACGGCACAGGCGGGTACCCACAGGAGTTTCGACAAATGGGCGGTTCAGCAGGATCGGGTGCGCCTGGATAGCATCTAGCAGCGCGTCGTCGGACACGCCTTCCTTGGATAATTCGAGCTCCTCATACGGCGTATCCTTCTTCCGCATGGCGTCCCGCAGCGACAGGCCGGCCGCAGATACCAGCTCTACGATGCGTTCCCGAACCGGTGGCGTCTTCAGGTACTCGACGACGGTCGGGTCGACGCCGGACTGCCGGATCATGGCGAGCGTATTGCGCGAGGTGCCGCAGTCGGGATTGTGGTAGATCGTAACGGTCATGTTCGGTCTTCTGGATTGATGGGGAGTTCGCTGCCGGTTGGCACGCGCAGGAGCCAGGTCATGAGGGCAAGCGCGATCACCGCGCCTGCTACCTGGGCGACGATGAAGCTCGGCAGGTCGACTGGACGGATGCCGGAGAAAGTGTCGGTGAACGAGCGGGCGATCGCCACCGCAGGATTGGCGAACGACGTCGACGACGTGAACCAGTACGCGGCGGTGATGTAGAGACCGACCAGCATCGGCACGGCCTTCCGCTCGAACCTGATGCCGGCTAGGATGACGGCCACCAGGCCGAAGGCGGCGACGCTCTCCGAAATCCACTGGGCACCCCCGGTCCGGACATGGGTCGACGACTGCAGCAGCGGCAGCTCGAACATGGCGTGGGCGGCGATGGCGCCAGCGATCCCGCCGATTACTTGCATTAGCGAGTACAAGCCTGCGTCCCGGGCGGGAAGCTCACGGCGGAGGGCGAATACCAGCGACACCGCGGGGTTGAAGTGCGCGCCAGAGATAGGGCTGAGTGTGCTGATCAGCACGACCAGGATGGCACCGGTAGCAATGGTGTTCGCGAGCAGCGCCAGCGCCACGTCGTTTGTTAGCGTCTCGGCCATGATGCCCGACCCGACAACGGTCGCGACCAGGAGGCCGGTGCCCAGGGCCTCGGAGGCGAGACGGCGTGGTAGATCGATCATCAGGCGACGTTCGAAGACTTGGTGGTCGTGCCGTCCATGGCACCGATACCCTCGAGCCTCGAGTTCAGTGCCATGCGGTCAATGCTGGCGATCGGCAGGTTGATGAAGGCGCCGATCCGGTTGCGGAGGTACCGCAGGGCATCCTCGAACGCAGCACGCCGCTTGAACTCGGGACCGTCGACAGCCGCGGAATCTTCGATGCCCCAGTGTGCGGTCATCGGCTGGCCGGGCCATATCGGGCAGGTCTCGCCGGCAGCGTTGTCACAGACGGTGAAAATGAAATCCATCTTAGGCGCACCCGGCGCGGCGAATTTATCCCAGGCCTTCGAGCGCAAGCCTTCGGTCGGGATACCCACCTTGGCCAGGCTTTCCAGTGTCATCGGGTGCACGGCACCCTTGGGCGCCGAACCCGCTGAGTATGCCTGGAAGCGACCTTGGCCAACATGGTTCAGGATCGCCTCGCCCGGGATGGAGCGAGCGGAATTGCCGGTGCAGAGGAAAAGGACGCTGTAGACGCGTTCAGACATGGCTCGACTCCTTCGCAGAGCAGCACGGGGTGAATTCGGCAACGAGAGGTTCGCACAGCTCGGGGCGACCGCCGCAGCAATCCTGAACCAGGAAGCTCGCGATCTCGCGCACCCGGTCAACGACCGCACGGTAGACGATCGAACGGCTATGGCGCTCGCTTTCGATGAGGCCGGCGCGAGAGAGTATGGCTAGGTGGCTGGACATCGTGTTCTGCGGCACCTCGAGACGGCGCGCGATCTCGCCGGCGGCCAGGCCATCAGGCTCATGCTCCATCAGGAGACGAAACGTATCGAGACGGGTGCTTTGAGATAGAGCAGCAAAGACATCGATGGCTTGGGTTGATTCCATATTTCGAGTATTATCGATTTAAATGAGGCGGGTCAATCACTCTGGTGTTTATTGGGCAGCCCTTCCGCTGCCGAATGGCCGCTTTCAGGCTTCCACAAATAGGGGTTTGGGGTCCGCAATGGGGTCGGCAATTGACAGGCGGCATCGCGCCCCGTTTCAGCCGTTCGCACGAACAATCGGCCTCCCTGGAAGCAGACATACAGAATGCCGCGATCCACCAATTCAGCCGCGCGGTATGAAGCACAATCGCGGGCACTGGAGTTCGGTAACCAAGGAACATTTGATCCCCCCTGATGTTGTGACCGCAAGCATCACTCAGCTAGGCGGACCCGAACATGACCATCACCAACCGAGACGATGTCCCATCGGAAAACGTCACCGATACGGCTCATGAAAGCGCCATCGTCAGCGAAACAAGTGTACCGGCTACTGACAGCCCTCGGGCGGAAAGCACTCCGATCGCGGTTGACCAATCTTTGGATAGTACAGCTGCAGAGCAGGCCATGGTGGGGGTTGCAGAGCCAGCCGCAAGCATTCCGGTTTCGGCGCCACGTGCAAAGACCCGCGGGGTGGCAGACATCGTCTTCCTGATTGACATCAGCGGCAGCATGAAGCCCTGCATCGATGCGCTTCGCGCCAACATCGAGCTTTTCATCGACTTCCTAAGCAAAGGAAACGCGAACGAAGGCTTGAGAGACTGGCGCGGCAAGGTCGTAGGCTATCGCGACTTCGATGCAGCCGAAGGTGAGGGCCTGCCCTGGATCGTGGACAATCCATTTGTTCGCAACGCCAGTGACATGAAGAACCAGCTGGGCTGGCTCGAGGCTGCCGGCGGTGGTGATGAACCCGAGTCACTGCTCGACGCACTCTATACGGTCTCAACCATGGAGGCGCTGCTCAAAGGGGCACAAGCAGAAGATCCGGCCAAGTGGCGCTACCGCAGCGATGCCGCTAGAGTCGTGATCGTGTTCACCGACGCGTCCTTCAAGGAGACGATGAGCCTTCCCCAGGCACGCGGCGGTTCGCTGCAAGATGTGGCCAATGCCGTAATGGCCAACCGCATCATCCTGAGCCTGTTCGCTCCGAATTTCGAAGGCTACGACCGCATGAGCCAGATCGACAAATGCGAATGGGAAGTAGTCGAGTATGACGGGTTGAGTCCTCAGGAGGCTTTGCGGCAGTTCACAGCCGATCCGGCGAATTTCAGAACAACGCTCAAGCAGTTGGCAGCCAGCGTGTCCCGGTCAGCGGAGACCATTGCTCTTTAAGGAGCAAGCGGGACTCCACCATGGCCAAGAAGCTTAAGATTGGCGACACGATCAACGGGTATCGCATCACGCAGGTTTTTGGGCCTGGGATGATGGCCATATCCTATGCTGCCCAAGCGCCGTCAGGCGTTAGGGTGTTTTTCAAGCAATACAAGTCGCCGGCACCTAGCGTTGTCTGGTACTCCGCCTTCGTCGCGTATCAGAAGGCCCTTGCTGAACGCGTCCGAGCCAGCAGGGCGGCCCACTTTGCAGTGCGGCAGGTTGATGCGTTCGAGGCAGTCTGGGGTGGCCGATCATACTTCCAAGCCTTCGAATTCGTGGAAAGCGGTGCCGATCTGCAGCACCTTATCGATCAGGATCTGGACTCGCGACTTCCTGAAGGACGAGCAACTGTCCGAGCTCCCGAGTTGTGGGCGCGACACCTGACCTGGGCAAAGGTGCTGATCAGCGGCGTCGCGGCACTTCATCATGCCAAGATCGTCCATGCCGACCTCAAGCCCGCCAACGCCTACATGATGGAGGATCCTACCATCGGCGCTGGGTATCAGCTCAAGCTGATCGACATGGATTTTTCCGTGCTCGCAGATCATCGCGCTCCTTGGCACGGCCACCAGGCCTATGTTGGCACGGATAATTACCGCTCCCCCGAACACATGACCAAAGGCGGGGTGCCGACGCCGGCCTCCGACATATTCACTTGCGGGCTGATGCTTTATGAGCTCCTGGCGGGTTACCACCCTTATTGGCAGGAGGACCAAGCCGAGTACGCAAGGCTTGTGCAATCCTATGCGGCTTCACCCCCCGCGCTTTTGGGCCGTATGCCCGATCCTGCACGCAATGCCGAAGTCAGCCTCGCCCTTCACAAGTGCCTTTCTCCAAATGCCGCTGATCGGCCCAGCGCTGTTGAACTTCAGGCTATTCTGAGTGGACGAGTATCGAGGCCCACTACCAGCACAGAGGCCACGGTACCCTCTGGTTCAAGCAAGCCAGTACCGCAGCCACCTTCTGCCGGGAGCGATCTCTCCAAGAGCGGCAACCCGCTGCGCTCAGATGGCCTCGAGCTCAGGGCTGGGGATGGACGAGTGTTGAGGCTCAAGATCCGGACTACTCTTGGCAAGGCTGTGCTGCGCTCCTTGGGGACTGAAGCGGAGTTTTGGGATGATCGGCAATGCGTGTTGGAGCGCAATGATCGTGGTGAATGGGTGCTCGTTCCAAACAGCAGCGCTGTTAACGAGACCCTGGTGAATGGAAAAGCTGTCGCCGCTCCCCAGATCTTGCGGGAAGCCGATGTGATTGCAGTTGGTCGCCAATCCAAAGGCATCGCCAAACTGCCACTTACGGCACGCGGGTTCTGAGATGGGTGATCCTGAGGGCGAAAAGCCTACTCCAGCCGGCAACGAAACGGCACGGGTATCAGAAGTTCCTCTAGACTTGCCGTCCGATCCTCCCTCTTCCTCTCAGGGTGTAGAACAGGAGTGCCGTCCTAGCGAAACCACCAGCGAACCGAGTGTTGAGGTAAACACTCCCGGTTCTGCGGCAGAACCCAAGCGTGATGGAGCGCTGGAGCCACCTCAGAGAGAGTGCATAGCTCAGGTAGAGCCCCTCACAAGACCGCACTCGCCACCCATCCTTCCCCCGATTGACGTGTTCGACCTTGATTGGCACGGTATCCATGAACGGGCTCTCAACCCTGAACAACTGCAGCGTATCGCCGAGCTTGTTCAACCCCTAGAAAGCTCAGTCGACAGACCGGACAGCTTGCACCTTTTGTTCGATAGGGATCGAAGCAATTCGGCAGACAGAGCTATCAAGATCTCCCACGAACAACCATGTTGGTTTATCGGAGATCTTCACGGCGATCTTCTCGCACTGGAAGCTGCATTAGCGCTAATCGAACAGGAGGCGGAGCCATCAGGCGAAAAGGCGGGGATCGTCTTTCTAGGTGATCTTTTCGACGATGGCGGTCCGGCGCTTGCCCTCCTGCTCCGCATTTATCAGTTGATCCTTGAGAACCCGCATCGAGTCTGCCTGCTCGCAGGCAATCACGACGAAGCTCTACGGTTCGAGGCCGGGCGGTTCACCTCAAGCGTTGATCCATCCGACTTTGCCGAATACCTGAATGAAAATCTATCTGCCGAGTGGATCGTGCGCGCCGGGGTTCTTGCTATCCGCCTCGCGGAAAGCGCACCACGTGCGTTATTTTTCCCCGATGGCTTGCTTGTGGCCCACGGTGGATTTCCCCTGATCGACCTTCATGAACGCCTAAGGGAAACCGGGGAGTGGAACGATCCGCAGGTGCTTGAAGACTTTGTCTGGACCCGAGCCCACCCCAAGGCTCGTAGAAAGCTGCCCAACCGCTACAGCAGGGGAAGTCAGTTTGGATATGAGGACTTCGCCGATTTTTGCGCGCTCAGTGCCGAACTTGGACGCCCCGTGACCCATATGATCCGGGGGCATGATCATGTGGATGACCGCTATGCCATCTATGGCAGCAACCGTCCTAACCCGATCCTCACCACGGTGGCGCTGAGCCGCCGCCTCGCTCGGGAAAGCACTGACCCCTATGCGCGGGTGCCAACCGTTGCCCGGTTTGTCAGCAGAGCCCTGCCGCAAGTTTATCGGCTGCACATCCCGCCAGCTTCGGTTGAGGCCTTTTATCCCGAGCACCAGACTCACCAGATGGAGGACCAACGCTCATGAGTGGAGTTGTTCTGCGCTGCCCCAACTGCGGGACCACCAGAGCGTTGCCCGGACAGTGCGACGCATGCCATGAAGCTGAGGTGCGTTTCTTTTGCACCAATCACAAGCCGGGTCATTGGCTCGAGAGTGTACAATGCCCCGAGTGCGGCGCACGGTTTGGCGAACCTACCAAGCCTCACCCGCCTGAGCCTACTCCTGTTGCCCCACGGGCGCCTCGGCCCAGCCGCCGTCCGCAGCAGCCTGCAGAATCGTCGCGACGGCGCACGACGCTGGACAGTTCTGACGTGGTTGGTTCTCCCCCTCCTGACGCTTCTGGCGACGCTGCCGAAGAATCGCGTCGTAAACTTGCTCTGCGAAACGTGATCATGGCCCGTCTTCCAGAGCTTCTAGGACCTACACGCAGGAGGCCGCCAGAAGATCCTGATCTGGTCTACCACTCCAGTCGTTCGTCGCGACCCAGCCTGGGCGGCCTCGTGGCCAAAGCTCTGTTCCTGGTCTTCTTCATTATGATCGCGCTGTTTCTCTTCGCCTTGTTTCTGGGCAGCTCACTGCTGGGCGAATTTGGCGTTGTGATCCTCTGAGGTGCTTCCGGGCAGTCGATTGTGCGCCCCCATTTGGTCGTCCATAGGCCTCTTGGAACTTAACGAAAGCTGTCAGTTGCAATCGCAATCAAGTTCGCAAGCAAGCCGCAACCCTCGGTTGTTAGTCTAATGGTTTGACCGTCATCCGCTTTGACCCAAACGCCGGCAACTCAAGTGGCACCAGAAGTCACAAGATCACCTGACGCCAGCACTCGTACTAACGGCGTTGCTGCCGAGGGGACGATCGCTGATGTCAATCAGTCGAGCAGACTAAATCCGGCGGCAAGATGCGCCAGAAACGAACTTGGTTGGAAGCACCACCTGCTGGGGAGGCAAAGGCAGTTCCGACTGTCCCGAAATCCGGGCAAGTAGCAGCCGGGCAACCGCACGTCCGAGTTCGGCAGTGTCTTGGACGACTGCAGTGAGTTTTGGAGTAATCACGTTGCTCCATGGCGCATCATCGATCATTGCCAAGGATATCTGATCCGGACATTGAAAGCCCAATTCTTGAATGGCCTGAAGCGTAGCGAACCCCATAATATTGTTCGCAGTTATAATCGCGGTTGGGCGATCCTGGCGGGTCAGCAGTTTCATTGCCTCAGAGTAGGCCACCTCCCCATCGTACCTACCAGGCGCGACGAGACTATCATCGAGCTTGAGCCCACTTCTCTCGACGGTTTCCCGATATCCAGCAAGACGCTCGTCAGCGGTATGCATCTCGGGGGTCCCTGCAACGAAGGCTATCCTGGTATGGCCAAGCTGTATCAGGTGCTCGGTGATCATGGAGCTAGCCAGACGATTGTCTGACCCCACAAAATCAACATTCAGATCTGCTACCCTGTTGTCGAAGCAAACCATGGGCATTTTAAATTGTTTCAACTGCGCCGTGTACTCGGCTCCATGTCCTGTAGGACTTAAAGCAACCCCCGCTACCCTCAGACCCGCGTAGTGCTCCAGCAGTGCCAGCTCCCGCTCGACATCACCAGCCGCGTCCGAAACGATAACGAGATAGCCGGCTGCAACGGCACTTTTTTCGAACTCGCTGAGAACCTTGCTGAAGAAAGGAACGCTGATGTCGTCCACGATCATGCCGATGATACTACTGCGCCCCCGCGCGAGTGTGCGAGCCAATGGATCAGCCGCATAGCCAACAGCGATCGAGGCCTGTCTCACGCGCTCAAGGGTGCTGCTATGGACGCGGTCCGGATGATTGAACGCTAAAGATACAGTGGACTTCGACACGCCTGCCATACGCGCTACATCATTGATGTTAGGCACGATCGAACCGCTCCACCTGATCTCTCCTACTCTCAAAACTGACTTCTTCTAACCGGACCGTGCTTACCCGGCAATCGTTAAGCATGGACTTGACAAGAACACGCCTCTAAGCGCTAACATGTTACATCGAACCGGTTCGAGAGTACGGAGCGATCTGGTTTTGGGAGGTTTCGGATCGGGTGCGCCTGGCCGATGCAAAAGGGAGAAAAACAAATGAAACACTTCGTCGATCTGGCCAGATCAACGGCCGTGGTGACACTCGCATGTGCGATAGGACTGGCACCGACAGCAGCCAGTGCTCAGGAAGAAATCACGCTCAAGATGTGGGCGTTGGTCAATGAGAACTATCCTGAGTACATTGAGCTCGCTGCGGCCGAGTTCAAGAAGACCCACCCTAACGTCAACATCGTGCTTGAGAGCACTCCGAACGAAGCGTACAAGACCGCAATTCAGGTAGCGCTCACCGGCTCGGAGCCCCCGGACGTTTTCTTCAACTGGTCCGGCGAGGATGCTGCACGTCTTGCTCGGGACGGGTTGGCGCTTAATATCACAGAGCTTGGCAACGCCGAAGGCGGTTTCCAAGGCCTACTTACCGACTCTTGGAAGCAGTCCTTCGTCGTTGATGGGCGCAACTATGGTGTGCCCACTGAAGCCGTCACTAAGTACTTCTACTATGACAAGCCATTCTTCGAGGAACACGACCTCAAGGTTCCTGCCACATTCGAGGAATTGCTCGGGCTTTGCAAGGCGATCCGCGCCATCGATCCAACTATGGTTCCGCTGCCGCTGGGCAACTCCGAACGTTGGAAGCTCAACCACTACATCACTGTACTTAACGAACGCGTCTTGGGCATTGAAGCGACTGCAGCCGACTATGCCCTTACCGCTCCGGCGGATCAGCTCTTCACCAATCCGGGCTATGTTGAAGCATGGCAGAAGGTACTCGATTTGCAGGAAGCGGACTGCTTCCAGGATGCGCCTAACGCGACCTCCCCAGAAGCATCTCGTGCCATGTTCTCGACTGGTGCATCACCAATGATTTTCTGCGGCTCCTGGTGCATGGCGACCTTCGACGGGGAAGGTTATACGGACTACTCGCTGTTCCGCTTCCCTCCTATTGCGGGAGCAGCAAGTGATGGCTCGACCAACATGGTGATCCCGCAAGGGCTTCAGGTTTCAGCCAAGACCAAGCATCCAGAAGAAGCAGTCGCCTGGGCAAGCTTCCTGGTCACTCCTGAAATGGGTGCAAAGTACGCGGAAATGCGCGGCTCCATTCCATCCAATGCGGAGATGATCGATAGCATCGAAGCGACTGAACAGTTCAAGTGGGTTGCCAACGACGTAGGCGCCTTATCAGCAAGCTTCAACGTACTCGACGTGATGCTCAACGCATCGGTCGCCAATGCTTACCTCGATGAAGGCGTGGAGGTGCTGAATGGCACCAAGACTCCTGAGCAAGCTATGGAGGCGATCCGAGCAGTGGCCTTAGAAGAGAAAGCCAAAGCCGGAGTTTAAGTCTCCAGGGCGTCCGCTGCACCGGACGCCCGCCCTTCCCTCTTCATCCGAACGGAACCGATCCATGCCCGGCTCGATGAACGCCAGTGTTTTGCCACGTCGCTCCCGTGCGAAGCTTTCGCCAGCCGCGGTCTCGACCATCATGATGATACCGGCGCTCGGGCTCATCGCTGTGTTCATCATCCTTCCCGCGGCTCTGGCGGTGTTCGGCTCGTTTTTTTCGTTTACAACGACATCCTCCAATTGGGCTTTCGTAGGATTGGAGAACTACGCAAGAGCCGCAGCAGATCCGGTATTCTGGGTTGCGCTGCGCAACAACATCATCATCGTGGTTGGATCGGTGGTTCTGCAGGTCGGTTTCGGCACCATACTTGCCGCTATCCTTGACCGTGGGTTGCCCCGAGGCGCCACGATATTCAGAACCATTATCTTCGCCCCCATGGTGGTGTCATCCGTAGCAGTGGCGCTGATCTGGCTCATCATTCTCGATCCGAACATCGGATCGCTCAATGCGTTGGTCCGAAGCGTTGGGCTGACGCCGCCGATGCTTGGCTGGCTCGGTGATCCCAACGTCGCCATGTGGATGATCCTGCTGATCGCGGCGTGGCAATACACCGGCTTTATGATGGTGCTGATCCTGGCGGGCCTGCAGGGCATACCAAAGGAGCTCTATGAGGCCGGCTCACTGGATGGGGCACGTGGGCTCAAGGCCTTCTGGTACATTACCCTGCCCTCCATCAGGAACGTCCTCATAGTTGCGGTACTCATCACCACCATAGGCGGCTTCAAGGTATTCGACCTGGTGTTCGCGACCACGGGTGGCGGTCCGGCAAACTCCACGCAGGTGCTCGGGACATATGCCTACCTGCAAGCCTTCACGCTCCAGAACATGGGCTACGCAAATGCGATCTCGGTCGTGCTGCTGTTGATCGCGGTGATCCTTGGATGGCTGCAGCTCAAGACCTCGCGCCGAGGTGCAGCATGACCCGCTTCCGCTTCGTCAACCTGGTTCTCTATGGCGTGGTGTCCCTTTGGAGCCTGTGCATCCTGACACCATTGGCTTGGATGATCTTCGCTGCGTTCAAGTCAAGGCGCGAGATCTTCACCGATCCGCTCGGTTTGCCGGATACCCTGACCTTCGACAGTTTCGCTCGGGCCTGGAAGGTGGGCATGGGCACGTTCCTGCTCAACTCCACACTGACGACTGCTGCAGCGGTGGCGGTCATCGTCGTCGTGTCTGGCATGGCGGCCTACGTGTTCGCCAGGACCGACACCAAGGCACTCCGATTACTATACCTGCTCGTCGTGGCTGGGTTCGCGGTACCCGTCCAAGCCGTGCTGGTGCCATTGTTCCAACTGCTCAGTGGCGCCGGTTTCCTCAACTCGCAGGCAGCTATCGTGCTGCCCTATGCGGCCTATGGGATCCCATTCACGATCATCCTGTTCTACGCCTTTTTCCTGGACTTCCCCAAGGAACTCGAGGAGGCAGCACGTCTCGACGGGTGCGGCCGCTTCGCCACCTTCTTCCGCGTGATACTCCCACTGTCGGGTCCTGCCATCGCAAGCGCCGCGATCTTCCAGGCAGTGTTCATCTGGAACGAATTCCTCCTTGCCCTCCTGCTGCTCACGCGACCGGCCTCCAAAACACTTCCCGTAGGCATCATGCAGCTCAAGGGCGAGTACTCCTCGGACTGGCCTGCGGTCATGGCCGGCTTGGCGATCGCCGTCATTCCCATCCTTCTCATCTTCATCCTGGCGCAGAAATACTTCGTGCGCTCTCTAGCCGGTCTCGGCAAATAGGAGACGCCCATGCACAGCCTTGAGCTTCGCGGCATCGTCAAAGAATACGGAGCTTTTCGCGCCATTAAGGACGTCAGCTTCGCCGTTGAACCTGGCGAGTTCATCGTCATGGTGGGTCCTTCCGGCTGCGGCAAGTCGACATTACTTCGGTCCATCGCCGGCCTGGAAACGATCAGCGGCGGTACGATCAGCATCAATGGCCGCGACATCACTAGTGATGAGCCCTCGGATCGTGGCGTCGCTATGGTGTTCCAGAATTACGCGCTCTACCCGCATATGAGCGTTCGCGACAACATGGGCTTCGCCCTTAAGATCGCCGGCAGGCCACGCCAGGAGATTGATACCGCGGTTCGAAGGGCCGCGGAGATACTCCGGATCACCGAGCACCTGGACAAGAAACCTCGCCAACTCTCTGGCGGGCAGAAACAACGCGTCGCCATCGGTCGAGCCATCACCCGCTCCCCCGATATATTCCTCTTCGACGAGCCCCTATCTAATCTTGACGCCGCGCTACGGTCTCAGATGCGCATCGAACTGGGGCGGCTGCATGCCGAGCTCAAGGCGACTATGGTCTATGTCACGCATGATCAGACCGAGGCCATGACGATGGCCAGCCGCATTGTGGTCCTCAACGCCGGCATAATCGAACAGATCGGTTCCCCACTAGACCTCTACAATCGGCCTGCGAACCGGTTCGTGGCAGGGTTCCTTGGCTCTCCGCGCATGAACTTCTTCAAGGGTACCGTCGAAGGCTCCCGGGGCAAGCAGCTGGAGATAAGCCTCGAGGGACTCGAAGGCGTTGGCACCATCGATTTTGAGCCAGGCAACAGTCCAATCGACAAGGGCGAGCCGGTCTTGTTGGGCGTTCGCCCCGAGAGCTTTGCCGAGGGTGCCGGTCCATGGACGATCGATGCCAAGGTTGCGGTCGTGGAAAGCCTCGGACGAGAGACCATGGTCTATGCGGACGCCGGCGTCCTCCGGACCTACGACTCCGAGTCCCAAGAAGGTTTCCTCGCAGTCCATCGATCAAGTCAACTTCGGGCTTCCTACGGTGATCCTATCTCTTTCTCGATCGATCCCAGCTCCACCTACCTGTTCGCCTCCGATGGCAGGACCATCGGCTTCCCCAATCACACCGTCTGAGGCCCTCCATGCGTTTTCGCCAGATCCATCTCGATTTCCATACCTCGGGGCGCATCCCGGGCATCGGCTCCCGCTTCGACGGTCCGGCCTTCGCCCGGGCGTTCAAGGACGCCTACGTGGACAGCGTCACCGTTTTCTCCAAGTGTCATCATGGCTGGTCGTACCATCCGACCGAAGTGGGGGAGATGCATCCTCATCTCGAGTTCGACCTTCTACGCGCTCAGATCGATGCCTTGCATGCCGAAGGCATCAATGCGCCGATCTACCTAACCGCTACCTGGGACGAACTAGCAGCGTTTCGCCATCCCGAATGGCGTACGGTGTCGCCGGAGGGCGGCTCACCTCGCCAGGGCACTACCCCTAATGGAGCAGGATGGGCATTCCTCGACTACTCGACACCCTATCTCGACTATCTGGTCCGCCAGACCGAGGAGGTCATGCAGCGCTATGGTGATGGCGATGGCATATTTATGGACATCTGCTTTCAACTGCCCTCTGTTTCGGCCAGCGCTCAGGCCAAGATGGAGGCCAATGGGCTCGACTGGACCAACCCCGATGACCGCCACACGTTCACGACGCAGTCCGTCGAAAATTTCTTCGAGCGCATCGACCAGGCGGTACACAAGCACAACCCGACCATGCCGCTCTTCTTCAACTCCGGCCATATCCGGCGGGGTATGTGGGACCACTACAAACGCCACTACACCCACATCGAGGCAGAGTCCCTGCCCACAGCCGGCTGGGGCTACGACCATTTCCCTCTAAGCGCGCGGTACATCGATCCCAAAGGCATGCCGTTCCTCGGCATGACGGGTAAGTTCCATTATCATTGGGGTGAGGTTGGCGGGTACAAGAAGCCGGACGCCCTTGTCTACGAAGTAGGAGCCATGCTGGCGCATGGCGCTCGCTGCTCGGTTGGGGACCATTTACACCCAACTGGCGCCATCGACACCTCGACAATGAATGTCATACGTCCCGCCTACAAATGGGTGGCCGATCGGGAACCATGGGCGGTCGATACGACGAACCGGGCCCAGATCGCCCTGATGAGCGCCGAAGCAGCTGCCAGGATCGGGCTCGTGGGCATTCCCGGGCAGTCCGACCATCGGTTCGACGATCCGGACCATGGGGCAAGCCGTGTGCTACTCGAGGGCCAGTTCGCGTTCGACGTCATTGATCCCGACACGGATTTGAACGGCTATCGTCTGCTCATCCTTCCTGACGTGATCACTGTGGATGGCGCTCTTCAGGAACGCATAAAGGCATTCGTGGCTCAGGGCGGACGTGTTCTGCTAACCGGCAAGAGCGGCATCGATAGCGACAACGGTCTCGTTTTCGATGTGGGGGCGAATTGGGAAGGTACATCCGAGATGTCCGGGGGTGACTACCTGCTGCCAGCCGAGGAGCTGCGGGCGGAAGGAATTTCAGACCCGCTGTTCATGTACCGACCTTCCGAGCAGATCCGTATAGTGGATGGACAACCGCTCGGCGAGGTCTTTGACCCATACATGGATCGCAAGCCACAGCATTTCTCCGGGCATGTGAATGCACCCAGTAAAACGGAAAGCAACGGGTTCGCAGCTGGTTCGGCAAAGGGTGGTTATGTCTACCTCGCTCATCCCATCTTCTCCTGCTACTTCCAGGCCGGAGCCGTCGCGATGCTCGAAATCGCCGAGAAGGCCATCCAATTCGCCCTTGGAGAGGAGAAGCTGGTTTCCACTACGCTTCCTCGAGCCGGTCGCGTCACTGTGCGCCGGCAGACTAAGCAGAACCGCGACATCGTCCATCTTCTGCATGCTACTCCGACCCTTCGCGGCAACATTCATGGCAGGGCCATTCAACCCATCCAGGATCTCATCACGCTGTCCGATATCGATGTGCGAGTCAGGACCGATCGTCCGGTGAGTGGCGTGCGTACTGTTCCGGAGGGTACGGAGGTACCGTTCCGCGCGGAGGATGGACGATTGAACTTCACCGTCCCGCAGGTTCGCGGGCACCAGATGATCGAAATCGCTTACCCTGAGTAAACAGATGCGCTTCCGCCAGATCCACCTCGACTTCCACACATCCGGCCTGATCTCGGGGATCGGCTCTCGCTTTGAACCCGAAGGGTTCGGTCGGTCATTCAAGGCCGCCTATGTCGACAGCGTGACGGTCTTCGCTAAATGTCACCATGGCTGGTCGTATCACCCCACCGAAGTAGGCGAAATGCACCCGCATCTCTCGTTCGATCTCCTGCGAGCACAGATCGACTCCCTGCACGCGTATGGGATCAACGCGCCGGTTTATCTAACCGCCACATGGGACGAGTTGGCGGCCGAGCGGCACCCTGAATGGCGCACGGTCTCACCGGATGGAACTCTGCCCCGATTCCGCGCGCCGCCCACCGGTGCCGGATGGGCGATCATGGATCTGTCGACCCCCTATCTCGAGTACCTATGCGATCAGACCGAGGAGGTCATGCGCCGCTACCCTGATGCCGATGGCATCTTCATGGATATTTGCTGGCAATTACCGACCATTTCTGCTCATGCGCGAGCAGAAATGCTCAAGCTCGGTCTGGATTGGATGGTCGAGGAACACCGCAATACCTATACGGCGAGAGCGGTGGAGCACTTCATGGATCGCATCACAACCGCGGTGCGCAAGCATGATCCAAAAATGCCGCTCTTTTTCAATTCGGGACATATCCGGCGCGGCCTGCGAGACCATCACCGCCGATACTATACTCACCTCGAACTGGAGTCCCTTCCGACTGCTGGTTGGGGGTACGACCACTTTCCGCTCAGCGCACGCTATGTCGACCCACAAGGAATTCCCTTTTTGGGAATGACAGGCAAGTTCCATTTCTCGTGGGGAGAGGTGGGCGGTTACAAGAAGCCTGATGCTCTGCTTTACGAATGTGCTGCGATGTTGGCACAGGGAGCACGCTGTTCCATCGGTGACCACCTGCATCCAACAGCCTCTGTCGACCAGTCGACCATGAGGGTGATTAGACCTGCCTATAAGTGGGTGGCTGATAGGGAGCCCTGGGCCACCGATTCCGTAAACCGCGCTCAAATCGCTGTGCTCAGCCAGGAAGCCGTGGAGCGGCCGAGCCTCGCCGGGCGCCCCAACCATCATGTGATCGCCGACGAAGGCGCGGTGCGAGTGCTCATGGAGGGAAGGTTCACCTTTGACGTGGTAGATACCGAAAGCGACTTCTCCCTGTATGAACTGTTGATCCTTCCCGACCGAATCCAAGTGGACGACCACCTTCGCCGCAAAGTCGAGGTATTCGTGCAAGCAGGCGGCAAGGTTCTCCTAACCGGCAGAAGTGGCATAGGGACTGATGGTTTCGTCTTTGACGTGGGCGCCGAGTGGGAAGGTACGTCACCCATGGCGGGTGGAGATTATTTGCTGCCGATTGAACCCCTGCGTGCCGACGGGGTCAATGACCCCCTCTTCATGTACTTGCCGTCCGAGCGCATCAGGCTAACGGGTGGGGTGAGCTTGGGTGATATCCATGATCCGTACATTGATCGACGCCCAGAACACTTCTCGGGTCACGTGAATGCACCGTCGCGACCTGAACCAACGGGTTTTGCTGCAGGATCCATCAAGGGTGGATTTACCTACTGCGCTAGCCCGATTTTCACCTGCTACCACCATGTAGGTGCAATGGCGATCTTGGAAATCGCCACCAAGCTGGTGAAACATGCCCTGGGGCAGCGCCGTCTGATTGAGACCAACCTGCCTGGCGCTGGTAGAGTCACCATACGGCGTCAGGCAGAGCACAACCGGGACATAGTCCATCTGCTTCATGCCACGGCGGCATTGCGCGGCAACCTAGGCGGCTCGGCAATACAACCGATCCAAGACTTAGTGACACTCAAAGATGTCGAGGTGGCACTCGTCTTGCAGTCGCCTGTGTGGGAAGTAGACCTGGTGCCAGAAGGTGAGGCTTTACCCTTCGAAGTAGAAGGCGACATTCTTCACTTTGTTGTCCCAAGACTAACTGGCCATCAGATGGTGGAGGTTAGATATCAGTAGGACACTCTTGGCCATCGCATGGTCCATATCGTCCTCTAACGGTCTGCATGTTTTAGCCGCTCCTTGTGCGCCGCCGAGCAAAGGCAGCTTTCACGAGTTGGTCCTGTATCTCTAGCAGCAACATCGGAGCCGAAGTTGCCCCTGCACGACCAGGGCCGAACGGCAGCTATTTCGCTTCGGGTTCCTGAAAGCGGACGGACGGCTGCCGGCCCCAAGCTCGCCGGCGGCTTTAACTTAGCCAACTGCACCCCAGATCCTGTGGCGACTTCCAGCGCCAACCTGAAGTTAAAGGCCGTTAACTTCCGTTTTCATGCACATATCCTTCGAGGCATTTTCGAGTACGCGTTAATTGATAGTTAATACTTATAGACCGCAATACATCGTGTAGCGATGCCATTGCATTGTGCTTTTCCGAATGTCGTAGCATTCTAAGCATGTGATCGTGGATCAACCGCGACGCGTAAGCTTTTGGTGCATTTATGTCTGACGAATTCGGATCGCATGACGATTCCGAGTCCCCGCGCCCTGGCGTGACGGTTCTCGATTACGCTCCTAGTGAATCGCTATACGGCCGTGTGTGCATGGATGTGCATGCGCTTGGCTGGACCATGATCCCCCAAACTCGCACTGGTCGCCGTCTCCCTGCTCGGATCGATGGCGAGACTCTAAAATGGGGTCAGTGGATTGAAAAGGCTCCCACCGCCAAGGAAGTGCGCCACTGGGGCGAACAGGCTCGTATGGAGAACGGCGCCGTCATCCTGGGCAAGCCAAGCGGTCTGGTGTGGTGCGTCGACGTCGATATTCTTGATCTAGAATTTTCGTACGACGTGCAGGAAATTGCCTTCAACATCTTTGGTGAGACACGCTTTCGCCGGCAGGGCATGGCCCCGAAAATGGCCTTGTTCTATCGCGCTGCGGACGAAAGCCAGCTGCCACCGAACAGATCCTGGAAGTTCCTGGACGAGGATGGTTCCGTAAGCGAGCACGGCCTCGAAATCCTGTCTCAGGGCAAGGCCATCACGGTCGTTGGTTACCATCACAAAACATCGCGGTACTTCAAATGGGGCGGTCGCTCCCCCCTCACCCACCGTCCTGAAGATGTGCCGGTTGCGACGTTGGCGCAGCTCGAAGAGTTCATTGAAAAAGTCCAGGACCTGCGGGCTTTCTATCGTGCAGCACAGGGCAGCCGGAACAGCGATTTGTCTTGGGAAAGCGTCTCTACAGATGGCGTGACCATCCCCAAGCTCAAGCTGGGACAATCGCCCGCGCTGTGGGTTGAAAAGGACGACCTGGTTTTTGACGGTCGCGAAAACTACCTTTGGGATCTAACGCGCCGCATGGTGCAGCAAAACTCGCGTTTGGCACTGACTGATAAGGGGGTTGCTCAACTCCTCACGGCCATTGCTGTCGAGTTCCGCCGTAACGAACATCATGCTCGCGCATGGCTTGAAGCCGATCTGCGGGACGATGTTTCGGATAAGGTCTTCCGTGCTGTCGCAGCGCTGAAGGCCGGACGCGTCAAGACGATCGAAGCCAAGGTTCAAAAGACCGAGGGCGCCGAACCTGCCAAGGTCGTGTTCCATGATGCGAAGTATTCGAATACACCATTACTAAAGGACACGCCTTTTCCATGGATTGGTACACGTCGTACGCAGCTGCTTGGAGCATGGTCCAATCCTGATCCGGAGAAAGCCAAGGATCGTCAACTTGATCCTGATCGCAAGGCTGTAGGTGCAGCGGCTCAAGCCGATGTTACCAACGCCATTAACGCCTTCATTGATGATGTTGTAGCTCGGAACGCGAGCATCCATCTGGTGCCAGCTCCGACAGGTATCGGCAAATCCACGAACACAGTGGCTCTTGTTTCAGAGCGTATTGCTGAAATCCGTTCCATGATCGAAGGCAGGTTGGCAGATACTGGCGAGGAAATCGGACCAACGCTGTTTCTGGTGCCAAGCTACAAGAACGTCAACGAGCTGCGTGCCAAGGCCACCGCTATTGGTCTCGATGGCAACCTCTCCGATGACGCTTTGGTGCTCCAAGCGTCAGAACGCGGGCTGATGATGGAAGGCAAAGCCAAAAATTATGTGTCAGAGCTGCGTGCGGCCGCGAAGAATTCCGGCCTCAATTCTATGACGTATATGGGCAAGGGCCGCGCGGGCTGCAAAATGGAAGGGCACATGAAAGCCCTGCAGGGTGCCAACATCCCCTCCTCGCACCTCTGCTCCAAGAAGGTGAAGGTTCGTGACAGCCAAGGTCGCAAGACCGACGAAGAGGAAACAATCTACTGCAAATTCTATGTCGGCTGCCCCGCTATTGAGCAGCGCGAAAAAGCAGCTAAGGCGGACCTGGTTTTCCTTGTCCGGAATTTTGCCACGCTGGCTATTCCAGACGTCCTGAAGAATCCCGCTGGCGTAATTTTCGACGAACGTTGCTGGGATCTATTCATCGCAACGAAACAATTTCCGCTCACGACATTCTCCAAGCCACGGCGGGAACCAAGGCTGTCGAAGAAGGAACGTGAAAGCGGCCTAACGACAATCGAGCTGTTGCAGGATCGCGATCGAGCCTGCGACGTCGCTGCACGCCACTTGATGGGCGGCGGAAAGCTCGATCTCGCTCGCGTGTTCTCGATGATCAAAGACGGCAAAAGGATCGTGGCTAGCGCTCGTCGGGTCTGCGGTAACGCGATGACTTCGCAAGCGGACCTTGAGCCCAATATGGACCTTAAGGACTTGGAAGACATGTGCGCCCGTCCAGCCGGTGTGCATGTCGGTGAGGAATACCGCTTCTGGAAAATCATTGAGGACGGCATTCTTGAGCGTACCGAAGATCGTCTTGCTGGTCGCAAGTCCCCGCCTGAGACACGTATTCAGTTGCTTGATCCTCAAAGCCTGGCACCAGATGTCCGCATCAGCTGGAAGCTCGAGGGTAATTGGACCGGCGTTCCATTGCTCTTGCTCGACGCTTCGGCTGATGAAGAGCTGATCCGGCGGTCACTTGGTGGCAAGCGTGAGACTAAGGTTCACTCTGTAGATGCCAATCTGAACATGCACATCTGTGCAGCTGTCGATCGGCGGCTCGCTATTTCCAATTTCTTCGTCAAAGAGGATGCCGCTGCAGTCGAGAAAGCGCGCGCAGCTAACCTTCTACATGAAGTTCGACAGATCATCGCGGCAACTTCTGTATGGCATGCGAATGGGCGCTGCTTCTTCAGCATCCCCAAAAAAGTGCGCCGTGCTGTCCTCCACAACTGGACGCCACCGCGCAATGCCGACTTCGGCCATCACGGTGCTGTCGCCGGCCTGGACTTCGCGAAAAACCACGTCGCTGTCGAATATTTCAGCCGTATCGAATTACCGACGCGCGAAATTGATGGGATCGTTGCGGCACTTAGTCATGGCGATGCAAAACCAGAGCCCTTGATCGATCAGTTCGGCACAGGCCTGACGGAAGACGAAAAGACCGTCTATCCGCACAAGTCGAAGCGCTTGATCCGTCGTCGGGACGGTGCCGATTTCATTATCGATGCTCATGAGCATAAAGGTGAGCTAGCCCGTCGTGTGCAGAAGCAATATCGGGAGGAAGAAGGTCGGCAGATCGTTGGTCGAGGCCGTCCTGTCTACAACGAACGGACACTGAAGGTTTATGCCGTTTGCGAATCTATTCCGGAGAATTGGATCTGTGACGAGATCGTTTCCTTCGAAGACCTTGCCAGGCGGAATGGTGCTAAGCTTTGGGATGCTATCCGGCTTTCAGGTGGCTTTGCGGAACCTCACATCCTTGCGCATGTCGCCGGTCACTTGGGCGATGCTGAATTCTGGCAGACAGAGATCGAGGCGTGCCTCGTAGGCTGCCCAGAGATCCTCGCTAATTTTCATGAATACACAATCGTTCGTGACACTGGGGAAGAGCACAGAGTTTTCGTTGCTGGCCATCTCAAGGCCTGGAGCAACGACTTGATCTTCTTGCTTCATCAAATCAATTGGCGCGGCGGCTTGAAGCGGGTGCGCGTCTGCCAGTGTGTCGTCGATCCAGCTGATGTCGCACCGCGTGATGAACTACAGCTCTACATCGATGCGATGTATCCGGCGACGCGTGAGCGGGAAGCCCTCAATGCCCTTCGTGACAAGCTACAAACACGCGGCATGTGGTGTCCGGCGGGCGGATTGAAAGCTGGCATCATCACTATCAACGGGTCTGCGCCGACCAGCTATCGCGCTGGCGATGGTGATTTTGCCTCAACAGATCTCCCAATGGGTGCTTGGCTTGCCCTGGAAACGCTCCAAGATCACTGGGTGAAAACGGGCGAGACAGCTGAAGAAAAGGCCGCGCGCGAAGCCAAAGACGGCGGCCCGCAAGCCGCCGCCGCTTAGTCTGGATCGGTGAGCGTTAGCTGGATAACCAAGTTAGCGCCGCCGGTCGAAGCGGCCCCGTTCGTCTGCCACAACTGGATGCCATCGTATTGAGCCAACGTGGCGGTAATGGGTGAGAAATTGGCGAGGTTCGCTGCGGTACAAAAGTCTTGATGCCCTTGCTCTCGATGTGCCTGATCTTTTCGGCGAGCTCCTTCTTGAGCCTGCCGGGGAATAGCTCCCATTGATCTGCCATGACCCTCTGCCATGGAGCTTCCAAGACGGGTTGGTGACGGGTCTGTTCGACGGCGAGGACCAAAGGCTGCGGTGCGCGTGGTGGCAGGCGTGGACCAGACACGGAGACGGGCATGTACCGCTCACGTGACCAGAAGCCTCGCACGCCATTCCGCTCTGCCCAGAAGATGCCTGACTTGCCTCGAGGCGTTTTGGCTGCCCCTGAGCGTTCGCCCGCTATCGTTACACCCGCTCGCCTTCCGAAGGCCTTCAGCGTGTTCCGGGGCAAGTTTGCGCCGTACTTTGGGGTGATGCCCTCATACTTGCTGAGGTTGGCCCATATCGGAACGTAGATGTATTTGTCGGCGGGACCGATATCGCCCGGCTTACGGATCTGCTCGCCATCACCGAACAGGTACTTGGCGTAAGCGGATTGATCATCGAGCCAGAATACCCTTGCCTCAGCTAAGCTGATCGAATGACTGTCCAGCGCTGCGAATGACGACTTGATGGCACGCAGCGTGAAGGGGGTTGGCTGATCAATGATCCTGGGAAGGATCGATATAATATCCTTCTGAGCTGCCTTAGCCGTTCCATTGAGCGCATAGATCACGCCACGGAAATACGATTGGCCAAGGGACTCCATGGCTTCACGAAATTGCTCGACGGCTTGTGCTGCGTTGTCTGCGACGATGTACATGCCCGCAAGCGAGCGTCACGCAAAACCTGAGGTCAAGAGAAGTGGGCAAAAAAATACCCCGCACGGAATAACCGGCGGGGATTTGGAGGTTTTTGGTCATTTATGTTCGATCATCATAACCGGGCCGTTTGCCAGTCACAAGCGAAGAGATCGGGTTTGTCAGTCATCAATGATGACATCACTGACTAAGCGGTGACGACATCCGAAGGAGTAACGGGAGTGTCGATGGTGGTGGTGTGTCCCAGCTCTGCAATAAGCTTGCGATCAGCCTGAAGGCTCTCGGACGGGTTCTTGGACGGGATATAGGATGGATCATCATGCTCCTTCCTGGGCTGGATACGCAGCTTCAGAGCACGCTTCGAATGAGCACGATTGAAACCTTGTCGATCGGAGAGGATGGCGAGAGCAGTTGCAATGATCCCTGGAACGCCGACAGCAAGGTTTGTCCCTGCTGCAGGCGTTGTGGCGATCATGAAGCTCATTGCCTCTGCCAATGCTGCATCAACGGCATGCGTGTCTGGTTTCCTCTCAGCAGCCATCCGGGCGCGTCTATCCGCTTGCTGAGCACGATTGGCAGCACGTCGAGCGGCGATGCGTTGAGCCTTGGTTCGAGCCATGGAGGCTTAGATGCGGCATAGGCTGGCAAGGGACAATATTGCTGACGACATCACCAAAATCAGCGTTACGACGCCAATCAGGCTCCGGACGCCCGACAGCAGTCAACACGCTTTCCGTTACCGAGTTGCAGATAGCATCCATCATTTAGAAAATCTGGAAGAGTCTCCGAAGTGGCTCTTGGAGATAGCGATGCCTGAAGGAGAAAACGGAACCTGGCCTTTAGCAGGCGGATACGAGCGGTCTGACCGCGAGCACTATTCCCGGAGGGGTCACTGACCTGCTTATCTACGATCTATCACCTGGCTCGATAGAATCTTGTCTCCGGTTCCGGAGGATCGAATCCGGCATCTGCCGAGTCCCAGTTGGGTGTCGAAACTCAAGTGATTAGAAGCTTCCGAACCGGCTCGGAATCGATCATTTCGGAAGCTAATTTATAGTAGTAGCCTTCCTCTTTCTTATATACACCGACCGATAATCCGTTAGGTCTATCTTTTTGGCGTTACTTTCCAAGGGGTTACAGAAACGACCTACCCCATCACTGCTGCTCTATTGACTGTAGCTAATGACAAAAGTACCTTTATCGCCAAGCCCATAGGCCGATTGGCGTTACGCCAATCTCCGTTTGGGTGGTTTGAGGGGCGTTCCGTGAGTGTTTTACCGGCCAAATTAGAGTTCAGTGCGCAGGCTTTTCGGAGCATGCATTTCACCCTCGCTCCGAAGAGTTCGGCGCGTGATATTTCGTACATGCTTGCTGCCCTCTATCTCGCTGCCAGGACCAATCCATGTGATTGGTCGAAGGAGGGCGATCACTTCCTCCTCCCTGATAACCGGATGCGGTCGGCGCTTGGTCAGACCCGTCGAGATACCATCGCGGTCGAGGAGGCTCGGTGGGAGCGGCTACGCGAAAGCCGCATCAGCATCAAGATCGATAGGTGGACGGCACCAACGCTTCAGACCCATGATCGGTATGGCGAGCTCATCGTCATCAGGGACAGCCTCGACGATCAAGTGACCTGGTGCATCGATCCCGCGATGATTGAGGCGTTCAAGCCTCGCAATGCTGCTGATGTCGTCAGTGTCCCACGATCGCTATTAGCGAAGGCTAGGAACCGTCCTGCCTTGGAGATGGCGCTGCGCTTATTGGCTTTCCATGCAGCAGGTCCGAAGTTCCATGGCACTGAGAAGTGGGCACCTGAATTCTTCAAGCTCCGGTTGCCGCTGGACATGTTCCGCGTCCACTTCAGCGTTCCTCATGCGATGTCGGCATCAGACATGATGACCCGCTTCGTTGAGCCTGCCTGCCAGGATATTTGGGATGCTTGCGGCATGTCGGTAGAGATCACAGCCCGACGGTCAGTGATGCGTGGGCAGCCGCATGGGCGTATCCGAGACTTCCTGATCTATGCGCAGCTCCCGCAAGAGTCTCCGCTCGAAAAGCGCCTTCGGGAAGAGCTCGAAGCGGAACGGGCGAAAGCATGGCGTCCCAAGCAGAAACCGAGGCGGATACCACCACCCCTGCCCCAGGTTACCCCTAATGTCGTTGCTTTGGCGGGCTATCGCAAACCTGAGACGTTTGGAGCTATTCCGCCTGAAGAGTTCGGCAAATTCATTGAGCATGAGGACGGAACGATCGAATTTTAATGATCGGATCCGTCGCATCTTAAAACCAAGGTGCTAGTGTGCGTTCAAGGAGATCACGATGTTCAATTTCACCGACGCAGAAGTTGGCCTGCAAATCGCTCACGACCGCGAAATGAACCGCACGGTCCGTCATGCGCAGTCCGTTGTCGATCGCCAGGATAGCGAAATCCTTCTGCTCCGCTCGGCTCTCGCTAAGTCTCAGCAGGCGTTGCGTGATGAGCGTGCTGCCCGCGTTGCTGTCGAGATCGAACTTGAGGATCTGCGCCGCCTCGTTGATGAGGCTCTGTAAAAAGATAGGGCCAGCATTGCTGCCAGCCCTTGTCTGCTTCCAGTGATTGTCCGGCTTAAGGTGCCGGCGCTTCTTGTTCCCGCTTCCGGCGTGCTTCGGCCCTAGCTTCGAGTTTTGCGCGTTGCCCGCTGTTCCTGGCCTTCATCTGGACTTCGACCGACTCCTTGTCATGGGGTATCAATCCACGGATTGGTTGCTTGCCACGTAGATGAGCTCCTAGCTGATCGTCGGCCGCGGCCAAGCACATCTGCACCTGCCGTTGATCCAAAACCCGCGCCCAGTCACGGGTAACTGGTGGCAATGCCTGCAGGTCTTCTGGAGCTGGTCTTTCCCCGACCACATACGCCCGCAGCACACGCCTAAGCGTCGGCATAAATCGATCAGCTTCGGGGGATGGCTCCTCCACTTGTGGGATCACCGGCATTGCCTGCGCAGGCGGCGGATCTTCGCGGAACAGCCGCAGCACATACTGCCCACCCTCCCAAACAGCCTTCAGCACGTATGACGCCATCGACGCCAGGATTGTTGCTATTGCACGTAACAGTCTCATGAAATTCTCCTAGGGGCGCACTAACAATCCAAAGCGCGCGTGCGCCAAACCTTGCGCGCGTCCTTGGGGCTTACTCGCGCATTCTGAGGTCTGATTATGCATAGATCGATTCGGAATCGGTCGAGAACGCATCAAGAACCTGCCTGTCAGCCAGCGAAGGGTACAAGCAACGAAAATTCTTTTTCGTTAACTAACTGTTAGTAAATGCGAATTCGCAATGAAGCGATTTTCCCCAATGAAAACAATAAAAAGCAGTTGATTCGGGCATCGCTGGCTATGACACTTTGTGCAAGTCAAGAGCGTAGCGGCATCGGCCGGCAGGCGCTCTAGGCCACAACTAGGGGACTACCAATGGATAGCGTAAACGCGGCTGCGGCTGCCACCCACAAACACGTGCGCATCAAGGCTGCGCTGGATCGCGCGGCTGAGATGCTCAAATTTCAGCGTGACGATCTAGAGGCCGCTCACTTCGACAAGGGGCGCTTCACCGGCTCTAACGAAGACTCGATGATGTTGGTCACCCTGTCCTCGCTCATTGTTGAGCTTGAGGACTGCTCGGAGATCGTGGAGCAGGAATTCGCTCCTACTAAAGCCCCCTCTCCCTATCCAGATCCTGAGACTATCGCCCTGGCCAAGTTTGCGGCCAAGGACGGCTACCGCGAACCCGAAACCATCGAAGAGATCCAGCTTGCCATTGAAGGTTTGAAGATCAAGCTAGCTCTCAAGCGGTCCCCAGTCTCGGTGAAGGGTTGATCATGGACATGTTCATCGAACCCATCGATCACGTCGATCATCTTGCGGTGGCCGTGTGCAATGCCTTGCTGGCGGACAACTATGATCAAGGCCGCGAGGACATTTTCCACGCCTTGGGTGACCGCGAAGCCCGCTTGATCGCCGAGGGTCAGGTCCGCTTTCACATTCCATGCCCGCCGATCGGGCCGGACATGTGCGAGCAATTCGAGGCCTATGCCGAGGGCGTGGAGATCGGCCGCGAGCACGGGAAGCGCTGGTCCTACAATGCCATCAAGAGCCGCTGTCCGTGGCCGCATCCGCTCATGAAGTCAGCTTTCGAGCTGGGCTTCTTCGCTGGCCATGCTGAGACCTGGGGGCCGCGCAAGTGAGCAAGCGCTTCTCCAGATCACAAGTCGCTCAATTCGCGGCAACGATGAGCAAGTCTGCCATGGCGCGCGAGCTCGGCATCTCATTTGAGAAAGTCTGCGCCCTACTCGACTGCTACGGGCTGGAAGCTCAGCCCGATGTCTACAAGCGCAAGCTGCCCCCTTTTGAGGAGCTCAAGCGACTCGTCGCTACGCAATCGACGAAGACAATCGCTGAGACCTACGGCGTTTCCAGGCCTGCTGTTTATCGCGCAATGGATCGCGGAGGCTTCGAGCTGAAGCGGGGGATTTGGGTCCGTTATGATGCCGAGCCCACTGAAGATGAGCGGCTCTGGGCTGAAGCTCAGAAGCGCCACAACGCCAAGTATCCCAAGCCCACAAACGCCGATCTGATTGCCGGTCTTGAGGCTGGATCGATCCCGTCAACTCATGAGCACACCTGATGTCGCTCCCACTCGCTTGCAGCTTTTTCCTGCTCACTGGCGCCGTCTTGGTTTGCGCCATCCCAATCATTTTTAAAGCCTAATTATGAAAAGCACTTCGCCAAAGTACCAGAAGCCTTCCCGATATCCGGAACTCATGGCAACCATAAAAGCGGCTAAGGCTCGCACTCTGCCAGAACGGATCGAGGATCTAGAGACTGCCATGGCTGGCCTGCCGCCATGGGACCGTTACCAGTGGATTGCCGATACGAAGCAGGCGTTTGGTGACAAGCGTGTACGAGCGCATGTTGTCGGTGACGATGGTTATGGTGAGGGTCGTCAATGGATCGCGGCCGTTCCTGGTGACAATTCCTTTGGCACGCTCGCCGACTATATCGCGGCTGCTAATCCGGACACCGTTCGACTGCTACTCAATCGCATTGCCGAGCTTGAAGCCAGATTATCTGTAGAACGCTTCTTTCTTGCCCATCGCAGTTGGAACGGTTCCTTCGTCCTGATCCCTTGGGATCTCCTGCCTGAATACGACGCTTGGCATCGCAAGGAGGTGGCTTCTAACGAAGCTCCGTTGCCGCTGCCTGCATGGGCACGTGAGGTCGATTTAGACCTCCTCACCTTCGCCAATCCCGTCGAACACAAGGCGGATTGACCAATGGTAAGCGTCGACACTCGCAAGCCCCGCCCCGACATGATGGAAGACACCTACATTCCTGGCGCCATCGATCGCTACGCCGCCGCGCTGCGTGCAGCTGGCTACGAGACCACTCTCGCCAACCGCCAGATTGAGATCCCGCCAGCGAACGTCACCGACGGCGAGAAGCTCAAGGGCGTCATCGTAACCGTCAAAGAGATCCATGCCCGCAAGTTCGGCAGCCCATTCGGGAAGAAGCAGTCATGACCCATAACACTGTCTCTGCTCGTCGGCTGCAGGTCCCCATGATCGTCACCCAGGTCTCTCCGGGGAGCTGGACAGCAGAGCAAGCAACAGAAGACGGCTTGCCCCAGCTGATCGATGAAAACGGCAATACCGTTCCCGCCACCAAGATGACGCTGAAGATCCTCGAGACCGGTGATGGCTCTGGCTACGCCATTCCGAAAAGCGCCACCCCTGCTCCCGGCACCCTTGCCGAACTCGAGCGCGATTTCCCCAATGACACCCCCGAGGAACGCACCGCTTTCCAACACATGATCGAACTCACTGACGGGACCGACCGCGCCAAGACCCAGAAGGGGGACAAGTGATGTATCTCCAGAACTGGGACGTTAAACTGAACGATCTCGTCGGCAAGGTAGCTGTTTCGGTCACCCGCGAAGAGATCGATGACAACGACGGTCTGCTCTTCCATATGGAAGATGGTCGTACATTTGCTCTCGTACATCAGCAGGACTGCTGCGAGCATGTGTCGATCGAAGACATTGCTGGTGATCTGCAGGACCTAGTTGGTTCACCTTTTACTATGGCGATGTCGGTCAGCAATGAGCCCGGCTTTGAGGACGGTGATGATGATGGTGGGTCCCATACATGGACCTTCTTCAAACTCGCTACTGTCAAAGGGTACGTGGATGTCCGCTTCTACGGCAGTTCAAACGGCTATTATGGGGAAAGCGCAGACTTCTACGAGGTGGAGGAATGACCATCCACGTCAGCAAGCCACGTGACTACTCGATTACAATCCGCAATCAAGCCGACCACTACATGCGTCCTGGCCCCAAAGGGGAGCCACTTGAACGCCGCTACTACGCAAATATGTCGTCGGCTGAAGCGCGCGGAGATGAAGGCGCAATCTGCCTCCAGATCGATCGTGGTCAGACGATCACCCTCACGCCGGCGGAAGCACTCGATATCGCCGACACGCTTAAAAGCGCTGCCAGCGGTGCTCAGCGCACCCGGCCGATTACGGCTGATGACATCCAGGTCAGATCAGTGAGCAAGACCTGGACGGACTTCGGCTGCACAACCACCGTGGAGGTCCATGTAGCGGGTGTGAAGCTGAGGACAAACGGCACGGAGACCCTCGGTTTCAAAGGCGACATCGATAACGAAGATGCCAAGCAACGCGCAATTGCCAAAGTGCTTGAGATATTTGGGGGAGCGCAGCCATGACACAGCTGGACCTCCTCTACGATAGCGAGCCGATTGGCTTGGTGGCAGCCCGACTCAGTCGAAAAATCTACAGAGCGGAAAGTGCGGGCGATGCTCCACGTCATGATCAGCTGCGGCGTGAATGGAGCTGTCTAGCCAAGCACGTCGGCGGCGGTGATTTCTACCAGGGCGCGGTCGAGCTTTGTCTGCAGATTACAATCTGGGTTCGTACTCATGGAAGGAACTGGCAGTGACCCTGATCCCCGCCTCCACCCTCCTCACCTTTCGCCGGCGCCGTGGTCTCGCTGCCTCCCTTCAGTGTTCGATCGCGCTGCGTCGGTGCCTGTCCTGCTCGCATGATTTCCGATCGGCAGGAGCACACCACCGCATTTGTGAAAGCTGCCGTCAGAGCGCCGGCGATATTTGGGAGTTCGCATCGTGAAGCAAGCTGACCTCTTTGACACGAAAACTATGTTCGATTGGCTACTTGAGTTTGGATCAGCCAGCCGAGGCGATGCGCTGCATCAACTCGGAAAAGGCTGGCGCTACAACTGGAGCGCGGCCCGTATTCACGCTGCATACGAACGGCTGATTTCTGAGGGATCAGTGGTCAGCGGAATCAGCTGCAGGATCTCCCCCACTGAAGCCGGGCACGTGAGATATCGCCCGCATTACGTGGCGCAGTCAGCATGATCACTATCCCGCGTTTCCACGAAGATATCCATTTCGTGCCTTTCGTGAGCCGTCTCCCCATGCCTGCAATAGACATTCAACACACCGACGCCGATCTGGCACGCCTCGATGCCGCAGAGGCAAAGCGCCGGCGCAAGGCAATGAAGCGCTCGAAAGGAGCAGCATCGTGAGCCCCGAAGACATCATTCGGCAGGTCGTCCAGGACATGCAAGTTCCTATAGACCATCCAGGGTCTGAAGCTGCTTGGGAGCCGGTACCACTCAGGCTCGAACGCTTTGTAGTTCGCCAGTTCGGTTTGCCAGAGATCAACCACGTCGTGGAGGCACCTGACTTAGATCTAGCCGCTCAACGTTTCGCAGACGACCTCCTGAAGGCTGGCGAGATTGAGCTTGGCAACGATGATGAAGTCATTGGTCAGATCACTGTAACGGGCAAAAACCGTTTAGATTCTGCCGACTACGCCCTGGTTTCCATGGGTGAGAATGTCTGGTGTGAGAACCTCATTCCAGCGGAAACAGAAGGCTTCGTCGCAGGGTTTCAAGACGGGAAGTTCGGAGCTGCCGACAATCCGCATGAAGGCTGCCGTTACCCCGAAGCAAACGTAGGCGCCGGCATTCATCCCGACAGCATTGGTCCGTACCAGCGTCACGTCTACATGTTGGGGTACCGGGACGGGTTTAAGCGTGGGGAAGAGCGTCGCGTACAGGGCGGGACAGCATGAACGCCGACCAGATCCTCGCTGCTCTGCCTGAGTGCCCGCCAGACGTTGCTGACGCTATCCGTGCCTTGGATGCGCGTGCTCATCATCCAAGCAACCAAGTTGTTCTGACGGACGGCCAAGTGTGCCTGCGGCTGATCAAAGCCGTTCAGGCGGCAGGATCTCAATCTCAGCTCGCGCGTGACGTTGGCATCAGTCGCCAGTATCTGTTCGACGTTTTGAACGGCGGTCGGCAGCCTGGACCAGCACTGCTGAAACATCTGAAGCTCAAGCGTTTGGGCGGCGGCAATCCCCTCTACACCGTCGTGGATTGATCGTTTGTTCCTTGCTGGCTTGTCAGCCAAATTGCCTGACAAAGGGGACACCGATGGCACATTCAGAGTTCAATGCACTTCACATCTATCGCAAATCATCCGGGGCCTTTGTTTTTCAGCCTACGCACATCGACGGCAGAGAGCCAGTAATCGACGGTCCGAACATCACTGTGCCAGCTACAAAGTCCGGCGAGCGCTTCATCATCCACGAAAACTTCGCGCCTGTGCTGAAGGAGTGGATGGCAGGCCCGCGCGTTGAGTTCAAGCCATGAGCAAAGTCTGGTTCACAGCAGATCACCACTTCGGGCACGAAAACATTCTCAAGTTCTCGAAGCGGCCGTTCGACAACATCGATCGTCATGACGCTGCGCTAGTCGACGCTTGGAACGATACTGTTGCACCAGGCGACGTTGTTTTTCACCTTGGCGATTTCGCATACCGTGGAAAAGAAGCTCAGGGCCGAGCCATTTTCGACGCTTTGAACGGTACCAAGCACCTCATCACAGGCAATCACGACAGACCGTGGGTGCGGGATCTGCCCTGGGCTTCCGTTCAAGACATCGCTGACGAGTCTATCGAAGGCCAGCGCGTATTCATGTGCCACTACTCGCTGCGCACCTGGCCAGCGATCCGGCATGGGACGCTAATGCTCTATGGCCACAGCCATAGATCGATGCCGGGTAATGCTCAGAGCTTGGATGTTGGTGTTGATTGTTGGGGCTATAAGCCAGTCGATTTGGAGACGATCAAGGCTCGGCTAGCAAAGAGCACGCCGATTGTTTTTCGGGATGACAATGATGACGTTTACGCCCCAGAGCAGCAGACGGGCGAGATCATTTACTCGTTCGCTTTAACGCCATTCGACGGCGCTCTCCATGTCTTTGACCATTCCGACATGCCCCTGGCAGACAACTTGGTGCAGGTTCGTTTTCGGCGAGTGGAAGGTATCTTAGTCGCGCAGCGCGACGACATCGTGGATTTGCGCCGTCTGCTCGGGACGCCTTCGATCCAGACCATTGTTCGGCACGACACAAACACAGTTGCCGAACTCGAGGATCTGATCACCCACATCCAGCGTCGCATCGAAAAAATCGAGGAGCCGAAGCCATGAAGATCTGGCTCTTGAGCGACTTGCATCTCGACTATACCGCTGACTACCTGCCCGACATGGAGATCCCAGAGTACGATGTTTGCGTCATGCCGGGCGATCTATCCAACGGCGATTATGACGTAATGCCTTGGCTGCTGCGCCTGCCAGAGCGTGTGCGGACACAGATGCTATATGTCCCCGGCAACCACGATTTTTACAAAATTGGGATCGCTGCCGGCAAAGAACGGCTCCAGCGGATCGCTGGCGAAACAGGCATCGTCGTGCTTGATAACCGCCGCGTCAAACTTGGTGACCAAGGCTTCATCGGCAGCACACTCTGGTCGTCTCTTGCCGAGGATGCTTACGTCGAAAATGCGACGCTCGACCTCTACCACATTCCGGATTTCAAGGGCTCGGACTATCGCAGGCTGCATGAGGAGGCACTCGAATACCTAGATAGCGAAACCATCCCCGGGGACATCGTGATCAGTCATCATGCCCCCCATCGTGATGGCGTCGACCAGAAGTTCTTCCACAACATTCAGCTAATGGGTTTGATCAGCTCACAATGCTCGGCACTTGGTGACCTCATGGCGGCTTTGGAACCGAAAGCGTGGGTCCACGGCCACACGCACATCAAGAAATCATATGAAGTGAATGGCATCCCAGTGCACACGTGTGCGGACGAGCAGCTCGATTTCACGTTCGAAACAGACGGATATACACACCGGCCGCCAGGTTATAATTGATGCATCAAAAAGGAAGCTATGTCGCCTTAGGTTCAGTTTGGGTGGTGAGCGTATCTTGCCGAAAACAGCCCAAATTATTGTTAACGTGTTCGCATACTTGAGGAAATTGTCTTGCTTTAGTGGTGAGCATCAGGCCAGATCGGCTTACATATAGGCGTGCGTCATCCATCTCTCTCCATGCCATCTTATGAGGTGGTCAATGAAGGCGAGGGTTAAGCCTGGTCGTCGGTGTCGTCGACGCTGCGGCTCCACTTCACCCCGAACCCCTGCCAACGCGTGACAACCCGGCGCGAGCGGCGACGGGTTCGGGACGATTGGCGAAGCTGGAGGAAGATAGCAACAGCGGCGAGCGCGACCTGTAGCCAGGCGGCGATTTCGGCCATGTCTCTCCGGAAACGAAAAACCCGCCGGCGAGGGCGGGTTGGCTGCGGACTTCTCAATCCGACTATTGAAACTGTGGCTTGAGTCGCGGCTGCCGTCAACTTTCGGGTGTGGATGGCTCCCGATAAGCCTCGTTCTTCCACAACTGCGTCCGCTTAATCCCAGCCGGCCTGCGCATGATCGTCTTCCCAATATCATCCGGACCTGGGAAGCGCGATCGGACATGGACGTAATCGACTCTCTTGCATTTGCTGCAGGGCGGTCTCCACTCATGTGCCAGCATGTCGGGTGAGTAAACCTGGGCCAGGTCGGACGCATAGAAGTGGAGCGTGCGCGAGCAAAGATTGCAGTGCACGCGAATGATCCTGCCGTCAGCCGCCCAATCGCTCAGACGTGCCCACTTAGCTCTGTTGGATGGCGGATTGAAACCCAAAGCGATTCCCGATTGTGCATCAGCTTGCCTGCATTAATGAGAACAAAAACAGAACCTCATCAAGTGTGATTTTCGGGGACAACGGGGAAAGTTTCCCACTTTTGGCAGGAACTTTCCCACTCAGTTTCCCATCAACATGGGAAAGTCACTGGTAAACTGGAGGTGAAAACTGGTGTATGAACAGGAGCATTCGGTCCCTATTTCGGGTCCCCTGAACAACAAAGGGGCTAGCGGTTTACGCCAACCCCTTGATGTGTATGGTGGGCCCACCAGGACTCGAACCTGGAACCAGACCGTTATGAGCGGTCGGCTCTAACCATTGAGCTATAGGCCCTTACTGCCCTATTAGCAGGGTATGAGGCGCTGGCAAGAGGGAACGCAACCGGATTGAACGGGAGCGTTCTCCCTAGAGCCTCCTAGTTAGGCACATCAGGGGCTAATCGGGTCATGCGAGAGGGCGATATCATCAATGGCTTGGTCAAGGGCTTAGCCGTCATCGCCTGTTTCGACGAAGAGCATGCCAGCCAATCCATAACCGATGTCGCCAACCGCACCGGGTTAGAACGTGCTACGGCCCGGCGCTGCCTATTGACACTTACTCACCTCGGCTATGCCACGTATGACGGCAAGTTCTTCCGTTTAACGCCGCGCATTCTCAACCTGGGCCATTCCTATTTAGCAGCCACGCCCCTGCCCCGCCTCATTCAGCCTTTTCTGGAGGAGCTCTCCAGTAAAATCAACGAAAGCTCTTCGGCAGCAATTCTGGACAATTCCGAAATCCTCTACATCGCGCGAGCCTCTTACCGGCGTGTCATGTCGATCAACCTTAGCGCCGGCGCGCGTCTGCCGGCCTATTGTACCTCCATGGGCCGCGTTCTGTTGGCCGCGCTTCCGCCGGAGAAAGCCCGAACAATTCTCGATTACTCGGACCTGATTGCCTACACCGCCAAGACCAAGGCAGATTTTCCGTCGATCACAACAGAACTGGCCGTCGTGGCAGCCCAGGGTTTCGCCGTGATTGATGAAGAACTCGAGTTGGGCCTTTGCTCTATCGCTATTCCGCTCTACAATTCGCAAGGCCATGTCATAGCGGCGCTCAACGTTGGCGCGCAATCAGCACGTGCGTCAACTTCGCACATGATCGCTAACTTCCTGCCGCTTATGCGCAAAATACAGGCCGAAATACGGTCTCTGTTGCGCTAGTACAACTGTCACAAAGGCTAGTTACGCTGCAACGCCGCTGATCTTGCCAAAGGCAGAGTTTTGCTACGGCAGAAGGCCGTTTCCGGCTGTCACAAAATGACATTCCACAGTGCGCAAACTCAATTTGATTACTAAGAACAAAGGATTAACCTGTCACAAACGCGTCACTAAACTGCAATAAAACCGTTGTGCAGGGCCCATATGGTCTGCCCGTCAAAGGGCGGCGCCGGGGAAGCAATTGCCGGATAGGCCAGCCAGGTTTGAACTGAATTCCGGAAGGGAAATCTCTATGAAGACCGCACTTTTCACTAGTGCAGCCGTAGTCGCGCTCGCAGCGTTCGGCACCACTGCTTCGTTCGCCCAGTCGCGCGACACTATCCAGATCGCCGGCTCCTCGACCGTGCTACCGTTCGCCTCGATCGTGGCTGAAGAATTCGGCTCAGCATTCCCAGAATTCAACACGCCAGTCGTTGGTTCGGGCGGCACCGGTGGCGGTTTCAGCCAGTTCTGCGAAGGCATCGGCGAAAACACCATCGACATCGCCAACGCTTCGCGCGAAATGCGCGACGGCGAGCGTGAAGCTTGCACCGCTGCTGGCGTGACCGACATTCGTGAAATTCAGTTCGGCTTCGACGGCATTGTGTTTGCTTCTGCCGCTACCGGCCCAGACTTTGCTCTGACCCCGGTTCATGTCTACAAGGCCATTGCCGCGCAGGTCGTTGTTGATGGTGAACTGGTTGACAATCCTTACACTAAATGGTCCGAGATCGACGCTTCGCTTCCCGATCAGCCAATCATGCTGGCTGTTCCCGCTTCCAATCACGGCACCCGTGAAGTTTTCCAGGACCGCGTTGTCGGCGATGGTTGCGAAGAAGCCGGTCTGCCTGAAGGCATCAGCGAAGACGATGCTGAAACCGCTTGTTCGACCTACCGTCAGGACGTTGTAACCGAGATCTCGGGCGACTACACCGAGACTCTGGCTCGCCTCAACTCCGATGCCAATACCGTCGGCGTGTTTGGCCTCTCCTTCTACGAGCAGAACACCGACACCCTGAAGGTCGCGACCGTCAATGGCGTTGTTCCTTCCAAGGAATCGGTTGCTGCTGGTGAATACCCCGTGTCCCGTCCACTGTTCTTCTACGTTAAGGGCCAGCACATCGGCGTCATTCCTGGTATTGAAGAATACGTCCAATTCTTCCTCTCCGAAGGCATGTCGGGCGAAGGCAGCACACTGGAAGCTGCCGGTTTGATCCCACAGCCTGCTGAAACCACGGCTGAAGTTTTGGCCGCCTTCGAAGCCGGCGCTGCTCAGTAACAACCCCAAGGGCCGCGCCACAAGCGCGGCCCAATCCTTTCCCATGCGGGGGCGCACATGAATTCGTTGATCATAGCCGGCTTGCTGCTCGTGCTCATGGGATTAGCTTATCAGTCCGGCTGGTCCCGCAGCCGGGGCTTAGCAATCGCAAACGGCGTTAAGATCCACTCGCGCCCGCAATATCACGGGTCCTATGTTGCCATTTGGGCGCTGATCCCGGCGCTTCTGATTATCGGTCTCTGGGCTTGGTTCGGCAACGGCATCAGCCACAACTTCATCGTCTCTCAGATCCCGGTCGACACCATAACGGCATTGGATCATACCGGGCTCAACGCCACCATTGCACGTATCCGCTCCATCGCTTCGGGCTATGGCGTGGCCGGCGAAATTCTGCCGTACGAGCAAAGCGCCGGCGACTCGCTGCGCAGCTTCCAATTCATCACCTTCATGGCTGTTGTCGGTGCTGCGGCGGTGGCTGGTGGTGTTGCGCTGTGGTTTGCCCGCAACCGCATCACCGCGCGGCTGCGCGCCCGCAACGCCGTTGAGCGTGTGATTAGCCTTGTGCTGCTCGCCTGCTCCGCTGTTGCGATCCTGACCACAGTCGGCATCGTGGCCTCGCTCGTCGCCGAAGCCTTCCGCTTTTTTACCTTTATCAACCCGATCGATTTCTTCTTCGGCACGGTCTGGGCTCCCAATAATGCCGGTACCGGCAGCAATTACGGCAGCTATGGCTTGCTGCCGCTCTTGGTCGGGACGCTGATGATTACTGCCATCGCTATGCTAGTGGCAGTTCCGGTCGGGCTCATGGCCGCGATCTATCTCAGCCAATACGCTCACCGCCGCCTCCGTGCTGTTGCCAAGCCGGTCATAGAAATTCTTGCTGGCATCCCCACCATTGTTTTCGGCTTCTTCGCCCTGGTGACGGTCGGCCCCTTCCTGCGCGATGCTGGCCGCTTCGTGGGCCTATCCATCAATGCCACTAGCGCCCTTACTGCAGGCGTGGTGATGGGCATTATGATCATCCCCTTCGTGTCCTCCCTCAGTGACGACATTCTCAACCAAGTGCCGCGCACTCTCCGCGATGGGGCATATGGCCTAGGGGCGACCAAGTCTGAAACGATCCGCAGCGTACTTCTGCCTGCTGCCCTACCCGGTATTGTCGGCGCTTTCCTCTTGGCCGTTAGCCGCGCCGTGGGTGAAACAATGATCGTGGTGCTTGCGGCCGGTAACGCACCAATTTTGCGTGGCAATCCCTTCGAGCCAGTCGCGACCATTACCGTGTCCATCGTGAACCAGCTTACAGGCGACACTGACTTCACTGGTCCACAAACCTTGGTCGCCTTTGCACTTGGCCTGACACTCTTTGTCATCACCTTGTGCCTTAACGTCTTCGCCCTCTTTGTCGTCCGCCGCTTCCGGGAGCAGTACGAATAATCATGACCGACATGCTCTCCACCACACGGCAAGCCTCCAAGGAACGTACCGGCCTGATCCGCTCGGGTCTGCGCAAACGGCACATGAGCGAAGCCATCTTCCGCGCCCTTGGCTTAGCAGCAATCATCATTGCGCTCGGCTTTGTCGCCCTGCTTTTCATCGACATTGCCCGGAAGGGTGCTCCGGCCTTCATGCAGTCCAATCTGCATCTGTCCGTAACCTTCGATCCTGCCATTATCGACATCGAGCCCGCACCGGTCCGCGATGAAGGCCAATCCGACGCCGATTTCCAGTCTGCCAATTTCAAGTGGCAGCGTGATGTTGCCCTGCTTAATTGGAACAGTGTGATAGAGGCTTCCATGCGCGCTGCCGCTCCGGCAGGCCTTGAAATCGAAGGCCGCGAGTTGCTGTCCATTCCCGAGACGGACGCCCGGCACATCGTGCGCGGCTTGTTTGTGCAGAATCCGTCCTTGCTTGGCCAGACTGTTGAAGTCGACCTGCTTGCCTCAGCCAATGCCGACAACTGGATCAAGGGCAACATCGACCGCTCCTTGGGTGACAACCAGCAGCAATTGTCGGCGCCAGCCCGCCAGCTGATCGACGCCTTTGTTGAGAACGGCACGATTACCACTGGCTTTGCTTCCGCAATCTTCACCAATGTGGACAGCCGCGCCGCTCCCGCGTCTGCAGGCCTGCTCGGCGCGTTTGTTGGTACGCTCTATATGATGCTAATCGTCATTGTCTTGGCTGTGCCGATTGGCGTGGCGAGCGCAATCTACCTTGAGGAATTTGCCCCCAAGTCGCGGTTGACCGATTTCATCGAAGTCAACATCAACAATTTGGCGGCTGTTCCCTCGATCGTGTTTGGCCTGCTTGGCGCTGCGGTTTTCATCAACTACATGCATTTGCCCATCTCAGCCCCGATCGTGGGTGGCCTTGTGCTGACCTTGATGACCCTGCCGACCATTATCATTGCTACTCGTGGTGCCTTGCTCGGCGTCTCCCCAGCTCTGCGCCAGGCAGCATTGGGCATGGGAGCTTCCAAGACGCAGATGGTGTTCCACCATGTCCTGCCGGTCACTTTCCCGTCTATCCTCACGGCTACCATTTTGGGCGTCGCCCATGCTTTGGGAGAAACAGCTCCGCTGCTTCTGATCGGCATGAAGGCCTTCGTTGCTCAGGTGCCAGCCACGCCGTTTCATCAAGCTACTGCTCTGCCGGTTCAGATCTATCTTTGGCAAGGCAATGAAAACCGCAATTTTTTCGAACCGCGCACCGCCGCTGCGATCATGGTCCTGCTTGCAGTCATGATCTGCCTCAATGGCGTGGCTATCTATCTGCGCTCGCGCCTAGAAAAGCGCGCCTAGCTAAAGGATACTCAAAATGGATATGGTCGTCGGCAAAGTGAAATTGTCCCAGCAATCAGTGAACAACGCCATGAACCCCACCGACATGCTTGAGCGCCCCATCCGGCTGACTGCCCGGGATGTGACGGTTCACTATGGCGCCAAACAAGCGCTGCACGGCATATCCATTGATATTCCCGACCGCGCCGTGACCTCGTTCATCGGGCCGTCTGGCTGCGGTAAGTCGACCTTCCTGCGTTGCATCAATCGCATGAACGACACCATCGAAGGCGCCAAGGTCGGCGGCACGATCAAACTCGATGGCGAAGACATCTACGATACTAATCTGGACGTCGTCGAACTGCGCGCACGTATTGGCATGGTGTTCCAGAAGCCCAATCCGTTTCCCAAATCCATCTACGAAAACGTAGCCTACGGACCCAAGATCCACGGACTGGCACGCTCAAAGGCCGACCTTGATGAGATCGTCGTATCGTCGCTGCGCAAGGCTGGCTTGTTTGAGGAAGTAAAAGATCGCCTTAATGAGCCCGGCACTGGTCTTTCCGGCGGTCAGCAGCAGCGTCTTTGCATCGCCCGCGCAATCGCCGTTGGCCCAGAAGTCATCCTGATGGACGAGCCCTGCTCGGCTCTCGATCCGATCGCCACCGCCATCATCGAAGAGCTGATCGACGAATTGCGTGAAAACTATACCATCGTCATCGTGACCCACTCGATGCAGCAGGCCGCTCGCGTGTCGCAGAAAACCGCGTTCTTCCACCTCGGCAATCTGATCGAGGAAGGCGTCACTGAAGACATTTTCACCAACCCGGTGAACAAGCAGACCCAGGACTACATCATGGGCCGCATCGGCTAAGTCCATCACGCGGCACAAAGAGGACCCTTCCATGCCCAATATCGGCGCCGAACATATCGTCCAGTCCTACTCGGACGAGCTCACCGCACTTGCGCAGTCCATTGCCGAAATGGGCGGGCAGGTTGAGGTTGCCATCGAAAACGGCACCAAGTCTCTCCTCAAGCTCGATCGCGAACTGGCGGACGTCACCATTATCGCCGACCAGCGCATCGACGATATGCAGCGCCGGATCGACGAAATGGCTGTTTCGATGATCGCCCGCCGCCAGCCAATGGCGTCGGACCTCCGGGCCATTGTTACGGCAATCCACGTGGCCTCCGATCTGGAGCGCGTCGGTGACATGGCTAAGCAATTGGCGCGGCGCTCGCTAAAGCTCGAAGGCATGAGCTTGCAGCCGACTTTCTATAATGGCGTCAAGAACATGACGGCCTTGGTGCTGCGCCAGATCAAGGAAGCGCTCGATAGCTACTCCAACCGCGACTCGGCGGCGGCGATCGAAGTTTGCAATCGCGACGACGAGGTCGATGCGATGCACACCTCGCTGTTTCGTGAACTTCTGACCTATATGATGGAAGACCCGCGCAACATAACCACCTGTACGCATTTGCTTTTTTGCGCCAAAAGCCTGGAGCGGATCGGCGATCACGCGACTAATATCGCCGAGCGCGCCTATTATCTGCAGACCGGCAAGCAGCTGACCGCTGACGCGCAGGACCTCCATCGCATGCAGATCAAAGCTTAGCACGACCTTCAATCCGTCGCGGCATACGCCCGCAATCGGTTAGCAGACTGTTAACCGCGACGGTCACCTAAACCCGTCATCGGCGAAAGATCTTCGCCACATCCAAATGGGGAGCCACGCCCATGCCCGCCACCATACTTGTTGTCGAAGATGAGGGCGATATCGCCATCCTCCTGCGCTACAATCTCGAGGCCGAAGGCTTCCGGGTTGTCACAGCCGAGACCGGCGACGAAGCGCAAATGGCGATCCAGGACAAACTGCCCGACCTGATCCTGCTCGACTGGATGCTGCCGGAGATTTCCGGCATCGAACTTTGCCGCCGCTTGCGGGCACGTGATGAGACGGCGCGGGTGCCCATTATCATGCTGACGGCACGCGGCGAAGAAGAAGAGCGCGTACGCGGCCTTGCGACCGGCGCGGACGATTATGTGGTCAAGCCCTTCTCCGTGCCTGAACTGATAGCCCGCATCCACGCCCTGCTGCGCCGGTCCAACCCAAACCTGGTGACCGCCGCACTCAAGGTCGGCGACCTGGAGCTCGATCGCACCACCCACCGCGTCCGCCGCGCCACCCGCGACGTGCATCTGGGCCCCACAGAATACCGTCTGCTCGAATATCTGATGCGCCATCCCGGCCGGGTTTATTCCCGCGAGCAATTGCTCGACGGCGTCTGGGGCAATGACGTCTATGTCGATGAACGCACCGTCGATGTCCACATCGGCCGTCTCCGCCGCGCCATCAACCGCGGCCGCGAAATCGACCCCATTCGCACGGTCCGCGGCGCCGGCTACGCCTTCGACGAGCGGTTTGCGCAGGTGGCGTGAAGCCCAGGTTCTCGCTAATCCTAATCTAAGACTTAGTTGAGGGTTGGATGGCGGAAGAGATCAAACTTGCTGGCGGACATGTGAACAATGTCGTGCGTGTCGGCGATACCGTTAGACGTGCTGTCCGGCAGGACATGAGCGTTCAGCATGCGCTGTTCGATCACTTGACAACCAAGGGGTTCGACCGCGTGCCACGCTTTCTTGGCGTGGATGAGCAGGGACGCGAAGTCCTAACCTACTTGCCGGGCGACGTGTTTTTCGACAAAGACGATTTCACCGACGGGCACCTAACCGGCGCCGCTCAACTCTTGCGACTGTACCATGATTGTACAGTTGATTTCCCGCCCGTCCAGGCTGCTGGTGCGGAAGTCATGTGTCACAATGATTGGACACCGGCCAATACCGTCTTTGTCGGTGATCAACCGGCCGGCATGATCGACTTCGATACCATCAAGCCTGGTACCCGCCTTTGGGACCTCACCTATTCCGCATGGATGTGGCTCAGCCTAGGCGAGGAAATTTGGACTGCAGAAGATCAACGTCGTCGGCTCGTGCTGTTCGTGGACGCTTATGATCACGCCTCATGCACTCCCAGCATGGTGGCCGCATTGTTGCCGAGCCGACAGGCCGGTCGGGCTCAATGGGCTGAACGCTTGAACCGGACCGTGGCTGCCACTTGGGCGCGTGGGCGTTTAAGTTGGACCTTAGTCAACATCACAAATCACTACCACCCGGACGGACTGCCCTGACCGCACGGTAGCGCTAGTGATGAGACTCGCCCTCAAACCTCCGGCAATTCCCGCAGCGGCGTATCGTCGTGCAGCGGCACGATCTGGCGTTCGATCATGCGGTGGACATGAGGCCGGTCGGCGCCGCGGTGGAGGGCGCGTAATTGTTCGATGTTGTCAGCGTCGGCCTTGGTGCGGCGCATATTGTGGCGAAGGTAATCCACCCAGGTGGGCACATGGTAGCTCTCGACCCATAAATCGGGCTGCTCCAGATCGCGCAGCAAAGACCATTGCCGCGCGCCATCACGGCGGCGGATGCGGCGGCGGTCGGCCATCAGTGAGAGGAATTGCGGGATATCGGCTTGCTCGATCCGGTAGTCGACCATTACCATGATCGGACCGCTGCGTGGGCGCAGATCGAGCCGCAGGATGGGTTCGCTGAAGGTATTGAGCGGATTAAGGTCACGCGTATCGAACTGCGGCAGGGGCAGGCGCAGGCCGACCAGCGCGCACAGCAGCAACACCACGCCGGCACAGGCCAGCGCCCAATCGGGACCGATTGCATCCGCCGTTGACCCCCAGACCCAACTTCCGACAGCCATGCCGCCAAACGTGGCCGTCTGGTAGAGCGAAAGCGCCCGCCCAACCACCCACCGCGGCGACGACAACTGCACCGATACGTTGAACAGCGACAGCGACAAGACCCAGGATGCGCCTGCCGGCAAGAGAACGAAGTGGCTCAGCAGCGGGTCGCGGCTGAAACCCAGCCCGACACAGGCCACGGCAAACAGGACACTGGCGAGCCGCACGATGACTTCATTGCTGTAGCGCTCGCGAATGCGACCATTAAGGAATGCGCCGCCAATGGCGCCGAGACCGAAGCAGCCCAACAGCGTGCCATAGACAAAAGCGCCGCCGCCGACATATTCGCTTGCGACCGAAGGCAGCAAAGCCAGGATCACGATAGCCGCAAGACCGAACAGCATGCCACGGAACAGGACGATCGCCAGATTGGGCGACAGCGAGACATAGCGGATACCGGCCCACATGGCGCTGCCCAGTGTTTCGCGCGGCAGGGCGGAAGTAGGCTTTTCCGGCCTCCACCGCGCCAGCGCCAGGATCAGCGGAATGTAAGATAGAGCATTGAAGGCGAAAGCGGCGGCGGCACTCGCCAGGGCGACGATCAGCCCGCCAATGGCAGGACCGACGCTGCGCATCATGTTGAAGCCAACGGAATTGAGCGTCACCGCCCCGGGCAGATCGGCACGCGGCACGATATCCCCCATGGACGCCTGCCAGGACGGATTGAACAGCGCCGTGCCGCAGCCGATGAGGAAGGTGAAGGTGAGCAGCAACCATGGATTGAGCCAGCCGAGCACGGCCATGACAGCCAGCGTGAGCGAAACAAGCGCCATCCCCACTTGCGCAACGATCATGACGGTGCGGCGGTCGAAATTGTCGGCCAGTGCCCCCGCGGCAAGGGAGAAGATCATGATCGGCAAAGTGGTTGACGCCTGCACCAGCGCCACCATGTTGTGCGAGTCCGTCAGCGTCGTCATCATCCAGCCGGCACCCACTGACTGCACCAGCCCACCCAGATTGGACACCAGCGTCGCCAGCCACAAGAGCCGGAAGGTCTCGTGGCGAAATGGAGCCAACATGGAGGATTGTTCAGTCATTTGCATTTCTCACCCGACACTCCGTGTCTAGGGCGGTGAAGCAAGGCTTGGCAAGCCGGGTGGGTTAAGTGGAAGGCTGATGCATGCCGGCCTCTTCCCTGAACCGCCTGGCCCATTGTTCGCTGGTGCCATCGCCCATTTTGGCAGTCGGCACCTCGATATCGTCGGCCAAGGCAGGATCAACGCCGAGCCGCTGGAGGACTTGTCGCAAGGCTTTTTGAGGATCGGCCACTGTGCTTTCGTATTCTAGCCGCATGGGCTCAACGGCGCGTTCGGTAAAGAATTTTTCCCAAGCCGCGTCGTGCTCTTCCAGTTCAGCAACGAGAGCTGCGATCCTGTTGTGATCGTAAACCGTTGGCCCCGGTGCATGTGTCCCCTCAAGAACCTTCCTGTCCGCCGTCAAATGCCAGACACCGCTCTGTTCGGCACGGACGCGTGATATTGCTTGCGCGACTTTGTCCTTGCGGGTGACATGTAGGTAGAGCGGCTGCCCGAATGCCAACGCAAATTGCTCGGTTAAATCCCCAGTCCGGCCCAATGCCCTCCCAAGTCGCCGTTCTGCATCCGCCATACTGGCCCACATGATGCGAATGCCAAAAATACCTGTCCGGGCAGTGCCCTCCCGGACCATAGCCTCAAGATAGGCGCGGTCGAAAGCAGCATCATCGAAGCTGTGGGGGTGCGGCACGCCCCATGCGTCAGCCCATTCTGCAATATCCAGTTCCCGGAAAAACGAATTCGGTCGACCTGCGGCCCTGGTCGCCCACAGCATTTCGCAAAGCAGCGTGCTTCCTGAGCGCGGCGTACCGCAAAGAATGTAGGCGTTGTAGAGAGAGACCATCGAGCAAACTTCCGATTGGAACAGGCCTGATGCGACCGCTACATCTGCGGCACCTTTTCGCCCAAAGTCGACAACGCAATGGTTTGCCCGATTCGCTTGGCGCGTGTGTCCGGCTTTTTCGCGAGCTTGAGCCAGCGGAGCACATTGCGCCTGTAGGACGGCGCTGCGCTGGTGAAGAAAGCCAGAGCTTGGGGGTTCTGGCGGAGTGCGGTATCGAGATCTTCGGGAACAAGCAAGTCATCGACCTCGTCTTGATCATTCCACTCGCCGCGCTGCTTGGATTCTTCAATGGCCCGGAGACCGGGCGCGGCCATGCGGCCTTCGCTGATCAGCCGGGCCGCGCGCTCCTTGTAGCTGCGTGTCCAGCGCTGGTGTCGCCGGGGTGAAATCAACCGCAGCGTGCGATCGGCATCGAGCTTGCGCGCCAGCCCATCCACCCATCCGAAGCACAGGAGTTCATCGAGAATGGCATCGATCGGCACGGTTTTGTCCGCTACGTGGTTCATGTAGCGCATTAACCAGACGCTTTCGGCCTGGCCATGATGCTCTTCGAGCCACTGGCGCAAGCCGGCTGCCGAAACGATCTCGACAACTGCAAAACGCTCTGTTGGAAAGTTCATTTTGCCGGCCCCCTGCTCTGCACTCTGCAGGATGGAAAGCCATGGAGGCAAGACGGCACCAGCGCCTGGTCAATCAGGCCAGCGTGAAGCTGCCTTATTGCATTTCTGCCGCACCTTCGCACACTGGCGCCATGACAGATAAAGACGAAACAACGCTGGTCGGTGGCCGGTCCACGGTGACGAAATCGGGAGAGATCGTCTTTCGCGTAAGCGCACCCTGGTCAGCTACAACAATCGCCTTGCTGCGGCATCTGGAGCGGGAAGGCTATTCCTATGCACCACGGGTAATCGGGAGCGGCTTTGATGCCCAAGGCCGGGAGACGCTGAGTTTTGTTCAAGGCGAGAGCGTACATCCCTATGCGTGGAGTGACGACGCCATGCCCGCGCTCGGGCGCATGCTCAAGGAACTGCATCAAGCAACAGCCAGCTTCGTGCCGCCTGCCGATGCTGTTTGGCGGCCATGGTTTGGGCGCCGACTGGGTCAGCCCAGCATAATCGGCCATTGCGACACGGGCGCTTGGAACATCATCGCACGGGATGGCACACCCGTGGCTCTGATCGATTGGGAAGAGGCTGGACCAGTCGACCCGCTGGTGGAATTGGCCCAGGCCTGTTGGCTCAATGCGCTGCTGTTCGATGATGATTTGGTCGAGACACTGGGCTTGGGCTCGGCGGAGGCGCGGGGGCGGCAAGTCCGCTTGCTGCTCGACGGCTATGAACTGCCCCGAAGGGAGCGGCAGGGATTTGTCGGCCGCATGCGCGATTTTGCTATTCTCAGCGCCGCCAATGAAGCGCGTGAGGCCAAGATTACGCCTGAGACGACCAACGCCAGCGCCCTATGGGCTGTCACCTGGCGGACGCGTAGCGCTGGATGGCTGGTGACGCATCATGATGCTTTGGAGCGGGTGATTGAGGGGCGGGCTAGTGTCTAGCCCGACCTGCTCAAGACAGAGCAAAACACCGTTCGCCCTCGGGCTTGACCCGAGGGCCGTCAACAACCGGGCATTTCCGCTTGCGGGACCCGGCCCTCGGGTCGAGCCCGAGGGCAGTGCGGCGGGTGTCCCGCCTAGCCAGCCGCCGTATAAGCCGTCTTGACCACCGTGAAGAACTCCGCCGCGTACTTGCCTTGCTCGCGTGGGCCGTAGGAAGAGCCTTTGCGGCCGCCGAAGGGGACGTGGAAGTCGACGCCGGCGGTGGGGACGTTGACCATCACCATGCCGGCTTCCGCATTGCGCTTGAAGTGGGTGGCATATTTGAGCGAGGTCGTGACGATACCGGCAGACAGGCCGAACTCGGTATCGTTGGAGGTGGCGAGGGCTTCCTCGTAGTCCTTGACGCGGATAACAGAGGCGACGGGCCCAAAGATTTCCTCGCGGGAAATGCGCATCTGATTGGTCGCTTCGGTAAAGAGCGTTGGCTGGAGGAAATAGCCTTCGGTTTCCTTTTGGACGAGCTCGCCACCGGCGACGAGCTTGGCGCCTTCCTGCTTGCCGATTTCGATGTAGTCAGTGTCCTGCTTGAGCTGGCTTGGATCGACCACGGGGCCGATATCGACATCCTTGTGGAGCGCATTGCCCACGCGCAAATTGCGGGCGCGTTCGGAAAGGGCTTCGACGAAGCGGTCGTGTATACCTTCGGTCACGATGATGCGCGACGAGGCTGTGCAGCGCTGGCCGGTAGAGAAGAAGGCCGATTGCGCGACGGATTCCACAGCGACCTTGAGGTCGGCATCGTCGAGAACGATGGTGGGGTTCTTGCCGCCCATTTCGAGCTGGAACTTGCGGCCAACTTCGATGGACGCGGCGGCAACGCGCTTGCCGGTGCCCACCGAGCCGGTGAAGCTGATGGCATGGACGTCCTTGCTTTCGAGCATGGTCTGCCCCACGACCGAACCCTTGCCCATCACAAGGTTCAGCACGCCTTTGGGCAGGCCAGCGCGGACTAGAATGTCGACGATGGCCCAGGTGGAGCCGGGAACCAGATCGGCCGGCTTGATGACAACGGTGTTGCCATAGGCCAGGGCCGGAGCGATTTTCCAGGTCGGAATGGCGATTGGAAAGTTCCACGGCGTGATGATGCCGATGACGCCGATAGGCTCGCGGGTGATCTCGACGCCGACGCCCGGACGCACGGAGGGGAGCACTTCGCCCGCCAGGCGCAGGGTTTCGCCGGCGAAGAAGTCGAAGATCTGCGCGGCGCGGGTCACTTCGCCAACGCCTTCGGGCAGGGTCTTGCCTTCTTCACGGCTGAGGAGTTCGCCCAGCTCGGCCTTGCGGGCCAAGATTTCCTGCGAGGTCTTGGAGAGAATCGCGTGGCGCTCGAGAATGCCCGAGCGGGACCAGACCGGGAAAGCCGCCTTGGCTGCGGCGATGGCCTGCTTGGTTTCCTCGGCGGTGGCGCGGGCATACAGGCCGACGACTTCGGCGGTATTGGACGGGTTGATGTTTTCCACGCCGTCCGAGCCGACCCATTCCCCATCGATGAGGTTCTTGTGCAGTTCAGCCATTTGTTTTTGCCTTTCGGGAGGAAATCAGAGGAGGTCGGCCTGAGCCAGGTCGCGCAGCAGATGGCTGGTGCCATAGGTCCAGGGCGGGCATTGGGTGGACAGGTTTACGCTGTTTTGGAGGGTGCCCAGCGCCGGTGTCGAGATCGAGACGATATCGCCCAGCTTGTGGGTAAAACCCTTGCCGGCGCCGTCGCGATCTTTGACCGGGGCGAACATGGTGCCGAGATAGAGTACGAGCCCATCGGGGTATTGGTGATGGCCACCAATGGTGGCGGCGACGAGCGATTCCGGCGTGCGCGAGATTTGGTTCATGGAGGAATGGCCTTCGAGCACGAACCCGTCTTGGCCTTCAACGCGCAGGGCGATCTCGGACTGCTTGACTGTGTCGAGGGTAAAGTCGTCGTCGAAGAGGCGCACGAAGGGCCCAAGAGACGCAGAGGCATTGTTGTCCTTGGCCTTGCCGAGAAGCAAAGCCGAACGGCCTTCGACGTCGCGCAGGTTCACGTCATTGCCCAGCGTGGCGCCGATGATCTCGCCCTTGCTGGTGATAAGGAGCGCGACTTCAGGCTCGGGATTATTCCAGCTCGAGACCGGATGGAGGCCCACTTCGGCGCCGTAGCCGACAGAGCTCATCGGCTGTGCCTTGGTGAAGATCTCGGCATCGGGGCCGATGCCGACTTCGAGATACTGGCTCCAGACGCCACGTTCGATCAGCGCCGCCTTGACCTTGGCGGCGGTTTCGGAGCCCGGGACGAGTTCGCTAAGGTCCGTGCCAATCAGTTCGAGGATTTCACCACGCAAAGCATCGGCCCGTCCCTTGTCGCCACGCGCCTGTTCTTCGATGACACGCTCAAGCAGAGACACCACGAAGGTTACGCCCGAGGCCTTGATCGATTGCAGATCGATTGGCGACAGAAGGCTTGGCTTGGAAGTGTCATGGCTCTGCGCCACGCTGTTGGCGAGGATCGCATCGGCATTGCCTAAGCTGGTGCCCTGGGCGCTGCGCACATGCTCGGCGGCCTGACCGCTTTCGGCGATGTCGCGCACAGTGGCAAAGCCCTTGGCGGTGATGTCGAGAACTTCACCATCGCGGATGGTGACGATGCGTGGGCAAGGCTGGCCGGGAACCCGGGCGCGGCCTAGAAGAACGCCGTCCGGATAATGCCTTGTGCTCATGTGCGTCCCCCAAAAGATCCGTGCTGTGAGTACCGCACCGGAGCAGGGCGGCGCAAGCCTGATAAGTCATACTTTTGGCGGAGAGCGGTCTTCCACAGGCTCGTTCAAGCGCTGTTCATCTTGGCCGCAATACTGACGCAATAGGTGGGGAGTAGTCCCCCCGAACTTTTGGAGTTTGCCAATGCGTCGCCTGTTTGCCCTTGCCCCTTTCGCCCTCGTTGCAGGCCTGACCCTGCCCGCTTATGCTGGAACCATCACCGTAGACGGCATGGGGGAAGTGCGGGCCGCGCCCGATATGGCGGTCATCAATTCAGGCGTAACCACGCAAGGCGCGACGGCGCGCGAGGCACTGGACGCCAACAGCGCCGCTATGGCTGAACTGGTCGCCACGCTCAAGGAAGCGGGCATCGAAGCACGCGATATCCAGACGTCGGGGTTTTCGGTGAACCCCAACTATGTTTATTCCGACGACCGCGACGGCAATGGCTACAGCCTGCCGCCCAAGATCAACGGCTACCAAGTCATGAACACCGTTACGGTTGCGGTTCGTGATCTTCCGGCGCTCGGCTCGATTCTCGACAAGGCTGTGACCGTTGGCGCCAACACCATCAATGGCGTGACGTTCTCGGTTGCCGACCCCAGCGAGATTTACAATGAAGCACGACGGGCGGCTTTCGCCGATGCGCGTGAAAAGGCCGAGCTCTACGCGGCGACGGCCGATAGCTCGCTCGACGAGCTTCTCTCGATTTCTGAGTCGCAGAGCTTTAACCAGCCACAGCCCATGCCCATGTATGCGATGCGCGCCGATGCAGAAGCTGCTTCCGTACCGGTGGAAGCAGGCGAATTGAGCTTTTCGATCAACGTTACCGTTCAGTGGGAACTAGCCGAACTCACGAACTAAGCGATCCCATTCCCCTCTTTGAGGGGGCTTGGGCGGTGGGGACGGACCACCGTAGTCAAACCGTCCCCACCAACCCTTCTGCTTTACGTTTAGCCTGCTAGTACGTTCCACAGCATGTTGAGCCCGACAGCGACCAGGAACAACGCAAAGACATATTTGAGCGTTTTCTGGTCGAGCTTATGGGCTAGCGCCGCGCCGAACGGCGCGAAGATGGCGGCGAGCACCGCTACTAGCACCATGGCAACAAGGTTGATGTAGCCAAGGCTAAGCGGTGGCAGGCCCGATTCTCCCCAGCCTGAGATGATGAAGCCCAAAGTGCCCGACAGCGCGATGGCAACGCCGAGTGCTGCGGAAGTGCCAACCGCTGCGTGCATGCTGGCGCCAAACGCCACCAGCGTGGGGACGCTAAGCGATCCGCCACCGATGCCCATCAGCGCCGAAATGTAGCCGACGACGAAGGCCGAGATGCGGTGGGTCAGTCCCGAGCCATTGAGATGCCCCATTATTCGGGTCTGCCAGGCAAAAACGATATTGGCGGCGATCAGGAACGCCATGATGGCAAAGACGATACGCAGCACATCCCCTGAAAACAGTCCTGCCATCAGGCCGCCAATAAAGGTGCCAGCAATGATGAACGGCACCCAAAGCCTAAGTGTCTTGATATCGAGTGCGCCGCGCTTGTGGTGGGCACGGGCGCTCATGATGCCGGTGGGGATGATGATGGCGAGCGATGTGCCGACCGCCACGTGCTGGACCACATCGGAATCATAGCCCAGCAATGAGAGCGAGGTCGCCAGTGCCGGCACGATGATGGCACCGCCGCCAATGCCCAACAGGCCAGCCGCCAAGCCCGAAAAAACGCCGGTAACCATCAGCCCAAGCACGAAGGGCCAATAGGCAACAAGCTCTGCCCAGCCCATCAACGATCCCCGATGATATGGAGCACCACTTCGCGCCGATGCGGCTGGTTCCTATGCTCGAACAGATAAATGCCCTGCCAGGTGCCGAACACCGGCTCACCTTGCTGCACCGGAATGCCGATCGACGTTTGCGTCAGCGCGGCCTTGATATGGGCCGGCATGTCGTCTGGTCCTTCGGTGGTATGTACCAGCCACTCCATGCCTTCGGGTACCAGCCGACCAAAGAACCCCAGCAGGTCCGTTTGGACGTCATGGTCGGCGTTTTCCTGGATGAGCAACGAGCAGGACGTGTGCCGCACATAGACGGTCAACAGTCCCGTCGAAATCTCGCTGTCGGCAATAAACTTGCGTACTGCCGGGGTAAACTCATAAAGCCCCTGCCCTCGCGTTGGCAGGCTGATGGTTTCGATCGCTTGCTGCATGGGCTGTGCCGTAACATGATCCTGCAACGACAGCCAGAGCTGCCGCAATCGCGCCATGATCACCGGCTCCCCTGCAATGGCCCGGCACACTGGAACTTAGGCTTACCCCAGGCGTTTCGGGTCTTGCGGGGAAAAGCGTTGTCCGTTGCGCAGTCAGAATTCATTCAGTTTGCGTTCAGACTGGCGCCGCGATGCTTGGCTCAAGTGCCATTCGACACAAAGGAATAAAAACAATGCGCCTCAGAACCTGGCTCCTAACCGGATCGAGCCTAACCTTGCTGACCCTGTCGCCCTTCGCAGCGACAGCGCAAGACGCGGCACCGGAACTGCCTCAGGAATGTGTAGACGCCGGTTACACCACGCTGGAGGACTGCATCGCGGCCCAACCAGCCGAAGGTGAAGCCGAAAGCACCGAAGACGCGGCACCAGCCGAGGAAACTACTCCCGCCGAGGAAACCGCACCGGCCGAAGAGGCTGTAGAAGAGCCTGAGGCTGAAGCAGTTCCAGCCGAAGAAGCGACCGAGGAGCCTGCCCAGGTTGAGGAAGCCGCTCCGGTTGAAGAATCGCAGGATGCTGCTCCGGAAGTAACTGAAGAGCAGGTGACCCCCGCCCCTGAAGAAACGCAGCCGGAAGCCTCATCAGAGCCTGAAGCTACCCAGGAAATTGCTCCCGAGCCTCAGATTGCTCCAGAAGGTCTGCAGCAGGAAACCGCTCCGGAAGCCGAAACAACCGGCGAGCCTGATGCGTCGCAGACGGAACAGGGAACCTCGGACGACACCGCGCCTGTAACCACCCAAGAAGCTGAACCTGTCGAGGAAACCGGCTCAGACCCGGTTACGGAAGCCCCGGCTGTTGAAGAACAGTCGGCTCCAGCTGACGACTCCGGCATTCTGAACCAAGAACAGCCAGATGAAGCTCAGCAGACCCCTGATGTCGATATTTCGGCCGAACTGTCTGCGGAAGTTGATGCCTACAATGCTGCTGTTGCCGACATTCTGTCCGGTGGCGACGCAGCGACTGCACAGGCACAGATCAGCCAGGCACAGCAGAATATCTCCGACCTTTGCGCCGGTGCAGGCTTTACCGACGTCGACTCCTGCTTGCAGACCTATGGCCTGACTCTACCTGCCGTGCCGAACCTGCCGCAACAGGAAACGGAACAGGCTCCTGCCGATACCCCAGATGACCAGCCAAGCGATGGCGGCATTCTGCAGCAGCCAACCGATGCGCAGGTACCTGTCGAGCCTGTAGAAGACTTGCCTGAAGGCGTAACGCAGGAACAGATTGCCCCGGTTCTCGATAGTGCTAAGGACGCCCCAGCGGCAGCCGATGGCACCGTTGCGCCAGCTCAGGCTGCACCAACCGAGGCGGAAGCTGCTGCTGCCGCTGAAGCTGCGGCTGCACCGCCGCCAGAATCAGATGCCGCCGCTCAGTCGCGGTTCATCGCAAGCGAAGACGTTCAGCCTGTAAGCCAGGAAGAAGGTCAGCGGGTCGAAGCAGCTGCAGCGTTGGCGCCTGAGGAAGTTCCCCAGAACGTCACGATCATCAACCAGACCAATGTCGTGAACAACGTCACGAACAACAACACGGTCAACAACACCACCACCAACATCGATCAGTCGCAAACCAATATCGGTGAGCAGACCAATATCGAGGTCACCCAGAACAATCAGGTCAACAATATCGACATTACGCAGACGATCCTGCAAGTTGGTACGGAACTGATCGTGCGCTCGGTGGGCCAAGATACCGACCGCTTCTACAACGCTCAGGAAGACGAAATCTTCTACGAAAACCTGAGCAATGGTCGAACCCGCGAGACGATCACGCGGCCGGATGGCACCCAGATCATCACTGTTCGCAACCGCAACGGCGACGTCCTGCGCCGTTCGCGCGTCGACCCAGCGGGCCGCGAGTATGTGCTGGCTTACTTCGACGAACAATATGACGAAGACCTGATCGAGTGGCGTGACCCGGCACGTGACCTTCCGCCATTGCGCCTCAACATCTCGGTGCAAGAATACGTGCTTGATGCCTCCGAAGCCGACGAAGAAGAAGTGGAAACCTTCTTCCGCCAGCCCCCGGTGGAACAGGTTGCCCGTCTTTACTCGATCGACGAAGTCAAGCGTTCGGCTCGTGTCCGCGACAGCGTGCGCAAGCTTGAAATCGGTGGCCTGACCTTTGATACCGGTGCTGCAACGATCAGCCGTGATCAGGTCGGTGCCCTCTCCAGCGTTGCCAACGGCATGTTGGCGCTGCTTGAGCAGAACCCGACGGAAACCTTCCTGATCGAAGGTCATACCGACGCGGTGGGCTCGGACGTGTCGAACCTGCAGTTGTCGGACCTGCGTGCGGCAACAGTCGCCCGTATCCTGACGGACTTCTACGATGTTCCGCCGGAAAACCTGGCGACCCAAGGCTACGGAGAGCGTTATCTCAAGATCCGCACCGAAACCTCTGAGCGCGAAAATCGCCGCGTGACGGTGCGCCGCATCACTCCGCTGGTAACAGTGGCGCAGCGGTAAGGTTTTACATCGCAGTTAATGAAGGCCGGGCAAGCGCCCGGCCTTTTTGTTTGCCAATACAGGGGCACAGCTAAGATAATTTGTGTTCTGCCGCGTTGAATCTCGTGATCACACGATTGGGAACAAATCTAAAAAGCTCGCGTTTCTTTTCCATACGGTGAAACAAAGGAGCGACATCATGGCTAACCCTGAACGCGATACCGTTTATACCAACGACGCAAACCGCACTGTGTACACTCGCGAAAGCAGCGGCACAGGCTGGTTTGTCGGCATCATCGTTGCACTGGCCCTACTGGCTATTGGTTACCTGGTTTTCTCGGCTAATTCGGGCCCGGCGACCTCGACCACTGGTGGCGCACCGGCCATCGAGGCCCCAGCTGATGCAACTGGTGCCACTGCACCGATGACCGCAGCTCCAACGGCTCCCGGCACCGACGCAGCCCCAGCCAATACGGCTCCAGTGACTGAAACTGCTCCAGCCGCAGCCCCTGCCCCGGCAGCGCCAGTTGAAGCAGCGCCAGCACTCTAAGCTGATCATGCCATAATGCCTCGTCACTCCCTGCGAGAGCATTTGAAGAAGACCCCGGCCGCCCCGCCGGGGTCTTTTCTTTTGGCTGAAGTCTGGGCAGATGACGGTGCCCATTGCGCAAGGGGCAAAGCATTCCCATTTGCCCTGAAAGCAAACGGCAAAGGGAAACGCGCATGTTCAACATCGACCAGATTGTCAAAGCCCTCCAGACCGACAAGGGTCACCAGCACAGCGCAATGAGTGGCGCGGCAGGACTTGCAGCGGGCATGCTGTTGAGCAAGGGCGGCTTGGGAAAGCTGGCTGGTAGCGCCGTGCAGTTGGGCGCAGTAGCGGCCGTAGGCGGCTTGGCATATAGCGCTTGGCAGAACTACCAGAAGAACCAGCAGGGCAATGTTCCCCCTGCCCGGCAGGATGCGTTCATTCCGGCGGCTCATGACCAACGCGGCCAGGAGGAACTCGGCAAGTCCTTGGTTCGAGCGATGATCGCAGCAGCCAAGGCGGACGGCAAGATCGATGCCGAGGAAAAGGAAGCGATTTTTGGCAAGCTTGAGACGATGAACTTGTCCTCGGAGGAAAAGGCCTGGGTCTTCGACGAACTCTCTTCGCCGCTCGATATCAACGCCGTTGTGGCGCGGGCGGATACCCCTGAGCACGCGACGGAGATTTATGCGGCATCGCTCGTGGCGATTACCGCCGATACGGCAGCGGAGCGGGCCTACCTCGATGCGCTGGCGTCCAAGCTCCGGCTGGATGCGGGCCTCGTTGCCGAAATTCACAAGGCGGCGGGCGAACAGGCACCCGAGCCAGCAACGGCACCAATGTCCCCGTTCGCCTATGCGCCCTCGTCCAGCAATGTCTGATTGCAGAAGCCCCGGATAACACCGGGGCTTTTTATGGAGATGGATGTGCCCCGGTAACATCGCTGTACGTTCTTGAACGCCAGCACCTTGGCGGTCATCTATGGCCAAAGCACAAGGTAGCGGACATGAAACTGGGATTATATTCCTTCGCCGAAAACACGCCTGACCCGCTGAACGGCAATAGGCTGCAAAGCCCGGCCGAGCGGCTCAAGGACCTGCTCGAGGAGATCGAGCTTGCCGATCAATTGGGGCTCGATTTCTATGGCCTTGGCGAGCATCACCGTCCGGACTTCGTCGCTTCGGCGCCGGTGACGATCCTGGCAGCGGCAGCAGCGCGCACCAAAACCATCCGCCTGTCCACCGCCGTAACGGTGCTGAGTTCGGAAGACCCGATCCGGGTCTATCAGCAGTTCGCAACGCTTGATCTGCTGAGCAACGGCCGTGCCGAGATCATGGCGGGGCGCGGCTCGTTCATCGAGAGCTTTCCGCTGTTTGGTTACGACCTCAATGACTACGACGCGCTGTTTGAAGAAAAGCTCGAACTGCTTCTTAAGATACGCGAGGGCGGCACGGTGAGCTGGCCCGGCAGCCAACACACCAAGGCCATTCCCGGGATTGCCATTTATCCCGAACCCGTACAGCAGCCGCTGCCGGTTTGGATTGCTGTGGGCGGAACGCCCAATTCGGTAGCGCGTGCAGCCTATTACAGCCTGCCGCTGATGGTGGCGATCATCGGCGGGCAGCCGCGCCAGTTCGCACCTCTGGTGAACTTTTATCGTGAAACCATCGCGAAGCTGGGCAATGACCCCGCAACCCTGCCCGTGGGCATTGCCTCGCATGGTTTCATAGCCGACGACAGCCAAGACGCGCGTGATATCGCTTACCCTGCCCACAGCGAAGCAATGAGCCGCATCGGCAAGGAACGCGGCTGGCCCCCGACAACGCGAGCGCAGTTCGATAATGGCACCAAGCCCGAGGGCGCCTACTTCGTCGGCTCGCCGCAGGAGATCATCGACAAGATCCTGATGCAGCACGAATGGTTCAAGCACGATCGGTTCGGGTTGCAACTCAGCGTCGGTACCCTGCCCCATGACAAGGTTATGAAGGCTATCGAGCTCTATGGAACGATGGTGAAGCCAGCAATCGACAAGGCACTGGCTTGACCTACGACGAGCTGGTCGAGGCGCGGAAGTCGCTGCGCATTGAAGGCTTTGCAAGCTATGGCGACGCCGGGATAGATGGGCCGTGGATCACGCCCTATCACCTGGCGTCACGCTCGCCCGACGGACCGGTTCTGCTGACCTACAACTATCTCGATGCCCCGTCGGCTCAGCGACACAGAGCCGAGCTTTGCCGAACTGGCTTCCTGCCTGCCATGCCGTTCAACAGAGTGCTCGACCTAGCCCTTTCGGAAGTCGGCCTGGTGCGGGCAGACCTTTACGTCACCCATGCCTTTCACCTGCTGGCGCCGAGCCGGTCGGCGAGCATTCCGCAATGGGCCATCGATCTGTCGTTCGACGCTGTTGCGCGCCATGAACTAACCAATCGGAAGGTGATCGCCCTCGGTCAAGCCGCGGCGCGCAGTTGTGCCCGCCATGGCATTCTGCACTTGGCAACGCCACATCTCAGCGCCCGCGGCACAAGCTTTGGCCAGCGCGCAAGCGTTCTGGCCCAGGCGCTGCGGACGCTTGCCTCTATTTGCCGGAACGCTTGATCGATTTGATAGCAAGCGGCGGCAGGCCGGACTTCTCCGAGATGGCGCGATCCTGTTCCATGATGGCTTGGCGCGCCGGCTCGTCGCCGTCGAGGCCACCGAGCAGGCTGGAATCCACCTTGCGGTTGGAGCGTTGGCTGCCGTCTTCATAGACGATGTCGAACATCACGAATTCACTGCGGGCGGTTGGCTTCTTGGCCATGGGTTTTCTCCTGTGCGGCAGGCCGGTTTCGCAGGACATGGCTGTCCGCGAGCACCGGTGTCTTTGTTGTTGGTTGTGGCGGACTAGCGGAAGATCGCTTCGCCTTGTTCATCGATGATCTGTCGGCCCTTGGAAATGGCCAGAACGATCAGATCGTCGCGCGAGGTCATGCGGTCGGCGCGAACGAAGCGATAGGTCTTGAGTTCGCCGCCAATTTCTTTTTCGATTGTGCCGGCAAGTTGCAGTTCGCTGCCAGCCTTCATCTCTACCGCTTTGATCAGAAAGCCCTTGTGGCTTTCTTCACCCAATACTTTATCGCCTTCCGGCTCTGCGCTCGACGAACCACCACCAAACAGATTTTTCCAAAACGACATGGCTCGTCTCCTTCTTCTTATCGCCTGCGGCGGACCGGTTCTGGGAACAACAGTTCACCACGCTTCTCCATTTCTTCGCGCAGCCAAACTGGCGAAATATCGAAATGGTTTGGCCATGTCGGCACGCCATTGGCAAGCACGACTTGTCCGAAAAAGCGGCGATCGCGCAAGGCTTCCGTTCCCTCGCCGCGCTCCCCGATCATCGGTGCCGCATCGAACGTGCCATAGGACGCGTCCGAAAAGGTGATCACCAGCTTGAACGGCACGATGGCGCGAATGCTGGTGACCTTAAGACGCCCTTCAGCCATGGCAATCCGCTCCTAGTTGTCTAGGAAGCTCCGTAGCTTGCGGCTTCGGCTGGGGTGCTTGAGCTTGCGCAGGGCCTTGGCTTCGATCTGTCGAATGCGTTCACGCGTAACGGAGAACTGCTGACCGACTTCTTCGAGCGTATGGTCCGTGTTCATGCCAATGCCGAAGCGCATGCGCAGCACGCGTTCCTCACGCGGCGTGAGCGAAGCCAGAACGCGCGTGGTGGTTTCACGCAGATTGCTCTGGATGGCGGCATCGATCGGCTGGATTGCGTTCACGTCCTGGATGAAATCACCAAGGTTGGAGTCTTCCTCGTCACCAATCGGGGTTTCGAGGCTGATTGGCTCCTTGGCGATCTTGAGCACCTTGCGAACCTTGTCCAAAGGCATCTGCAGCTTTTCGCTGAGTTCCTCAGGCGTCGGTTCGCGGCCAATTTCGTGCAGCATCTGGCGCGAGGTCCGGACGATCTTGTTGATCGTCTCGATCATATGCACCGGAATCCGAATGGTGCGGGCCTGGTCAGCGATCGAGCGGGTGATCGCCTGGCGGATCCACCAGGTGGCATAGGTCGAGAACTTGTAGCCGCGGCGATACTCGAACTTATCGACGGCCTTCATCAGACCGATATTGCCTTCCTGGATCAAGTCCAGGAACTGCAGGCCACGGTTGGTGTATTTCTTGGCAATCGAGATCACGAGGCGAAGGTTGGCCTCCACCATTTCCTTCTTAGCGATAGCAGCTTCGCGCTCGCCCTTTTGCACCTTGTGCACAATGCGGCGATATTCACCAATATTGAGGCCGGCTTCGGTGGCAAGCGTTGCTACGTCACCGCGAATGTCGCGGATAGTGTCGGCTTCGCGCCGGGCGAACTCAGCCCAGCCCTTGCCATCAAAGGTCGCCAGATTAGTTTCCCAAGCCGGATTCACTTCCTGGCCGTAATAGCTTTCGAGGAACTTTTCGCGCTTAACGCCATAGCTTTCGGCGAGGCGCAGCAGGCGCCCTTCGAGCTTCACCAAGCGCTTGTTGATATCGTAGAGTTGCTCGACGAGATTTTCGATACGGCCGTTGTTGAGCGAGAGCGACTTGACGTCGGCAATCACCTCGGTGCGGAACGCCTCGATTTTCTTGCGATCGGCATCGCTGACGGCAGCGCCAAGATCCTCGGCATTGCGGTCCTGGATTTCACGCATCTGCCCATAGGCATTGGCGATGCGGTCAAAGGTTTCCACCACCTGCGGCTTGAGCTCGGCCTCCATCGCCGACAACGAAAGGGCGTTCTCGAACTCGTCGTCATCGTCGTCAGGAACCGGGTCCTGGGGCGCCTGCGGCTCTTCTGGAACGTAATCGTCCTCGTCATTGCCAGTCGCGCGGCGCGGTGCCGGAGCGGGCTTTGGCTTGTCGACAACGGCCGCCTCCACACGGGGGGCTTGGTAGGCCGCTGACATGTCGGGCGCTGCCTGCTTGGCGTCGGGACCGGCATACGTGGCTTCAAGATCGATAATGTCGCGCAGCAGGATTTCGCCCTGGGCGAGCTGGTCGCGCCAGATGATAATGGCCTGGAAGGTCAGTGGCGATTCGCACAAGCCCTCGATCATGGTCTCGCGGCCGGCCTCGATGCGCTTGGCGATGGCAATTTCGCCTTCGCGGCTGAGCAGCTCCACCGAACCCATTTCACGCAAGTACATGCGCACCGGATCGTCGGTCCGGTCCGAACCGGCCTTGGTATTGGAAGTGGTCGAGACAGCAGTGCCGCTCGCCGGTGCTACTTCCTGGCCCTGATCTTCCTCGTCCTTCTCAACTTCGGTCTCTTCGACCTCGTCTTCATCGACGACGTTGATGCCCATGTCGGAGAACATGGACATGAAATCCTCGATCTGCTCGGACGAAACTTCGTCCGAAGGCATGACCGCGTTCAGTTCTTCATAGGTGACATAGCCGCGTTTCTTGGCGACTTTGATGAGCTTTTTTACGGCCGCATCGTTGACGTCGAGCAGCGGGCTATCGTTCGTCGCCTCGGGGGCGCCGGCTTCTGGCTTCTCGGTGTCTTTGGTGTTGGTCTTTGCAGCTGCCTTGGTGGCCATCTGGTACTCCGTCGGAACCCGTAGCGCCCGGGACCGAATAAGGCTTTAAGTGGTGACACCTCAAAGCAAGGTAAAGGATCGGTAACTGAGGCGTTAACGCCTCAAGAGCTACCTGGTTCGCTGGGGAAAAGTTTCGCGTATCGTCATACGCAAAATCGCGCGTACCCACAGATTCAAGGTTTACCCTCAAAAACTGCGTGTCGCGCGTCCCGATAGCGAACCAAATCCTTCGATCAATGCCTCTGTGCCATCGACAGTGGTAATCTGGTTCTTGATGTCCCGCAGCCTTTCGAAGGTTTCTTCGCTCGGGTCTTCGCCCAGCGCGGCTTCGGCTGCCTTGAGTTCCTTATTTAGCTGAACTTTCTTGTTATGCAAGGCCAGCGCGTGACTCAATCCAATCTCGGCATCAACAAGCGCGATATCGGCACCATGCTGCCATACCCCTTGCCGGCTGAGGACATCGCGCATGCGCTCAAGCGTCGGCCCATGTCCGCGCACGCCCAGCGCTGATTTGAGATCGTCGGCCGAAATGTCGTGGTGGCGTACGACAAGACTCAAAATCTCGCTCATCACTTTTTGCGCAATAGGCGTCTCAAAATCCAGCGCCGCTAAAATCTCGAACTTATCCTCGACCAGCGCCGGATGGTTGACAAGGCTCAGGATGATTGTCGCTTCGCGCGACGTGGCGTCTGCCATATTGCCAGGCTTGAGTAGGCGTGAATTACGGAGCGTATCACTCACCACAAGGCGCGGCGTGCCCCGGCTGGGGTAACCATAAGCCCCGCTCTGGCCATAGCGCTGCTGCCCACCACGGGGTTCGAAGCGGTTCTGGCGCACTGGTGCGAGAAAGGCGCGCAGCTTTTCGTCGAACGCTTGCGCATAGTGAAACCGCACGGACGAGTCCTGGATTGAGTTGGCTCGTTCCCGCAGGCGGGCCTGCAAGGCGGCGCGGGCCTCGGGCGTCTCGGGAACAAGGCCACCCGTTTCCATGCTCCAGATGACGTCTGATAGGGAGCGCGCCCGGTCCAGCACGTCGGCAAAGGCTGCTCGGCCATGCGCCTTGATCAGATCGTCCGGGTCCTGCCCCTCCGGCAAGGTCGCGATCTTGACTGTGAAGCCTGGCTTTAGATGCGGCATGATGATGTCGGCCGACCGCTCGGCCGCCTTGAGCCCGGCCTTGTCGCCGTCGAAGCACAGGATCGGATCAGGCGACATGCGCCACAGCAATTGCAGATGCTCTTCCGTCAGTGCCGTGCCCAGAGGCGCAACGGTTCCTTCAAAACCGGCAGCGACCGCCGCGATCACGTCGAGATAGCCTTCAACCACCACGACCGAACTGCCATCGCGTGCCGCCTGCCGTGCGGTCTGTCCATTGTAGAGCGTCTGGCGCTTCTTGAAGAGTTCGGTTTCGGGCGAGTTCAGATACTTGGCTGGCACATCGGCCGACATGGCCCGGCCCCCAAAGGCGATCACCCGGCCACGAAAGTCCTGTATGGGAAACATGACGCGGTTTCGGAACCGGTCATAGGTCAAGGGATCGTCATCGCGACTAGCCACCAGGCCCGTGTCGATCATGTCCTGTGCGGAGACGCCATTGAGCGCCAGATGTTCCTTGAGCCCGTTACGGCTCTCCGGGGCAAAGCCGATGCGGAACCGCGTCTGGCTCTGGGCCGATACGCCGCGATCGAACAGATAGCCACGGGCCCGCGCACCGATATTGTGCTGCAGGGCAGCTTCAAAATATTTAGTGGCCAGCTCCATCACGTCATAGAGCGACTTGCGTTCAGCTTCCCGCTTCTCCTGGCGCTCGTCGCGTGCAGGCATCGGTACGCCAGCCATCCCGGCCAGCTTCTCGACAGCCTCTGGAAAGCTCATGCCTGCTTTCTCGGTCAGGAATCGGAAATGATCGCCGGAAACGCCGCAGCCAAAGCAATGGTAGGTGCCGCGCCGGTCATCGGCGTGAAAACTGGGGCTTTTCTCGCCATGAAAGGGGCAGCAGGCCCACATGTCGCCCCTGCCCGGCTGCGACTTGCGCTTGTCCCAAAGCACGTGTTCGCCCACTACCTGCGTGATCGGCAGGCGTTGGCGGATTTCATCTAAGAATTGATCGGAAAAGCGCATGAACTGTTAGATAAGCACTCTTGGCGCCTGTGTCACGGTACGCTCGCTCATCAACAACAGGATCGCACAACTGGCGCAAATTCACAAGTTTACGCTCGCTTGGTTCGCTGCTCTGACAGCCCTGCCGGCACTCTTGGTCGGTGGCGCCATCTGGTACTTTGCCGGTAGTCTTCCCGGCTGCAGCATTGACATTTCGGAGCGTCTGACCTCTTCGGATGCGCGGTTCGATCTAGTGGTTTTTTCACGAGCGTGCGGTGCGTCGACCGGGCCTAACACTCAGGCAGCACTGATCCCGGCGGGAGAGGACTTGCCCGAAGATGCCACGAGCTTTCTCTCGATTGGCGCAGAGGCGCTGCTTGCACCACGTTGGGACGGCTTTGGCAATATCGAGTTGAGCGTGCCAGCTGACGCGCCGGTTTACCGGCAGGACGATAGTGTTGCCGGGGTTAGCGTCATCTACCGTTAGGCTTTGGTGCGCTGGTAAAGCCGCCAGGCCCAACCGAAGAGGCCAAAGGCAAAGACCACCAGCATAACGCCCCCGAAGATGACTGCAATCGTTACGCTGATCAGCGGCAAGAGCAGAAACGCCAAGCCAAGCAAGATGTAGGAGATGCCGGACAGTACGACGGGCCAGATCCGGGCATAATGCTCGCGCTCACGGGTGATCACCACGATCTGCATGACACCTACGACCAGCGCCGTGACTCCCACTATTGCCGCCAGAAAGGTTACGGTGAAGACGGTGGCAAGGAGTGGGCTCAAGAGGATCAGCACGCCAAGGAGGAGCGAAAGGGCGTTTGCCGCGACGTCGAACCAGTAATTGCCGCTCTTGCCGCCACCGAACGTGAGGCTCCACAGGCCCAGTGCCCCGTCGATAAGGAGCAGGATGCCGCCGGCCAATACCAGAACCGTCAGCGCATCGGCCGGCCAGATGATCGCGTAAACGCCCGCGATCAGCATGAACAAGCCTCGCAAGGCCGTTGCTGCCGCAAAACGCCGTTTCGTCTCTAACGATACTGCCATAGCCCGCCCCTTTGCAGCGCATAATGTGCCTGCCCTTAATGAGGCTATCTCATTTTGGGATGCATCCAAGAGGCACGCCGTTTACATTTGCTATAATGCCGCTGCGGAATTGTTGATTGCCGGATCAAACCTATTGTGATTTGGAGCAGCTTCAACCGAGGTCCGCTCTGGCGGCTTAGCTATTCAATGTCCCTGCCGCTTTTTGCCCTTTTCCTTGCAGCCTTTGCGTTCGGAACTGCCGAGTTCGTCATTGCAGGGGTGCTACCCGAAGTTGCCAGCGGGCTGAACGTCAGCGTGCCGTTGGCGGGCTATTTGATTACGGCTTATGCCGTGGGCATTGCGATTGGCGGCCCGCTTCTGGCGGTGGCAACAAAAAGATATTCTCGCCGCTCGTTGATACTGGGACTAGGTGCAGTCTTCACCATCGGCCAGGTGTTTTGCGCGCTGGCGCCAAGCTTTGAACTCCTACTGGTGGCGCGGGTGTTGGTTGCCGTGGTGCACGGCACCTATTTTGGCATTGCGGCCGTGGTAGCGATCGGTCTGGTGCCCGACGACAAACGCGGCTTTGCGGTGGCGCTGATCTTGTCGGGCCTGACTGTATCGAACATCTTGGGTGTGCCAGGCGGAACAGCCATTGGCAATGCACTGGGCTGGCGAGCCACGTTTTGGGCAGTAGCGGTCCTGGGTCTTGCCTCGACGCTTGCCATTGCCCTGTTCTTGCCCCGAACAGCAGGCGCGTCGGCCACGACGGGCAGTATCCTGCGCGAGTTCAAGGTGATTGGGCGCCAGCAAATTGTCACGTCTCTGTTCATTGTGATCCTGGTAATGATCGGGCAATACAGCCTCTTTACCTATATCGCCCCGCTCCTGCGTGAAGTGACCGGGCTTGATGCGGGCATGGTGCCTTGGGTGCTGCTGCTCTATGGTGTTGGCTCGACCATCGGCGTCTTTATCGGAGGGCGGTTGGCGGACTGGAAGCTCATGCCATCGCTGATCGCGATTCTCTTGACCCAGGCGCTCGCCTTTACCCTGGTCTGGTTGGTCAGCCCTTATCCGCTGGTCATGGCGGGAGCGGTGCTGTTCTGGGGCGGGGTGAACTTTGCTTTCGGCTCGCCTGTCCAGTCACGCGTTTTGGCGTGGTCGGCCGATGCGCCAAACCTTGCATCCTCGCTGATCCCCTCTGGCTTCAATGCCGGCATCGCGATCGGTGCGGTGCTCGGCTCGACGCTGCTCGAACAAGGTTTCGGCTACCGCAATCTGCCGCTGATCGGCTCGGTGGCGCTGCTGCTTGCAGTAGTGGTGGCGCTGTTCTCCTTCATTTGGGAACAGCGGACAGGCAGCACGCCGCCAATGCCGGCAGCTGCCTGACCTCCATCTTACGCACTAAGCGCCGCGCGTACTTTGCCACTGGCCTTGCCGAAATCGATCCGTCCGGGATAGTCGACCTTGAGTTGGGCAATCACCTTGCCCATGTCCTTGGCGCCTTCAGCGCCGGTACTGGCGATTGCTGCCCGGATAGCTGCATCCACTTCCTCTTCGCTGAGCCCCTTGGGCAGGAACTCGTTGAGGATATCGATCTCTTCCTTTTCGACCGTTGCTAGATCGGCCCGGCCAGCTTGAGCGTAGATGGCAAAGCTTTCTTCCCGTTGTTTCACCATCTTTTGTACAATAGCGAGGATCTCCTCATTGGTCGCGGGGCCTCGGTTTTCCTGACGGATCGCAATGTCCTTGTCCTTTATAGCCGAGGTAATGGCGCGAAGCGTTGCCGTGCGCCGCTGATCGCGTGCTTTGAGAGCGGTCTTGAGACCTTCGCTGAACTGTTCACGCATGGGTTTTCATCCTCTTGGCTTTTGCTTGTTTCAGCCCATATAGGCACAAACAGCGGGTTGCGCTACTTGCGCTCCCCGGCCTGGGCTTCTATGAGGGGGCCTCAATCGACATCGTCATTTTATTTGGAGGCCCACCGTGACCGGCTGGCAGCAATCCCCCGCGACCGCAGTTCTGATCCTTGCAGACGGTACGCGCCTGGAAGGCCGCGGCATCGGCGCGATCGGTCATGCTGCCGGCGAAGTGTGCTTCAACACCGCCATGACCGGCTACCAGGAAGTGCTTACCGATCCGTCCTATGCCGGGCAGATCATCACCTTCACCTTCCCCCATATCGGCAATGTCGGCACCAATGACGAGGACATCGAGACGGTCAATATGGCCGCCCTGTCCGGCGTGCGCGGCGTCGTGCTCAAGGCCGACATCACAAACCCGTCCAACTATCGCGCGGCCGAAAAGCTCGATGCCTGGCTCAAGAAGCGCAACATTATCGGCATTACCGGCATCGACACGCGCGCGCTCACGGCACAGATCCGGGAAAATGGCATGCCCAGCGGCGTCATCGCCCATGAGCCCAGCGGCACGTTCGACGAGCCATCGATCAAGGCCGAACTCAAAGCCTTCCCCGGCCTTGAAGGCCTGGATCTTGCCAAGGAAGTCACCACCGCCCAGACCTACCACTGGGACCAGACTGGCTGGGAGTGGGATAAGGGCTTTGGCAAACTCGAGAATGCGCCCTTCCACATTGTTGCGATCGACTATGGCGCCAAGCGCAATATCCTGCGCTGCCTCGCCGACCAGGGCGCCAAGGTGACTGTCGTTCCGGCTACGGCGACGGCCGAAGACGTGCTGGCGCACAATCCCGATGGCATTTTCCTCTCCAATGGCCCAGGCGATCCGGCGGCGACCGGCCAATATGCCGTGCCGACGATCCAGAAGCTCATGGACACCGGCAAGCCGGTATTCGGCATCTGCCTTGGCCATCAATTGTTAGGCCTGGCCCTGGGCGGCACGACATCAAAGATGCACCAAGGCCATCATGGCGCCAACCACCCAGTCAAGGACCTGACCACCGGCAAGGTGGAAATCACCTCCATGAACCACGGTTTTGCCGTGGACAAGGCAAGCCTGCCCACTGGCGTCACCGAAACGCACATCTCTTTGTTTGATCAGTCGAACGCAGGCCTTAGCGTCGAAGGCAAGCCGATCTTCTCAGTGCAATATCATCCTGAGGCGAGCCCCGGTCCGCGCGATAGCCATTATTTGTTCACGCGGTTTTTGAACCATGTGCGTGAGCAAAAGGGGCTTGAGAAAATGCCTGAACACGTCAAAGCAGGCGTTTAGTGGTTTGGAGGCGGGGCTCTACCATCTGACGCCGCAGAACCTTGTCGGGCAGCGCTTTAGGCGAGATGTTTTCGGCGACGTTTGGATTGCATTGGTCGGATATTGCCCGCCTCCGGCAGTTTTTTCAAATTATGCGCGGGAAAAAGTGCGCGAGCAACATTTTCTCCATCTCTCGCCCAATAGTATTCGCATCGTCAGTCATGAGAACCGCCGCTTCCTGTCCCTTGCGCACGTCTATGGCGGGCCCGTCTCGTCCGCGACCATTGAAGAGCTGGCTTTCTATGGGATCGAGTTCGTGTTGGCCTATGGCCTCGCCGGTGGGCTTGGCACAAAGAACCTGTCTATGGGTGACTTCTACCTCGTCGAGAGCGCCCTTGCTGCAGATGGCACCACTCGTCACTACTCCGGCGAAGCAGTGCAGAGCGCGGACAAAAGCTTGTGCAGCGCTGTTCGAGAGCACTGGCAGCGCAGCCATTCAGAGCCATTAACCCCCGTCCGCGCGGCGACTGGCGATGCCATCTACCGCGAGAGCGATGCGATGTTAGATGAATTCCGGCAGCAGAACTGCGACATCGTCAATCTTGATTCCAGCCACCTCTTTGCCGCCGCCAATACCAACAGTGCAGACCATGTTATCCGAGCCGTCCAGTGTGGCGTTCTGTCCGATATCGTAACGCGCGACGGCGCCGGGGCCTCAGAAACTACGCTTTCAATCATGCTGTCGGCCAATGCAGGGGCGGATTTCAATCCGCTCGAAAAAACGGGCGACATTGTCCGGTTCTATATCGAGGAGCTTGCACCGCAGCTCTAGCCTGCCCACGCGCCGATCAATGACCCATTGGGCCCTTGAACTGGGTCTGTTTCCGGCGTCGCAAGTTTGGCGATGTTCTCGTCGGCTTTCGGCCGGTCACCTGGATTGCCGCGCAGCGTATCGAAATTTTCCTGCCCCGGCGGGTAGGCGCCGATCACCATGAAGTCGGTGCTCGCAACGACACGTTGATGGGCGACGCCAGCAGGGATCACGATAACATCGCCTGCATCTACCCTTAATTCCTTGCCGTCAGGCCCACCAAAACGCAGCGTGGCATGCCCCGTCGCGACGGCGAGGCATTCGTGACTGCGTGAATGATAATGGTGGAAGGTAAAGACGGTGTCTTGCCACTGCGGTGGCCAGCCGTTCCGCTTAAGGACTGTCTCAAGCGCGTCGGGGTCATACCCACGCGCCACGGAGCGATATACAAGAAGCGGCAGGCGGCTATTGGGGAAAGTGCCGTCATCGGCGAAGAAATGGCTTTCCACGCTAGCCGCTGTCATCAGACATTGCCCGAGAAGGTGTCGCAATCCCCCGGATTGCCGGATTGATAGCCACGATCGAACCAGGCCTGGCGCTGTGCCGACGTGCCATGGTTGAACGTCTTGGGGACGGCAAAGCCCTGCATGCGCTTTTGCAGCGTATCGTCGCCGATCTGCTCGGCGGCGTTCAGCGCCTCTTCGAAATCGCCCTGTTCCACGAGGTTCTGCTGGCCGGCATAGTTAGCCCAAACGCCCGCGTAGCAATCCGCCTGCAACTCGACGCGAACCGAATAGGCATTGGCTTCCTCGGCATTCATCGATTGGCGGCGCTGGTTGAACTCGGGCAGCACGCCCGTGATGTTCTGGATGTGGTGCCCGACTTCATGCGCCAGCACATAGGCTTGCGCAAAGTCGCCGGGCGCGCCGAATTGATCGCGTAGCTGATCATAAAAGCTCAGATCGATGTAAACCTGCTGATCGTTCGGGCAGTAGAACGGGCCAGTGCTCGAATCGGCTTCGCCGCAACCGGTGCTCACGGCATCGGAGAACAGCACGACGGTTGGCTCGGGATAGTCCTCGTTCTGTTGGGCGAAAACGTCCGTCCAAAGATCCTCGGTTTCCTTGACCACCACGCCGACGAAATCGCGCAGTTCCGCCTCTTCGCCTGTGGTTGGCAGCTGGCTGCGTGAACTTGCGGAGGATGCCGGGCCGCTGGTCGAACCACCTGAGAGCATGTCCATTGGATTAGTGCCGGTCAGGAGCCAGATCAGACCCAAGACGATAACCATGCCAACAAGGCCACCAATGCCACCGCGTGCGCCGCGTCCGCCGCCTGTCGGCAGCCGAATACCGCCGCCGCGCCCAAACGGGTTGCCGCCCCCAAGACCGCCCAAGCCGCCCAAGCCACCGCGGCCTTGGCTACGACGATCTTGGATGTTGGAACTCTGCTGCCTGCCGCGCCACTTCATTGGGTAAACTCTCCATTCGCCACCAGCCTAGCAACAAGTGCGGTGCGTGCCCATCAGTTCCCTGCGTGCTTGCCGCCAGCAAATTGACCAACCCGCCGAAACTGCCTACCGTCCACCAGCCGTCATCCAAGCGTCACCTCCGGACGGCATGAGCATCAAGCTGGATCGCTGATCCGGCTGTCCGGGAGCGCGGCGCCCCCGGGCGCATACCGGTTCACCAAGAAATGCCTCCGGGAGACGATCCATGAACTTTTTGCCCAAGATTTCGCGACGCACATTCCTTGCAGGTTCTGCGAGCGTTGGAGCCCTGGCCGCAATGCATCCATTCGCCACCTTAGCCCAAGCCAACCAGGCGCACCTGCGCATTATCGAGACGACCGATCTCCATGTCGCCGTCTTCGCCTATGACTATTATGCCGATGCGCCGAACGACACGATGGGCCTGGCGCGCACAGCATCGCTGATCGAAGCCATTCGCGCCGAAGCGGGCAATTCTCTGCTGGTCGATAACGGCGACATCATCCAGGGCAACCCCATGGGCGACTACATCGCTTATGAAAAGGGGTTGGACGGCAACGTTCACCCCATCATCGCCGCCATGAACGTGCTCGGCTACGAGGCGGCAACCTTGGGCAATCACGAGTTCAACTATGGCCTGGAGTATCTCGACAAGGCCCTGGCCGGTGCTGAATTCCCGTTCGTTTCCGCCAATCTGGTGCGGGGTGATCTTGGCGCCGATCCGCTGAGCGACGAGACTTATATCGAGCCCTACCTGATCATCGACAAGGAACTGACCGACGGCTCTGGCGCCACCAAGACCATCAAGGTAGGGCTGATCGGCTTCCTGCCGCCGCAGATCATGACCTGGGATTCGACCCACCTCGCGGGCAAGGTCAACACCCGCGACATCGTCGAAACGGCGCAGGCCTATGTTCCCAAGATGCGTGAAGAAGGCGCAGACATCATCATCGCCCTTTCACATTCCGGTATCGCCGTCGATCAGACCACAGGCGCGGAAAACGCTTCACTGCAGCTTGCGGCTGTCGAGGGTATCGACGTGGTGCTGACCGGTCACCAGCATCTAGTGTTCCCCGGCCCGGACTATGCTGAAGTCGAAGGCGCCGACATCGAAGCCGGCACGCTCAATGGTAAGCCCGCCGTTATGGCCGGCTTCTGGGGTTCCCATATGGGCTTAATCGACCTGCTGCTCGAGCAGGATGCCGATGGCAAGTGGGCTGTGGTATCGCACACTTCCGAAGCGCGGCCGATCTCCGAACGCGTCGAGGGCAAGGTCAACGCACTTGTCCAGGATGAGGCCGAAGTGCTTGCGGCGGCGCAGGCCGACCATGAAGAAACTATCGAATACATCCGCCGCCCGGTCGGCGAAACGGCAGCGCCGCTGTATTCGTACTTCGCGCTGGTGGCCGACGATCCGTCTGTCCAGATCGTCTCGCAGGCCCAGACCTGGTACATCGAACAAATGATGAAGGGCACCGAATCGGAAGGACTTCCCATCCTGTCGGCGGCTGCGCCGTTTAAGTCGGGCGGACGCGGTGGTCCGGATTACTATACAGACGTGCCTGTTGGCCCGGTCGCTATCAAGAACGTGGCCGATCTCTATCTCTACCCCAACACAATCCAGGCTGTCGTGATCACCGGCGCCGACGTCAAGAACTGGCTGGAGCGTTCGGCTGGCATCTTCAACCAGGTCGAAGCCGGCGCCACGGACGCCGAACTGATCAACCCGGATTTCCCGTCCTACAATTTCGATGTGCTCGATGGCGTCACCTACAAGATCGACCTCACCCAGCCGTCGAAATACTCCGCCGACGGCAAGGAAGAGCTCAATCCCGACGCCAACCGCATTGTCGATCTGATGCACGACGGTGCACCGGTAGATTCAGCGGCAAAGTTCGTTGTGGCGACCAACAACTATCGCGCAGGCGGCGGCGGCACATTCCCGGGCATAGGTCCGGACGTGATCGTGTTCAAAGGACCCGATACCAACCGCGACATCATCGTGCGCTATATCGTTGAGAACGGCACGATCGATCCCAAGGCCGACAGCAACTGGTCGCTAGCACCAGTGGCGGGCACCAGCGTGTTGTTCGCTACGGGGCCAAAGGCTGCCGAATATGTGGACGATGTCACTGCCATCAAGATCGAGGCGACGGGCGAGACGAATGCTGAAGGCTTCGGCATCTACCGCATCACGCTCTAACTATTGGGGCGGCTCTCGGGCCGCCCTTCCATTTTTGGGAAAATTCTTCATGCGCATCGCTCTTGCTGCCCTTGCTCTAATCTCGTTTGCTCACACGGCAGTGGCGCAGCAGCGGACGCAATATGTCCTTGCGATCAGCTGGCAGCCGGCGTTCTGCGAGACGCGGCCGGACCGCCCCGAGTGCACCTCGCAAACCGAGGACCGGTTCGACGCAGGGAACTTTGCTCTCCACGGCCTTTGGCCGCAGCCTCGTTCACGCGACTATTGCGGGGTAGATGCCGCGACGGTCGAATTGGATGAAGATGGCGAGTGGGACCAGCTTCCCGCGCCGGACCTGTCCGCAGCCCTGCGCGACAAACTTGAGCTTGTGATGCCGGGAACGCAATCGGGTCTGGACCGGCACGAATGGATCAAGCATGGCACCTGCTATGAAGGTGATGCCGAAGAGTACTACCAGGACTCCATCGATATGCTCGCCGCCGTCAATGCGTCCGCGGTGCAGGAGCTTTTTGCTGGTGCTATCGCCGAAGAGGTAACACAGGACCAGGTGCGTTCAGCCTTCAACGAGGCCTTCGGTGCCGGTGCTGGCGAACGCGTCCGGCTGGCTTGCTATGAAGATGGTGGCCGGCGGCTGATAAATGAATTGACGATCGGCTTGACCGGAGACATCGACGGCCCTGAAAGCTTTGCCGGCCGCATCATGGATGCGCGTCCAACCGATGGCGGCTGTACCGGGGGTGTGGTCGATCAGGTCGGCCAGCAATAATCACGCAGCCGTGTCAAGCTGGGCACGCAGCAATTGCAGACCCTGACGCAGGCGGTCAATCGCCTCTTGCTCGCCCGCACTCAGCGCCCCGCTAACGGCCAGCGGAATAGAAAGCGCCTTCTCGCGTTTGGAGCGGCCTTCATCCGTCAGGAATACCCGCACCTGCCGCTCGTCCGCCGTGTCCCGTTCCCGGCGCAATAGGCCGCGCGCTTCGAGGCGCTTGACCATTGGCGTGATCGTACCGCTGTCGAGGAACAATTTATCCCCCAGGGCTTTTACCGTGAGACCATCCTCCTGCCAGAGCACGAGGAAAACGAGATATTGCGGATAGGTCAACCCAAGCGCCTCAAGGCGCGGCTTGTAAAAGCGCGTGAAGGCATGCCCGGCCGAATAGATGGCAAAGCACAACATGGCATCCAGGCTGAGCGGATCGGACTTGGCAGGCATGGCATCCCTCGCAAAGTGCAGCTATCAGGCAAATAGCACAGAAACATAATTGCGCAAAATTAAATTGTGTGCGATTGATCCGCTTGGCCTAAGCAATCAACTGCACCAAGGAGCTCTCCATGTCCTCGATCAAATCCGCCCTCTACACCGCCCACGCCCACAGCACCGGCGGCCGCACTGGCACCAGCGCGACCGATGACGGGCGTCTGTCGGTTACGCTTGATACGCCCAAGGAAATGGGCGGCAATGGTGGCCAGGGCACGAACCCCGAGCAACTGTTTGCCGCTGGTTATTCGGCATGCTTCCTCGGCGCCCTGAAGGCTGTAGCGCGCGGCGAAAAGGTCCAGATACCTGAAGACGCCGTGATCGACGCGGACGTTTCGTTCGGCGAGAACGCCAACGGGACCGGCTACAACATCGCCGTCGAACTCAAGGTCACGATCCCCGGGATGGATCATGCGCAGGCCCATGCGCTGGTGGAAAAAGCGCACACGGTTTGCCCCTACTCCAACGCCACGCGCGGCAATGTCGATGTGAAGCTTAGCGTTGTCTGAGGCGTAAACAAAAAGGGCGCCACGAGGGCGCCCTTGATCTGTTCCGGAGAGGGCTATTGCCCGTCGGGCGCAACATCGACGCTTACAGCAGGTACATCCACATCGACCGTACCACCGCCGCCACCATTGTTGTTAAAGAACACCAGATAGGCGATCGCGATCAGTGCCAGCGCCACAATCACGCCGATGATTATGCCGCTAGAGCTACTCCGACCGCGGTCGACGATTACAGTTTCACGATCCAAGGGCGCCATGTACTCAACTCCAGTTTGTTCGCGAGCAAAACGCCGCTAAGGTAAGTACGTTCCGTGCTCTTAAATGCCTCGGAGCACGGCTATATTTTAACGATCCCCATTCATCCGGACGAAAGGGGACAGGTCTAATTTGCGTGGCATTATCCGGAGCGTCCGCATGTCCACCCCTGCCCTCTCCATTTCGGGATTGACCAAAAACTTTGATCGCAAAGTGGTCGATGCGCTGAACCTCACGATCCGCTCGGGCGAGTTCTATGCTTTGCTAGGGCCAAACGGAGCCGGCAAGACCACGATCCTGCGCATGGTCGCTGGGCTGCTGCAGCCTGATCAAGGGGACATCGAGATTTTCGGCATCGACACGCGACAAGACCCAATCTCGGCAAAGCGGCTCGTAGCCTGGGTGTCCGACGAGCCGATGGTTTATGACCGGCTGACACCTCTTGAATATCTCGAGTTCGTCGCGGGGCTCTGGCAGATGGATTCCAAGGTGGCGCAGGGCAAGGCTGACGAACTGATCGACTGGCTAGGCCTTCGGCCGCATGCGAACCAGCTCTGCGGTGGCTTCTCCAAGGGCATGCTGCAAAAGGTGGCTCTGGCCGGTGCCTTGGTCCATGATCCGAGGCTGATCATCCTCGACGAACCGCTGACCGGGTTGGATGCGGGATCTGCTCGGCAGGTCAAGGATGTGCTGCTCGGCAAGGTACGCGACGGCGTCACCATTATCATGACGACTCATATTCTTGAAGTTGCCGAGCGCATGGCCGAGCGCATCGGCGTCATCGCACATGGCAGGCTCATCGCCGAGGGCACGCTGGACGAATTGCGAAACCGCACAGGGCGCGAGTCAAGCCTCGAGGACATCTTCCTCGACCTCGTCGCTACGGGCACGCAAGCCGCATGAGCGCCGCGCCGGCCACTATTGGATGGTTCGCGCGCCACGAGCTGACTCTCGCCTGGCGCGAGCTGGTCGCGATGATGACTGGCGGTAGCCGCAAGCGCGGCGTCGGACTGATTATCTTCCTTGCGGTCGTTGTTGTCGTGCTGCACCTGCTGGCTTTCGGCGTCGTAGCCACTTGGGCTTCCGGTGGGGTCAGCGCCGATGCACAAACCCTGGTCATGTTGACAGGCATGGGCCTGCTGTTCTGGACTGTGATGCTGTCGCAGGCGCTAGAGGCTGTGACGCGGGTCTATTATGGCCGGTCTGACCTTGATCTGGTGCTATCCTCGCCTGCCTCCTCCCAGAAGCTGTTCGCCGTGCGCACCGGTTCGGTGATGCTAACCAGCGTGGGCTTCACGGCTTTGCTGGCAAGCCCTCTCCTTAATATGCTTGCGATATTTGACGGCCCACGCTGGCTGGCGGGCTATGGCGTGGTGATTGCCATGGGCGCTATCTCCACGGCCCTGTCTGTTGGTATCACCATGCTCCTGTTCAAGATTGTCGGCCCGCGCCAGACGCGCTTCATCGCCCAGATCGTCGCCGCGATTATCGGTGCGGGTTTTGTCATTGGCGTTCAGGCCGCGGCGATCATCTACTATGGCGACATGTCGCGCCTTGCCCTGTTCCAATCCCAAGCCGCCATCGATGCGGCTCCCGGGACAGACAGTCTCCTTTGGCTGCCGGCCAAGGCGACGATGGGAGATTTTCCGTCCTTGCTGGTCATACTGGTGCTCGGCTTGGGTGCGCTCGTTCTTGCTATCGTAGTCTCGGCGTCGAGTTATGCCAAGCTAGCGATCTCCGCTGCCGGTCTCAACCATATCGCTAGCCAGCGCAGGCCCTCCTCACGCGCCTTTCGTCCGGCATCGCAGCGCCATGTCTTGCGAGTGAAGGAGTGGCGGCTGTTGCAGCGCGACCCTTGGCTGCTGTCACAGACACTGATGCAAATTCTCTACCTGCTCCCGCCAGCACTGCTGCTCTGGATCAACTTTGGGGACAGCGCCGGCGCTTTGGTAGTCGTGGTGCCAGTGCTGGTGATGGCCGCGGGACAATTGGCAGGCGGACTGTCATGGCTCGCTATCTCGGGCGAGGACGCGCATGATCTGGTGGTTACGGCTCCGGTTCACCCACGCGCCGTGCTGGTGGCCAAGATCGAAGCTGTCCTAGCGGTCATTACGCTGGTGCTTCTTCCGCTGCTCCTGGTGATGGTGTTCACCTCGCCCTTTGCAGCCATGGTTACAGCGTTCTGTGCTGCGCTTTCAGCAGGCTCGGCCACGGCGATCCAGCTGTGGTTCCGAGTGGTAGCAAAGCGTTCAATGTTCCGCCGCCGCCAAGTGGCATCTAGGGCTGCCACGCTCAGCGAAGCCTTCGCATCGATCATGTGGGCGGGCACTGGCGCGCTGCTTGCGGCACAATCCTGGTTGGCTTTAGCACCAGCTTTTGTAGCAGCTCTGGTACTGCTTCTGGCCAAGGCGATTAGCCCCCGGAGAGCTTGATGACTGGACTGATTTTCCGCGATGCGATGCCGGATGACATCGCAACCATGCTGATCCTGAGCCATGCCGGCGACTGGCGCGGGAGCGATGCACCAGAACTGGACCTCTTCACACTCGACGATCCACGCTACCGCGCAGCCTTCGATGAAATCGAAGCCGATCCCAATCACCGACTAATCGTCGCCGAAAAAGATGGTGAGGTTGTCGGCACGCTCCAGATCAGTTTCTTATCTGGCTTACCCCGCTTCGGCATGAAGCGCGGCGTGCTGGAGAACGTCCACATCCGCGCAGACCAGCGGGGCACCGGACTGGGTACGCAGATGGTGCAATGGGCGATCGAGCGCTGCCGGGAAGCCGGCTGCGGGATGGTGCAACTAACGTCCAACAAGGCCCGCAAGGATGCCCATCGGTTTTACACCAAGCTCGGCTTCGCGCAGAGCCACGAAGGTTTCAAGCTTATGCTTTGAGCATGGTGCAATCAAACAAGCACGCACGGGCTTACGGTGCGCCGCAGAAGCCTGTAAAATAACTGCCGCTGCCCAGGCAGGAGAATTGACCATGGCCGATACCAGCACCAAACCACGCGCCACCACAGTCCTGAAGACGGCGAAACCACCGCTACACAAAGTCATCCTACTCAACGATGACTACACGCCACGCGAATTTGTTGTGCGGCTGCTGAAGTCCGAGTTTAGGGTACCCGAAGCCCAGGCGCTGGGCATCATGCTTACGGCCCATACCAAAGGCGCTTGCGTGGTGGCAGTTTTTACCAAGGAAATTGCCGAGGAGAAGGCGACGCGCGCCACAGATTTTGCCAAGCAGAATGGCTTTCCGCTCCTGTTCACCACGGAGCCGGAAGAATAATGTGCCGCAACATCAAGCCGCTGTTCAATTTCGAACCGCCCGCAAGCGGCGACGAGATTCACGATGCCTCACTGCAATTCGTGCGCAAGATATCGGGCTACAACGTACCCTCGAAGGCCAATGAAGCCGCATTTCACGATGCAGTGGAAGAGATCGAGCACAGCGTGCGCAAGCTCCTTAAGTCACTTGAAACCAACGCCCCACCCAAGGACCGAGAAGTCGTCGCGGCCCAGGCGAAAGCCCGGGCCAAGGAGCGCTACGGCACGGCTTAGAGGCCCATGTCGGCGGGGACCGGCGGCGCTTCGTTCAAGACCACAATCTTGATGCGCTCATTAGCGGCTTGATAGGGGTCATTTGGGAAAAACGGGTCGGCGCTTGCCCGGCCACTGACTGAACTGATCCGGTCATCGGACAAGCCGAACTCACCTAGCAGCGAACGCACGATATTAGCACGATCGCTCGAGAGCTCCCAAGAGCCATAGCGCGGATTGGCATAGCTGCCCCCGGCTGCGGTATGGCCGGAAATCGTCACCTGGTTGGAGAGTTTCTGAAGGATCGGTCCGAGGGCCGCAATCGCCTGACGCGCCTGCTCGGTGGGATATTTCGATCCTTCAGGAAACATGGGCGTGCCCTCCTGATCGATGATCTGGATGTTGAGACCCTCTTCCGTCTCCTCCACCAGGAGATTGTCCGAAATCTCCGTAATGTCGGGCAGTGCCTGCCAAGCTTGGCGGATGCTCGCGGCAGCGCTGTGGAACGCCTGGTCCTGAACGGCCTTCATCTCCGTTTCGGCAACGCCCTGGGCACTGTCCGTAACGCCCGTTTCGCCCTCATTGCCGCCGGTGCCCTTGTCTTGTGGGCCTGCCTTGGTACTGGCTGGTGCCAGAGCGGCGTCCTGATTGTCCGCAAGGGACGATCCAGCCATCTTGGAGCCGGATTCGTCCATAGCCGTACCGCCCAGCATGCCGCCTGAGCCGCTGGTGGTCGGCGCGACGTTCGGCGGTGCAAAATAGTCGGCAAGGCCCTCTTTCTGCTCGGGCGTGGTCATGCTGATCAGCCAGAGCAGGAGAAAGAACGCCATCATGGCCGTAACAAAATCGGCATAGGCAATCTTCCAGGCGCCACCATGATGACCATGAGCGGCCTTCTTGACCTTCTTGATAATGATCGGCTGGTCGTATTGGGCCATGGCCAGAAATCTCGCGGTTACGCAGCAGAAAGATTAGCAGTGGCTTCATCGACCTCGGCAAATGTCGGACGGTCTTCAGACATCAAGGCCTTGCGGGCAAACTCGATCGCCATCACAGGAACCTGGCCCGAAATGTGCGCCAGCAGCCCTGCCTTGAGAGACAGAAAATACTTCGACTCTGCCTCATAGATGTTCCGCAGGGCTTGGGCCATGGGGCCAAAGAACCCGTAGGCAACAAACACCCCGAAGAAAGTACCCACAAGAGCGCCACCGATCATATGACCAAGCACCTCGGGTGGCTCGCTGATGGCACCCATAGTCTTGATGACGCCCAGCACGGCGGCCACGATGCCTAGCGCTGGCGTGCCGTCGGCAAGGGCCTGAACCGCTGAAACCAGGCGATGCTGCTCTTGATGATGGGTTTCGAGCTCCTCATCCATCAGGGCTTCCATCTCATGCACATTGTTGGACCCGAGCGTCACCATGCGCAAATAGTCGCAGACAAATTCAACGGCGTGGTGATTGGCTGCAAATTTTGGGAAGCGATTGAACAGCGCTGACTCGTGAGGGTTCTCTATGTGCTGTTCTAGAGCGAGAATACCCTTCGACTGCACCAGCTTATAAAGCGAGAACTGCATGGCGAGCAGTTCGATATAGGCGGCCTTGTTGTACTTGGGTCCCTTGATGAGCGATCCAAAAGTGCCCAGCGTGCCCTTGATGACAGGGCCGGTATTGCCAATGATGAAAGCACCGATCGCGGCGCCCAGAATAATCACATATTCCCAAGGCTGCCACAGGACCTCAAGGTGCCCGCCCATGGCCGCATAGCCACCGAAAACGCACATGAACACAACGAGGATACCCACTATGAGGCGCATTGCACCAAAACTCGCATTGTAGGCCGTATCTTGAAGCGGCAAAACGTGCCGCTGCCCTTTGGCCCGCCAGAACTCACTGAAGACCACAACTGGCTTCAACCGTGGCACTATTGGCTTGGTAAGCTTAACAGCCGGTGTATCTGCACCGCCCTCGCTGCAGCGTGATCGATACTATTGCGAGCAATTCTGGGTACTTGCGGCATTTTGGTATGGCGAGCAGTTTATCTGGAGGCGCTGCCAAATGCGATTGCAGCGATTAACTGTTTGTCGGGGCAACCGCTATCTTTGCCGATCCCTCGATCAGGGCCAGCAACTGCCGGGATAGCTAAACCCGCCGTCAGGGGATTTGCACTGCGTGCAAGGCTGCCACCCCTTCCCTTTGCCGATCATCTCGGCTAAACAGCCCTCCTAACCACCATCTCAGGATCTGCCCCGCGCCGCAGCGCTCAGTTGCTGCGCGGTTTGCCGCGAGATAGGTGCTGTCCGGGCGATTCTTTCTTCTCGCCTGAATTGTGAATAGTTGAGCGAGCCCCATGCCAAAACGTACCGACATCAAATCGATCCTCATCATCGGTGCGGGTCCGATCATCATCGGGCAGGCGTGTGAATTCGATTATTCCGGCACCCAGGCCTGCAAGGCGCTCAAGGAAGAGGGCTACCGGATCATCCTGGTGAACAGCAATCCGGCTACGATCATGACCGATCCGGACCTAGCAGACGCGACCTATATGGAGCCGATCACGCCTGAAGTAGTGGCCAAGATCATAGAGAAGGAGCGCCCCGACGCGCTGCTGCCGACCATGGGTGGCCAGACGGCACTCAATTGCGCGCTTTCGCTGCGCAAAATGGGCGTGCTGGACAGATTCGGCGTCGAGATGATCGGGGCTACGGCCGAAGCTATCGACAAGGCGGAAGACCGCGAGCTGTTCCGCGACGCAATGAAGAAGATCGGCCTCGAAACCCCGCGCTCCATGCTGGCGCACAACACCATCGAGGCGCTGCAGGCGCTCGAAGTGATCGGCCTGCCCTGCATCATTCGCCCGTCGTTCACCCTGGGCGGCACGGGTGGTGGCATCGCCTACAACCGCGAAGAATATCTCGCCATCGTGGAGAGCGGTGTCGATGCTTCGCCGACTAATGAAGTGCTGGTGGAAGAATCGGTGCTCGGCTGGAAAGAGTTCGAGATGGAGGTAGTCCGCGACAAGAAGGACAACTGCATCATCGTCTGCTCGATCGAGAATATCGACCCCATGGGTGTCCATACCGGTGACTCCATCACCGTCGCCCCTGCCCTGACGCTGACCGACAAGGAATACCAGATCATGCGCGACGCCTCGCTGGCGGTGCTGCGCGAGATCGGGGTCGAGACCGGTGGCTCCAACGTGCAGTTCGGCATCAACCCCGCAGATGGCCGCATGGTGGTGATCGAGATGAACCCCCGCGTGTCCCGCTCCTCGGCGCTGGCGTCCAAGGCGACAGGCTTCCCTATTGCCAAGGTCGCCGCACGCCTGGCCGTCGGCTACACGCTCGACGAGTTGGACAACGATATCACCGGCGGCATGACCCCGGCCTCGTTCGAGCCCACCATCGACTACGTTGTGGTCAAAATCCCGCGCTTTGCGTTCGAAAAATTCCCCGGCGCGGACAATCGGCTGACCACCTCCATGAAGTCGGTCGGCGAAGCCATGGCAATCGGCCGCACCTTCCAGGAGTCGTTGCAAAAGGCGCTTCGTTCGCTTGAGACTGGGCTCACCGGGCTCAATGAAATCGGCATTCCGGGCTTGGGCGAAGGCGAGGACAAGAACGCCATCAAGGCAGCGCTCGGCACTGGCACGCCCCAGCGCCTGCTGCATGTGGCAGAAGCCATGCGCCTGGGCATGAGCGTCGAAGATATCTTCGAGGCTTGCAAGATCGACCCGTGGTTCCTTGAGCAGATGATGGGAATCGTCGAGACCGAGAACAAGGTCAAGCAGTTTGGCCTTCCGCAGGACGCTGCTAATCTGCGCTCGCTCAAGGCGATGGGCTTTTCGGACGCGCGGCTAGCCCAACTTGCTAACGTGAAGCCGTCGGACGTGCGAAAGCTGCGCCATTCCTTGAGTGTCCGCCCGGTCTACAAGCGCATCGACACTTCGGCTGCAGAATTCGCTTCGCCAACGGCTTATATGTATTCGACATATGAAGTGCCGTTTGCTGGCAAGGTCAGCGACGAAGCGCGACCGTCCGATCGTAAGAAGGTCGTTATTCTTGGCGGTGGTCCGAACCGGATCGGCCAGGGTATCGAGTTCGATTATTGCTGTTGCCATGCTGCCTTCGCGCTGAGCGAAGCTGGCTACGAGACCATTATGGTCAACTGCAATCCCGAAACCGTCTCGACCGATTACGACACTTCGGACCGTCTCTATTTCGAGCCGCTGACTGAGGAAGACGTCATCGAAATCCTGATGACGGAAAAACAGAATGGCACTCTGCATGGGGTTATCGTGCAATTTGGTGGCCAGACCCCGCTGAACTTGGCCGAAGCCGTGCTTAAGGCCGGGGTGCCGATTCTTGGCACGCAGCCTGACGCGATCGATCTTGCCGAAGACCGCGACCTGTTTTCCAAGCTGCTCAACAAGCTGGAACTGACCCAGCCCAAGAACGGCATCGCCTATTCGTTGGAGCAGGCACGCCTTGTTGCCGAACGGCTGGGCTATCCACTGGTGATCCGCCCGTCCTACGTGCTGGGTGGCCGTGCCATGGCGATCGTCCATTCGGCCAACGAATTCGAGCGTTACGTTCAGGACACCCTAACGGGTCTCGTGCCCCCCGATATTCTGCAGCGTTATCCCAACGACAAGACCGGCCAGATCAATTCGGTCCTGTCCGACAATCCGCTGCTGTTCGACGCTTATCTCTCCGGCGCAACGGAAATCGACGTCGATGCTCTTTGCGATGGCAAGGACGTTTATGTCGCCGGGATCATGGAGCACATTGAGGAAGCCGGAATTCATTCCGGGGATTCAGCATGCTCCCTGCCTCCCCAAAATTTGTCGCCTGAGATCATCGAAGAGCTCAAGCGCCAGACGCGCGAGCTCGCGTTTGCGCTCAAGGTCGGCGGGCTGATGAACGTCCAATATGCGCTCAAGGACGGCGTTATCTACCTGCTCGAGGTCAATCCGCGTGCTTCGCGCACCGTGCCTTTCGTTGCTAAGGTGATCGGCGAACCGATCGCCAAGATCGCCTCGCGAATTATGGCGGGCGAGAGCCTGGAAAGCTTCGGGCTGACCGAAAAAGTCTTCAAGCATGTGGCAGTCAAGGAAGCCGTGTTCCCGTTCAACCGCTTCCCCGGGGTGGATACGGTGCTTGGGCCGGAAATGAAGTCGACTGGCGAAGTGATCGGGCTCGATACCGATTTCGCCTTGGCTTTTGCCAAGTCGCAGATGGGCGCTGGATCGAAGGTGCCGCAAACCGGAACGGCATTTATCTCCGTTCGGGATGCTGACAAGGAGCATATCGTCGACATGGCTCGCCACCTTGTAGATGGCGGGTTCACTATTTTGGCGACCGGCGGCACGCAGAGATATCTCGTCGAGAACGGCATTGCCGCGGGCAAGATCAACAAGGTGCTTGAAGGCCGCCCGCACATCGTGGATTCAATGAAAAATGGTGGCGTGCAATTAGTGATCAACACCACCGATGGCATGAAGTCGATCAGCGACAGCCGCGATATCCGGCGGACGGCGCTGATGGGCAAGATTCCCTATTATACCACGATTGACGGCGCTCTAGCTGCGGTAGAGGGAATCGTTGCGCTGCAAAAAGGAAGCCTAGTAGTACGCTCGCTACAGAGTTACTTTGCAACATAGCAAAAGGTCCGCAGCTTAAGCGGGATCAGAAGGGCGGGGATAATTCCCTGCCCTTTTTGTTTCAGTGCGATCTGAAGAACTTGGCGACCACGCCCAGTGCGCCGTCAACAGCTTCGTCGTCGATGTCCAGATGCGTGACCCAACGCTGCTGCCCATAGCGGCCGGTTATACCGACGCCTTGTTCCAGCAGGTATTCGGTGAAACGGTCGCCGACGCTTGGGTCGATGTCGACCCATAGGATATTGGTATCGGGCTGCGTAACTGACAGCACATTGTATGCCGCTAGACCATCCGCGAGGCGCTTGGCGCGGCGGTGATCGTCTGCGAGACGTGCGATGTTGTGCTCGAGCGCGTAAAGCCCAGCCGCTGCAAGAATGCCCGACTGGCGCAGGCCGCCGCCCAGCATCTTACGATGACGGCGCGCTGTTTCGATCAGGTCCGAGCGCCCGACGAGCACCGAACCTACCGGAGCGCCCAGACCCTTGGAAAGGCAGATCGACACCGTGTCGAACGGCGCGGCGAAGCTCTTGATGTCGGTGCCCAAGGCCACACAGGCGTTGAACGCACGGGCACCGTCGAGGTGCAGGCCTAGATTGTGCCGCTTGGCGATGTCGCTGACGGCGAACATATAATCGACCGGCAGGACCCGACCGCCGAAGGTATTTTCAAGCGCTATGACCCGTGTGGTCGCAAAGTGGCTGTCACCCGACTTGATGGCAGACTCAATGTCCTTGAGCGCCATGGTGCCATCTGGTTGGTGGGCAATCGGCTGTGGTTGAATCGAGCCCAGGACGGCCGCACCACCGGCTTCGTATTTATAGCAATGCGCATTTTGGCCGGCGATGAACTCGTCGCCGCGACCGCAATGGCTCATTAGCGCCAGCAAGTTCGATTGCGTTCCCGACGGCACGTAAATGGCCGCGTCTTTGCTCAGCATCGTGGCAAGACGTTGTTCCAGCAGATTGACTGTGGGATCGTCACCAAAGACGTCATCGCCCACCTCGGCCTCTGCCATGGCGGCGCGCATGGCAGCGCTCGGCTTGGTTACGGTGTCTGAGCGGAAATCATAGCGAATATTGTTCATCTGCGGGTCCGGAGTGTTCAGGTTTGCGCGCCACGATCAGCATGCCCTTGATGGGCGCGCCGCGATCCTGGCGGAGGGTGGCTAGTTCAAACCGAAGGGTTTGCAGGCCGGCATCTTCGAGCGCTTCGCGGGTGGCGGCAATCCCGTGGGCGTAACGAAGTGACGGCCGCAAGAAGACGGGTTCCTCGCCCTCATGCGCCTCAAGCGAAAAGGCCAATAAACCGCCACGCTTCATGGCAGGCGCGACAGCCGCAAGGACCGGCGGCAGGGCCCCGCAGTAGATGAAAACGTCGGCCGCCGTTATGAGGTCGGCGTCAGCCGTGCGGGCTAGGAGGAAGCGGACGAGCTCCGCCTTTTCCAGATGATCGTAGATGCCTTTGCGTGTTGTTTCGGCGATCATGGCAGCGCTGAGGTCAATGCCTTCGAGATAGTCAACCCTGCTCCGTAAGCGCTCACCCATCAGGCCAGTGCCGCATCCCAGGTCGAGAGCTTTGGCGAAATGTGCGATGCCGGTTTCGGTCATGGCGGCGATGAGCAGCTTGTCGAGCAGGTCGGGGACTTGGTAGCCGAGTTTGCCGACCAGTGCAGTCTCGAATTTGGGGGCATATTGGTCGAACAGGGCTTCGACGTAGGAAACGGCTGTACCTTCCCCAGCGCTTCCGGCACCATGAACGGCGAGCTTGAGCCGGGCGCCGAAAATACCCTCGTCGTCGAGCGCTTCCAGATGGCGCCAAGCCGAAATGGCGCCGGAAATCTCGCCGGCTTTCTCGTGGTACATGCCCAGCAAGTCCCAACCGGCAGTCCACTCTGGTGCAAGCTCCAGCGCTTGGCTCATCAGATCGGCAGCGGCAACGAAATCACCGCTTTCAGAGAGCGATCTGGCGTATTCGGCACGGCGGTCGGCGATAACATCGCCGGAAGAATGAAACGCGCTGGTCAAGGCAAGAGATCTCGGAAATTCACCGGCTCGGAGCGTCCGCGATGCGCGGTGTCGCGCAGATCGGCGGTTAAGGCAAGCAGGTGGCACAAGCCAATACCGGTTCGGTTGCCAATTTTATCCTGAGTAAACAGATATTGAACGGCGATTTTTTTGCCGCTAAGCTCTTGTCGTCGAATATTGCGGCCGACCGATCTGAAAAATGCGAACTTATCTTCGCTTCTGCTGACGTCACTAAACGATATTTCGATTACTTCCGTCCTGGTCAATTGGGGCCCGGACTGCCTACAGCAGACTGCACGAGGGAACGCGCATCATGGCAACTGGCACCGTAAAGTGGTTCAACGGCCAAAAAGGCTATGGCTTTATTCAACCCGACGAAGGCGGGCAGGATGTGTTCGTCCACATTTCCGCCGTTCAGCGATCGGGTCTGGATGGCCTGGATGAAGGCCAGAAGGTGAACTACGAGATCGTAAAGGACAAGCGTACCGGCAAGTCCGCCGCTGACAATCTCGTGGCGAGCTGACCTTACCACCAGCGAACAATCATGAGGGGCGCGTCCAGGGAGGGATGCGCCTTTTTTACTTCCAGTGACCAGTCAAGAGCGGCCCAGTTCCTCGCTTCTGCGGCGAGCAGCATCCGCGGTGCGTTCAATGAGCGGCGTCAGCTCTTCCATCAACACGGCAAGCCCGGCGGCGGTCGTGCCATTGGGTGAGGTGACGTTCTGGCGTAAAACGGATGGCGGAGCGCTATCGACTTCGAGCAAGGCCGCCGAGCCGATCACGGTCTGGCGCGCCAGTAGATCGGCAACATTGTCCGGCAATCCCATTTTCTTGCCGGCGGCGGCCAGCGCCTCGACCAAGTGGAAAACATAGGCGGGACCGGAACCGGAAATTGCGGTGACGATATCAAGCTGCGGCTCATCGTTGAACCAGATGACGGGACCGGCAGCGTTGAGGAGCGACGCGGCCACTTGCCGGTCATGGTCGCTGACTTCCGGCCCGGCGACGGCGCCGGTGATGCCCTTGCCAATTTGAGCGGGCGTATTGGGCATGGTACGGACCACCCTGCCCATGCCAAGGCCACGTGACAAGCGGGCAATGTCGATGCCGGCAGCAATGGAGAGCGCTAGGGTATTGGGACCAATAACAGGTGCAAGGGTTTCGAGGACCGCGTCGATGATCTGCGGCTTGACGGCGAGCACAAGGACATTGGGGTGGAGGCCGCGAGCGCCGGTATTGAGCGTCAGCCCATAATCTTCCGCCAGATCCTTGGCAGCAGGACCGGGTGCGGGATCTACGACCAGCAAGTTGGACGGCGGCAAGCCGGCATCGAGCCAGCCACGTGCCAGGGCGACGCCCATCTTGCCTGCACCGAGCAGCATGACAGGCCCGATGCTGCGCAGCGGGATACTCACGCCTCACCCACCGTTTCGAACATGACATGGCTTAGGGCATCGGCTGCCGTTTTGCCGGCCCAAACCACGAACTGGAATGCCTGGTAGTAAAGATCGCAGCTATCGGTAGCCGAGCGCAGGAGCGCTTCGCATTGCTGCGGCGACACTTCGGCGCCACCGGTCAGCAGGTGCGAATTGCGGAACAGCACGACTCCTTCCTTGTTCCAGATGTCGAAGTGCCCGATCCAGAGTTGCTCGTTGATAAGGGAAATCAACTGCCGGATTTCATTGCGGCGGCCTTCAGGGACGCGCAGATCGAAAGCCGAAGCGATATGCAGGCTTTCCAAGTCTTCCATCCAGTTGAAAGAGACATGATAGTCGCTCCAGCCGCCGCGCACTGAAATCGAGATCTCATCGGCATCCTGCCGCTCGAACGTCCAGTCGTTGATCGAGGCGATGTGTTCGATGATGTCCACCGGGTGGACATTCCGATCGGGCTCGACTTGTAGAAGTGACATTGACGAGTTCCGTCCTGGCAATTTGAGTAATCTTCAACGCGGCCCGCGTGGGCCAGCAATCATGGGGTACTCGGGGAACTAGCCGCACGCACAAGGGCTTACGAATCGTCCTGTTGATGTAACCTACACCCCTTGGCTGATTTGAGGGACGCAACGCGGCAACAGAACGGCATTCTTCTGTGGAAGATGATCAGGCTCAAAAGGTTAACGGAGGCTTAACGCTTTGGAAATCGGGCGTGCGCAAGCGCCGCCCCAGGTGCGGTTGTCATGAGAACGTGCGGACCCCGAGACGATAGCGTCCCGATTGATATTTTTTAGTGAGACGACATCGTCCCGGGGCTGCCAATTTTTGGAGTGGTTGGGGAGCCGCGCAGGGGATCGCTCGTCCCCTACGGCCGCAACTCGAACCCGAAGGAGCAGCGACGCTCCCGCGATGGCATCACCCCGGCCACCGGTCGCTGCAGCGCCGCCCGTTCATCCGGGGTGATGGGAGGGAGTAGGGGGTAGTTTAAGGGAGTGGGGAGAAGATGGATAAGTTGGTGTTTGGGGGAGGACCCCCACCCTTGATCCCTCCCCCTCGAGGGGGAGGGTGTCGACTGGGAGGGTTGTGTTCCAAGGCAACAAGCTCAGCACCACGCTAACACCACACTCGATGTCATCCCGGCGGAAGCCGGGATCCATCATGAGATATTTGCGCTATCACCAGTGGGTCGTACGAACCACCTTGCGGCTGCGGCTTGATCTCGAGATGGATCCCGGCCTCCGCCGGGATGACATTGTGGGTGGAGGCGGTGGTGGAAAGCCGGCAGGTGGACACGCACCTAGCCTCCCCACCCGGGAAGTGCTGTGTGCGCCTGGGTGCGGGCACTAGCAAGCTTAGGGACAGATCGGGTGCGAACGGCGATGGTGCCACACACGCGATAGGCTCCTCCACCTTACCTGAGGGGTGGGGTGCGATGGGGCGAACCTAGATCGTGTCCGCCGCACCTTTGAGCGCCGCAATCTCTTTACGGAGCGTGTCTATCTCATCGCCCTGGACCTGGACCAGTTCACGCAGGGCGTCGAAATCTTCGCGCTTGACCAAGTCCATGTCGGACACGAAACGGTTGGCTTGCGACTTGACGACGGTTTCGACTTCACGCCGTACGCCGTCTGCAACGCCGGCGGCTTCGTTGATCACGCGTCCCAGGCCGTCGAAAATCCGGTTGTTCTGGTTCATGGCTTCACCTTTTGCGTCTCTGTGTTGACTTGATACTTAGGCGATGGCTGTCGACTTGACCAGAGAGACGGAAGCGGCAATGGTCCCGCCGATTGCCGCAGGAGCCGGTCTTGAACTTTACCGACATCAACCCCGTTGCCTTTGCCATCGGTCCTTTTGCAGTGCGCTGGTATGCGCTGGGATATCTGTTCGGTACTATGTTGGGCGCAGCCTACGGCTATCTTCTGCTGGCCAATTCACGGCTTTGGCACAAGGGACAGCCGCCGTTTCCAGCCAAGGACATCTGGGATTTCGCTTTTTGGACCATGTTGGCCATCGTGCTCGGCGGGCGTGTCGGCTATGTGTTGTTCTATAATCTGCCGTACTATTTGGCCAATCCGGCCCAGATCATCAATACGCTCGATGGCGGCATGTCCTATCACGGCGGCATGCTCGGCTTGATGCTGGCGGTGGTTCTATTCACCCGCAAGCACAAGGGCAATTGGCTGAGCGGGCTGGACCTAATCGCCTCGGTGTCCACGATCGGTATTTTCCTGGTCCGCATTGCCAATTACATCAATGCGGAACTGTATGGCGCGCCGACCACCCTGCCTTGGGGCGTTGTTTTTCCGACGGATCCGCTGCAGGTGCCCCGCCACCCAAGCCAGCTTTATGAGGCGGTGCTGGAAGGATTGCTGCTCTTCCTGCTGATCCGCGTCTTCACACATGTTTTTTACGCTTTGAGGCGGCCGGGGATGGCGGCGGGCATATTCGGGATCGGCTATGGCCTGTCGCGCATTGCAGTGGAGTTCGTGCGCCTGCCGGACGAGCAGATTGGCTACCTTTATGGCGGCTGGCTGACGATGGGCATGGTGCTGAGCATACCCATGGTGCTGATCGGGATGGGCCTGGTCGCCTATGCCGCGACCCGCAAGCAATCGCCATTACGGGCTCACGCATGACCGAAACGCCGCCCAGTTTGCCTGAACTGATCGACATGCAGATCCGCACGACGGGTCCGATGTCGATCGCAAGCTATATGGGGCTTTGCCTGACTCACCCGACCAAAGGTTATTACAAGGGTGCCGACCCGCTTGGGGCGCGCGGCGATTTCATCACCGCGCCCGAGATTTCGCAGATGTTCGGGGAGCTGATCGGGTTCTTCTTCGTCAACATCTGGCAGCAGATGGGCAGCCCCAGGGCTTTTACGCTGATGGAACTGGGACCCGGCAGGGGCACGCTGATGGCGGACATGCTGCGGGTTGCCTGCCGCGCCGAAGGGTTCCGCGATGCACTCGATCTACGGCTGTTTGAAACCAACCCGGCCCTGATAGCCGAACAGAATGCGCGGCTTGAGCCATATGGGCCGCAATGGGTGGACAGCTTCGAAAAGGCCGGACCCGGACCGCTGCTGGTGGTGGCCAACGAGTTCTTCGACGCTCTGCCGATTCGCCAGTTCGTGCGCGGCAAGGATGGCTGGCACGAGCGCATGGTGGGCCTCAGTGACAGCAAGCGCCAGTTCGGGCTCAACCCGACGCCCATTCCGATGACGGCCATGCCCGAGAGCATTGTTCATGCTGCGGAAAACGAAGTGTTCGAAGTGGGCCTTGCAAACGGCGAGGTCATGTCTCGGCTTGGGCAGATCGTGTCGCGCCAGGGTGGGGCAATCCTGGTCATCGACTACGGCTATGGTCACACGCAAACGGGGGAAACCTTGCAGGCGGTACGGGGGCATAAGTATGCCGATGTGCTGGCCGAGCCAGGTGAAGCGGATCTGTCGGCGCATGTGGATTTCGAGGCGCTGGGAAACGTCGCGGCCAAGACGGGCCTTGCCGTGCACCAACTGGTCACCCAGGGCGAATGGCTGGTGCGCATGGGGATAGATGAGCGGGCCAAAGCGCTGAGCGGCGCCAATCCGCAGCTTGGTGCAGAGATCAAGGCGGCGCGAGACCGGCTGGTGGCACCTGCGCAGATGGGCGAGTTGTTCAAGGTTTTCTGTGCAGCTAGTCCGGGCCTGGTGCCGGCGGGGTTCGGCTCATGACCCCGCCTTTCGAGCAAAGCGAGGCACTGAGCGCCATCAGCAACGTTCGGCATGGTTTCTTCGGTCGGCAAGGCGGCTATTCGGAACAACCTTTTGCCAGCAACAACATGTCCATCGCCGTTGGCGATAGACCTCACCTGGCCGAAGCGAACCGGGCTGGTGCGGCACAGGCTTTGGGGTTCTTGCGAAAGAATTTGTATCTGCTCAAGCAGGTGCACTCGGCCGATGTGCGAACGCTGACGGATTACCCGGACAATGATGTGCCGGTGCAAGCCGATGCTATGGTGACCAAGCTTCCGGCCCTGGCGCTGGGCATTCTGACTGCCGATTGTACACCGATCCTGTTTGCCGACGGGGAGGCCGATGTGATCGGGGCCGCCCATGCGGGGTGGCGGGGTGCAGTGGATGGTGTTTGCGAAGGGACCATCGCCGCGATGGTCGCGCTGGGGGCACGGCCGGAGCGCGTCGTGGCCGCCATTGGCCCGACAATCTCGGCAGAAAACTACGAGGTTGGACCGCAGTTCATGGCCGAGTTTGTGGATTTGCGGCCCGATAGCTGGCGGCATTTCTTTGTACCGCCGGGCAAACGCACGCATTTCGATCTGCCAGGGTATGTTGAAGCCCAGTTGATTAAAGCCGGCATCCAGACCATCGAGAAAATCGGTGGCTGCACCTATGGCGAGCCGGACCGGTATTTTTCTCATCGCTATGCCACCCATCACGGCACGCAGACGGGCCGGCAAATGGCAGTCATTGGACTGACGTGAATCTTTGCTCATGCAGCGTTTGATGCGTTGCGAGTCCTCGCGGCACGGGCTAAACAAGCCGCGAAACTGAATGGCCAAATTCCTTGCCCGTTGAGACAGGATTAACTCCATGAAGCTGGTGACCGGTAATTCCAACCGCGCCCTTGCCCAGTCCATCACCAGTTATTTGGAGCTTCCTCTCACCGATTGTACGGTCAAGCGCTTCGCCGACAAGGAAATCTACGTCGAAATCCATGAGAATGTCCGCGGCGAGGATGTGTTTATCCTGCAGTCGACGAGCTTTCCGGCCAACGACAATCTGATGGAATTGCTGATCCTGACCGATGCGCTGCGCCGCTCGTCGGCGCGCCGGATCACCGCGGTGCTGCCTTATTTCGGTTATGCCCGCCAGGACCGTCGCGCAGCGGGCCGGACGCCCATTTCGGCCAAGCTGGTCGCCAATCTGATCGCCGGAGCGGGGGTGAATCGCGTGATCACGCTCGATTTGCACGCGGCGCAGATCCAAGGCTTTTTCGATATCCCGACGGACAATCTCTACTCAGCGCCGGTGATGACGCGCGACATTGAAGAGCATTACGACACCAAGAATCTGATGATCGTTTCTCCTGACGTCGGCGGCGTGGCGCGGGCCCGGGCGATCGCCCAGCGGATCAACGCCGACCTTGCCATCGTGGACAAGCGCCGTCCGCGCGCGGGCGTGTCGGAGGTGATGAACATCATCGGCGACGTGGAAGGACACTCGTGCCTGCTGATCGACGACATCGTCGACAGCGGCGGCACGCTGATCAACGCGGCCGAGGCCTTGCTCAAGGCGGGCGCCAAGGAAGTGTCCGCTTATATCACCCACGGAGTCTTGTCCGAGGGCGCATCGGAGCGCATCGGGGCCAGCAAGCTTAAGGAACTGGTGATCACCGACTCGATCCAGGAAACCGATGCGCAGCGTGCGACCAGCAATATCCGCCGCATCCCCATCGCACCACTGATCGGCGAAGCCATCGCCCGCACCGCCAGCGAGCAGAGCGTATCGAGCCTGTTCGACTGATACAACGCCGCCATTCGAGCATAGCTCTCATGACCTTCTTGTCAAAAACCACTCCACTGTAGCGATTTTGCCTTCAGCCGGCTCAAAGTGTCGAAATCGGCGCTTCTCGCGCGACATAGCCATAACGAGCTATGGTGCCCAGCGAGGAGTGAACCGATGAAATATTTGCTGATGCTTTATGCAAACGAGAAGGCCGGAGCCACGATCCCGCCTGAACAAATGGCCGGCTTCATGGGGCAATTGAGCGCCTATCAGCAGGCGCTCGAAAAAGCCGGGGTGTTTGTGGCGACGGCGGCGCTGCAGATGACGCCACATGCGCGGACCATCACGACGGCCGGGGGCGAGCTCAAGGTGCATGATGGCCCCTATGCCGAAACGCGCGAGCAGTTCGGCGGCTATTTCATCATCGAAGCGCCCCATATGGAGCGGGCAGTAGAGTTAGCGTCGCAGTGCCCCGCCGCAGGCTGGGGCTCGATCGAGATCCGGCAGTATCACCCCAATTATGCGCCTAGCTAAAAATCTCCGGGATAAAAGTCGAAAGCCGTCGTGGCGCGGCGACATAGTTGCATCGGAGCCTGGGCTCCGGCCAGAACAAGGAGATAGACGATGCGTTACATGATGCTGATCCGCCATGATACCGAAGCCATGGCCAAGGCGCCGCAAGGGCAGTTGTGGACGGAATACGCCGCGTTCAACGAAGCACTGTCCAAGGCGGGTGCCGGGTTTGCTGCCGGCGAGCGGCTGGGCGAACCACGCGGTGGCGCCACGGTCCGCAACCGTCAGGGCAAGACCGACGTGCTCGATGGACCTTATGCCGACAGCCATGAACAGCTTGCCGGGTACTATTTCATCGACGTGCCGACGCTTGAGGAGGCGGTAAAATGGGCAGGCCCTTGCCCCAGCGCACAATTTGGCTCGGTAGAAATCCGCCCGCTGATGGGCCAGAGCGCCTCTTGACGCTCGACGCAACACACCGGGCAGCCGAACAGGCTGCCCGCGAAAGCTATGGCCGCCTGCTCGCTTTTCTTGCGGCGCGCACGTGCAATGTTGCGGGTGCGGAGGACGCCTTGGCGGAAGCTTTTGCTAGCGCGCTCAAGAGCTGGCCGGCACAAGGCGTTCCGGCCAACCCCGATGCCTGGCTGCTGACGGTGGCGCGCCGCCGCCAGACCGATGCGGCACGGCGCCGGCAGACCCAAAGCGCAGGGGAGGTGCATGTTCAACTCATGACCGAGGAACTCAACGACGTCGCTGCGGAGGCTGGTGCTATTCCCGACCGGCGCTTGGCGCTGATGTTTGCTTGCGCTCACCCGCTGGTCGAGCCTGGTATGCGTGCGCCACTCATCTTGCAGACCATTCTGGGCCTGTCTGCCATCAACATCGCCGCTGCGTTCCTGATCCCGCCGGCAACAATGGGGCAGCGACTGGTCCGCGCCAAGGCGCGGATCAAGGAAGCCGGTATCCCGTTTGCCGTGCCCGAGCGGGAGGAACTGACCGGCCGGCTGGATGCTGTGCTTGAAGCGATTTATGCCGCCTACGCGAAAGGCTGGAGCGAACTGGGGGACAGGGGTGCCGACCGGCTGGCCGATGAGGCGATCTGGCTTGGGCGGCTGGTGGTCTCGCTGTTGCCGGAGGAACCGGAGGCAAAGGGCATGCTGGCGTTGATGCTTTATGCCGAAGCGCGGCGCATGGCTCGGCGCAGCAGTGATGGCAATTACGTGCCGCTGGAGCAGCAGGATATCTCCTTGTGGGACGAGGAACACATCATGGTGGCTGAGCGGCTGCTACGCGATGCCAGCAAGGCTGGGCCGACCGGGCGCTACCAGATTGAAGCGGCGATTCAATCGGCCCATGTCGCCCGCCGCGTTTCCGGCCGGGCGAACTGGCAGGCGATCGTGCAACTCTACGATGTTCTGCTCGCGCTGACGCAGTCTCCCGTTGTAGTGCTGAACCGCGCCGCGGCACTGGCCGAGATCGAGGGCCCCGAGGCAGGGCTGGTCGAGCTAGATACGATAGCCGGCGACAAGCGCATGGCCGACTACCAGCCCTATTGGGCAGCCCGCGCGCATCTGGCTGCTCGCGCGGCCCACAAGGTCGAGGCGCATGAGGCCTTCACATTGGCCATAGGGCTATCGAGCGATGAAGCAGTGCGGCGTTATCTGATCGGGCAAAGAGCCTTGCTCCAGGACGGCTAGGATTGTGCCGGGCCGCACCATTCCCTTGCCCCCTCCTCCCCTTTGAGCTATAGCCCCGGCCATGAAGCGCTCGTCACCCCTGGAGGACGGGCGCGTATGCCGTTGTGATGACGCCGTACACCAACCCAGAATGGATATTTCCATGGCTGATACCAAGGTGCTCAAAGCACAGGCGCGTGACGGAGTGGGCAAGGGGGCCGCTCGCGAACTGCGCCGTCAGGGACTCGTTCCCGCCGTTATCTATGGTGACAAGCAACCCCCCGTCACCGTCGCCCTCGCCTACAAGGATGCGCACAAGTACATCTATGCCGGTGGCTTTCTGAGCCACGTCATCGACCTCGATGTCGACGGCACCAAGCACCGCGTGATCCCGCGCGATTACCAGCTTGACCCGGTCAAGGACTTCCCGCTGCACGTCGATTTCCTGCGCATCGGCAAGGGCTCCAAGATCAACGTCCAGGTGCATGTGAACTTCATCAACGAAGACGCAAGCCCAGGCCTCAAGCGCGGCGGTACGCTCAACATCGTCCACCATACGCTGGACCTGACCGTTGCTGCGGACAACATCCCCGAAGAAGTCACGGTTGACCTGACCGGCCTTGATATCGGCGACACCATCCACATTTCCAACGTCAAGCTGCCGGCCGGTTCGGTCGATCACAGCCACGAAGAAGACGTGACGATCGCTACCATCGTTGCGCCGTCCGCGCTGAAGTCCTTGGGTGGCGAGGACGCTGCTGCAGAAGAAGGCCAACCCGAAGCCGAATAATCGGCCTGGGGTTATGCCAAGAGTTCGAGGCGGCCTGCGGGTCGCCTCTTTCGTTTGGAGTGGGTGAATGAAGCTGCTTGTCGGCCTGGGCAATCCGGGCAACCAGTATGAGGGCAACCGCCACAATATCGGTTTCATGGCAATAGACGCCATCGCGCGCGAACATGGGATTACCCAGTTCCGCACCAAGCATGCGGGGCTTCTGGCAGAGGGCAATATTGCCGGCGAGAAGGTGCTGCTGCTGAAACCACAGACCTTCATGAACCGCTCGGGCGATAGCGTGCAGCAAGCCGCCAAGTTCTTCAAAATCGAGCCAGCCGACATCATCGTTTTCTACGACGAACTGGATCTGGCGCCGAGCAAGGTTCGGGTGAAAGTGGGTGGCGGCAATGGCGGCCACAACGGCCTGCGCTCCATCGATCCCCAGATCGGGCTGGACTACAAGCGCGTGCGGCTGGGCATCGGCCACCCCGGCAAGGAGTTCGTTACCCCTCACGTGCTCGGCGACTTTGCCAAGGCGGACAAGGGCTGGCTCGATCCCCTGCTCGATAGTCTGGCAAAACATATCGGCCTGCTGCTCAAGGGCGATGATAGCGGCTTCATGAACAAGCTGGCGCTAGCTACCAAACCCGAGACGCCTGAAACCAAACCAGCGCCAAAGGGGCAAAGCCATGTTCGGCAGGCCCGTCCCCAGTCCCCGGCAGATTTGCCGGAGACTGGACCTATGGCTGCCATTCTGAAAAAGCTCTTCAAAGATCAATAGCGGCAGTTGCTGTTGGGCTGAACTAAGCGACTTTAGCCAAGCTAACGACGGGAAAGTCGATTTCCGTTTGGAACGCCGTGTTGAGGTAATTGGTAAAAGTGTTGATCGCTACGTGAGAGACGATCTCGACCAAGTCGCTCTCTGACAGGCCAGCTGCTTTGGCGGCGGCAACATCGGCACTAGAAACATGGCCACGCTGTTGCGCGATTTGCACGGCAAGTTGCACTATCGCCGCCGCGCGGGGATCGTTTGAGGTGCCAGCGCGGTTGGCCGCGAGTTCCGCATCATCCAATTTCTGCCGCTGCGCAAGAAAAGTGTGGGCGCTGTTGCAATACTCACAGCCGTTCACATTGGCGATGGCGACGGCGATCCGGGTAGCTGTCTTGCCATCCAATGAGCCTTTGCTGAGTGCGCCCAAGTATGCGACATGAGCTGCTAAAGCTGCCGGGCTTGCGGCTTCAAGCCTGAACATGTTGGGTATTGAGCCAAGCATCTGCTCTACTGCAGCAAGGCTTTGGTGAGCCTGCTGTGGTGCTTCAGCGGCGTGGGCGGGCGTAAAGATTAGCGACATGGCACGAAATCCCTGTTGATATTACCGAACGATCGGTATAGCTTCGGGGTAGCTTAACTCGCCTGAGCAAGTCAAGGCATTTTTACCGTTCGTTCTGTAAAGGATCAATTGTGTCACGACCGCGTAGCGTAGATGAGGACAGCTTGTTGCTGCGCCTGACCGAAGTGTTTCGCAGTGTGGGCTATGAAGGCGCTTCGCTTGCCATGTTGTCATCAGCAACTGGGCTTAAGCGCGCGAGCCTTTATCACCGCTTCCCAGGCGGTAAGCAGCAGATGGCCGAGGAGGTCTTGCTAGCAAGCCTCAATTATTTCGATCAGGCGATACTAGGGCCACTCAATCAGCCAGGGCTTGCTTCGGATCGCCTTCAAGAGGTTATTGTGGCGCTTGATACATTTTACGCAGGAGGCAAAAGCGCTTGCCTGCTCAACCTCTTTGCCGTGCCGCCTGAGGAGAAGGGACCTTTCTCCCAAAAGATTCACGACGCTTTTTCTGCATTGCTGCAAAGCTTTGCCAAATTGGCGGAAGATGCAGGCCTGCCAAAAAGCGCTGCGCGGGAGCGGGCAGAAGAGACTATAATGCTTATCGAGGGCGCGCTTATAATGACCAGGGGCTTGGGAGATCACGCCCCCTTTGGCCGCATGCTAAAGCGGCTGCCCCGGTATCTGATACCTGAGACAGCCGCCCTTAAAACTTAGCTTACCTATTGAAGCTGTTGTAGTAGTCGATCTCCGACTGTGCATCGCGGTTGAGGTATTCGGTCTCGGCGCGCGAGTCCCGGCTCAGATAATCGATCTCGTCCTGTTCGGCTTGCTCGTAATAGTCGATTTCTGCCTGCACTTCCGGATTGTCCCGCGGATTGGAAATAAGCGTGCCGGGAGTGGTCACTTCTTTTACGATTTTGCTCAGAAATCCAGCTTGAGCGGCGCCGGTGCTGGCAAGTGCTGCGGCCGTAACCAAAGCGGCTGCAAGGCTGGTCTGGATGATTTTACGCATGTCGATCTCCTGTTGTGACGCTTTGGTTGATAGGCTTACTGAAGGATGGCGATGTCGCTGACTGTGCCTTCAAGGCCGCTGATCTCGCCAACGGAAGTGGCGGCGCCGCTTTCCAGGTCAACCGTGTAGAGGGTTGAGCCGGCTACGAGATAAGCAGTGTTGGTGAGGTCTTCCGTAGACGAAATGTCAAAGGCATAATTGTCAGTGCCGTCGATGCCCAGCTTGCCGACAGCTTCGAGCGTGCCGTCGTTTGGTGAGGTCTGCTGGATCAGGGCGACAATCGTGGAATCGATGTCGTACATGGCTGTGGCTTCAGGCTTGCCGATCGAATTGATGTAGGCAGCGGCCACGATGGCTGGTGTTTCACCTGCGTGCATGTCTGTTTCGGCATAGGCCAGCGAACCATCAACCGTGACCATGCCATCGTCGACATTGACGCGGTGGTTGGTGCCATCGGTCGCCATCAGGCGCAGGCGGTCGGCCATGGGGTTGAAATCGACAATGGCGCCTTCATAGCTGGGAAGTGCTTCGGACAAGGTGCTCTTGACGGTTGCGGCGCCGCTGGCGGTGTCGATGGTCACCACTTCACCGGAAGTGGAAACGCCATAGAGCATCTGGTCGGCAGGACGTACGTCGATACCCGCAAGACCGTCGACGCCGGTCACTTCCATGGTGCCGGAAACTTCAAGGCTTTCGGTATCGAACATCACCAGCGTCGTGCCGCCGACAAGCCCGACGGCTGGTGCGGCAAGGGCCACGGAGGACAAGGCGCCAAGGGCAGTACCCGTCAGAAGGGTTAGGCGGAACAGATTGGACATGGAATTCTCCTCATTGGTGGGGCGTTGCAAACGCCGGTTACGAGGGCTTTACCCATGGGATCGGCCGCTGGATGCAGGGAACGAAAATAAATTCTTCATTTGCGTCCAAACGGCTTTGCCGCGTGTATTGCTATAAGGACCACAACGGACCAGAGACCGATCTTGCACGAGGCTCAAGACACCCAAATCCTGCTGCAGCGGATCGCCCGTGGCGACCGCCAGGCGCTTGCGCATCTGTTCGACCGAGAGGCCGGACGGCTGATCGCCATTGCGCGGCGGATCGTACGCCGTCAGGATCTGGCCGAGGAAGTGGTACAGGATGCGTTCGTTGCCGTGTGGCAGCGCGCTGCGCAATTCGATACCGCGCGCGGCAATGCCTTGGCGTGGCTGACGACTATCGTGCGCCACCGGGCGTTGAACCTGCTGCGGGACGGCGGGCGGATGGACTATCATGATGGCGAAACCCTAGCGGCATTGGGCGACCGGGCTGCAGACGCCAGTGATGCTTTCGACGCATTGGCGGAGCGTGATGCGCTCAAGGCGTGTCTCAAGCAATTGGACGAGCCAAAACGCCGGGCGATCCTTTTGTGCTACGTCACCGGGCTCAATCATGGCGAAGTCGCGGCCACGCTTAACGCTCCTTTGGGAACAGTGAAAGCCTGGATCAGGCGCGGCACAATTGCTTTGCAGGAGTGCCTGTCATGACACGTGACGAAAAACTCGCCCTTACCGGTGACTATGTCTTGGGCCTACTCAATGACGTAGAGGCGCAAAGCTTCGAGCAAACGTGCAAGGCTGATGCAGAACTCGCCGGAATGACTGCGCGCCTTTCAAGCCGCATGACAGCGCTCGATGAAACGGCAGCGCCGGCGCGCTATAGTCCGGATTTGTGGCGGCGTATCGAAAGCCAGCTTGGCGCCGTGCCTCAGCCGGAGCCTGAACCTGAGCCGCGCAAGATCATACCAATGGCGCCGCGGCGGCCAAAGCTGCAGGGGCTCCAATGGCTACCCCTGGCGGCAAGCGTTATTGTCGCGCTTGGTGTTGGTTTTCTAGCCGGCACAAGCACCAGGACCGAAACGGCGCCGACTGTCATTGCCGTATTGCTCAACCAAAACGATGCGAGCCCTGCCGTGATCATCGAGGCCTTTGCCGATGATAGTGTACGGCTGGTGCCGCTCGAGAACTTTGCGGCGCCCGAAGGACAGGTGCTCCAGGTGTGGACCCTGCCTGATCCGGCAACAGGTCCGGTATCGCTCGGCACGCTGCCGACCACGCGCGATGTGCGGCTGGATGGCCCGAACCTGGCCCTGCCCCAAGCCGGGCAACTCTATGAGATCACTCTTGAGCCGTTCCCGGGATCGCCCACGGGTCGGCCAACCGGGCCGATTCTAGTCAAGGGCTTTGCCAAGCAACCGGTGAGTTGACGCCGGGAAGCTTGGCTGCGCCGGCGCGCATTGACATCAGCGCCGATCCGAACCAAGTGGAGGCCAACAGTTTCCGGGAGCTTCCCCCATGGGTTTCAAGATGGGCATTGTCGGCTTGCCCAATGTCGGCAAGTCGACACTTTTCAATGCGCTGACGCGCACCGCAGCCGCCCAGGCCGCCAATTTTCCGTTCTGCACCATTGAGCCCAATGTCGGCGAAGTCTCGGTTCCCGACTTCCGTTTGGAAAAACTCGCTGCCATCGGCAAGTCCCAGCAGATCCTGCCTGCGCGCATGAGCTTTGTGGATATCGCGGGCCTGGTGAAGGGCGCATCGCAGGGCGAAGGGCTGGGCAACCAGTTCCTCGCCAATATTCGTGAGTGCGATGCCATCGCCTATGTGCTGCGCTGCTTTGAGGACGGCAACATCATCCACGTGGCCAACCGGGTCGATCCGCTGGCGGACGCCGAAGTGGTCGAGACCGAGCTGATGCTGGCGGACCTCGAAAGCCTCGAAAAGCGCCGCGCCGGTGTCGAGAAGAAAGCCAAGGGCGGCGACAAGGACGCCAAGCTGACGCTGGAGCTGATCGACCGTGCACTGGTGCTGCTGCGCGATGGCAAGTCTGCCCGCTTCGTCAAGCGTGATGCTGAGGAAGAGAAGGCCTTCCAGGAGCTGCAGCTTCTGACAAGCAAGCCAGCGCTTTACGTCTGCAATGTCGATGAAGGCTCGGCTGCCGAAGGCAATGAGATGAGCCGCAAGGTTGCCGAATATGCCAAGGCGCATGACGCCGGCGTGGTGGTGATTTCGGCCGAGATCGAGTCGCAGCTGGCGCAATTGCCCGATGCCGAACAGGCCGAATATCTGGAGTCGCTTGGGCTGCACGAGCCGGGTCTGAACCGCCTGATCCGCGAGGCCTATGCGCTCCTAGGCCTGCAGACCTATTTCACCGTCGGCCCCAAGGAAACCCGCGCCTGGACCATCCACAAGGGCGACAAGGCTCCAGCAGCGGCGGGCGTCATCCACTCCGATTTCGAGCGTGGCTTCATTCGCGCGCAGACCATCGGCTACGACGACTTCGTGACTTTAGGCGGCGAAGTGCCGGCCAAGGAAGCGGGCAAGGCGCGCGATGAAGGCAAGGAATATGTGGTCAAGGACGGCGACGTGATGCTGTTCAAGTTCAACACTTAGTCTCCGCTGCCCTACCCCTCAATTGTGTCCTTGCGCATTTGGCTCGGGGTCATGCCATACGCTTTGCGGAAGTGTTCGTAGAACTGGGTCTGGCTGACGAAGCCAGACTGGAAGGCGACGTTGGCTATCGACAGGCTTCCGTCGAACAGGAGCGAGCGGGCGCGAATTAGGCGCATGCGGATGACGAACTTCTGCACCGAGATGCGCATGACCTTGGTGAAGAGATTGGTCGCGTAATTCGGGTGTAGCCCCACCACATCGGCAATGCTTTCGGCGCTGAGCGGATCGGCGATGTTTTCGACGATGTGGCGCACCATGCGCACGACGTAGCGCACCGGCGAGCCGGTGCGGGTGCGCGTGCCGGTCCCCTCTTCAACCCAGGCGGGCAACACGACATCCCAGCCGGTGATGGCGGCGCGGCGGAACATGGTGCCAATTTCGGTGCGCACGATATCGGCGCGCAGGGAGTTACCGCTCCGGTAATCAGCGTGCCAGCGCTCCAGCGTTTCTAAGCCGATACAGTCAGGCGTGAGTTGAATCACGCCGCCGCCCATGAGCGTCTCGGTGAGCCGGCCCAATTGCGGCATTTCGAGAAACGCGTCCATGGGCAGGTAAATATTGATCTGCCGGGCGTCGCCCGTGCCGTGCAGGGCCATTGTCTGGTGCGGAATGCCGGCCCAGAAGGCAACGAGCCGGTCTTGCCCAATGGTGCAAGGACCGCCGTCGAACTGATAATCCATGCTGCCGCGGGTAAGCCAGTTGAACTCGATATGGCCGTGACTATGGGGTTGCGCCATGATCTGGGGCGGAAACGACCGTATGCCGAAACGCCCGAAAGCCTTGCCCGAAGAGTAAAAATTGCGGTCCGGCCGTGGGGTAGGCTTGGGCGCGCTGCCGCGGCGGGACACCAATCCGGCTGACTTCTCATCAATCATACTTATCGGTTCGTTTCTTAGAAAACCGGAATAAGTCTCTATCATTCCGGATTGTAACGCGCATGGCAAGGCGTACCATTTACCCGTTCAGCACGGAGCAAGACCGGAAGGGAGTGTCCGGTCCGCGGCAATCAGCCGTCCCGTTGCTATGGGAGGTTTTATGAGAAAGCACGCAATTGCCCTTGGCGGGGCAGGCTTGATGCTGGGCGTATCGCTGTTGGCGATCCCTGCCCAGGAATTGACGGGTGAGCTTCCGGATCCGCCGGAATTTGCCGCGCAGAGCGAACCAATCTTCGTCAGCGTTGGCGACATGCAGGAATACAAGGCGCTGCCCGAATACAAGGAACCCGATTGGGTTACTTCCAAGTATGTCGAGGCCGGCACGCTGCCGCCTGTGGCCGAGCGCCTGCCTAAGGAACCGCTGGTCTTCAAGACCGGCAACATGCCAGACGGTGTCGGCGTCTATGGCGACACTCTGCGCCACGTCATCGGCGGCCGGCCGGAAGGCTGGAACTACATCGGTGGCCAGTCCCAAGGTTGGGGCGGCATCGATATCGGTCTATCAGAATGCCTGACCCGCACGGGCCCGCTGTTCCAGATTAAGGCAGAAGAGCTTGAGCCGCTCCCGAACCTCGCCAAGAGTTGGGAATGGTCCGAGGACGGGCATGAGTTGACCATGCACCTAGTCGAAGGCGCAAAATGGTCTGACGGCGACCCCTTCGATGCTGAAGATCTGATGTTCTATTGGGAAGACAACGTTCAGGACCCCAATGTCAGCGCTGTTCCATCCGGCACCGGCACGCCGGAGCGCTTCGGCGAGGAAACGACGCTTGAGATGATTGACCCCTACACGGTCAAGTGGACCTTCAAGGAAGTCCGGCCAACGCAGTATCTCTACGCCTTGGCCTATGACTCCTTCTGCCCCGGCCCAAGCCATATCCTCAAGCCCGAACACCCCAAGTACAATCCCGACAACACCTACGACGAATACAAAAACGCCTTCCCGCCGGAATTCATGAACATGCCGGTAATGGGCGCTTGGGTGCCGGTTGAGTATCGTCCTGACGACATCATCGTCATGCGCCGCAATCCCTACTACTGGAAGGTCGACGAGGCCGGTAACCAGTTGCCTTACCTCAACGAACTGCACTACCGCCTGTCCACCTGGGCCGATCGTGACGTGCAGGCCGTAGCCGGTTCGGGCGACTTCTCCAATTTGGAACAGGCCGAAAGCTTTGTTGAATCGCTGCGGCGTTCGGCAGAGGAAAGCGCCCCTGCCCGCTTGCAGTTCGGCGCTCGTACGATCGGCTATGCGCTGCGCATGAATCTCTCTGGCAATGGCTGGGGTGAACCTGACGCCCGTGGCCAGGCTATTCGCGAACTCAACCGTGAGCTGGACTTCCGCAAGGCTGTCTCGATCGCTGTTGATCGTCAACGTCTTGGCGAGTCCCTGGTGCGTGGTCCGTTTACCGCAATCTACCCGGGCGGCCTCTACGCCGGCACGACTTATTACGACAAGGCTTCGACTGTTTATTATCCCTTTAATCTCGAAGCGGCCAATGCTCTGCTCGACGGCCTGGGGCTGATGGACACCGATGGCAACGGCATCCGCAACTTCCCGGCTGATCAGGCTGGCGGCGCGGACGTCGAAATCACCCTCTTGGCCAATACCGACTACGGCACGGACACGAACCTGGCTGAGGGCGTGATTGCACAGATGGAGCCTCTTGGCATCCGCGTGATCGCAAACTTCCAGACAGGCACGGCCCGTGACGACTTGGCGCAAGCTGGCCAGTTTGACTGGACGGTGGAACGCCAGGGTTCGGAAATGGTCTCGGTTGTTCAGGGTACGACAGCACTGGCTCCAACCGGCCCACGCACGCACCCCTTCCACCGCGCCGGCACTGACGGCACGCTCGACCTGCTGCCGTTCGAGCAGGAACTGGTCGATACGGTGAACAAGTTCATCACCTCAAGCGATACGGAAGAACGCGCCCAGTTGATGAAGGACTACCAGCGTATCTTTACGGAAAACGTCTACTCGGTTGGTCTGACCCAGTATCCGGGTGCCCTGATCGTCAACAAGCGCTTCGCCAACATTCCGCAAGGCGCGCCGATCTTCCAGTTCAACTGGGCCGAGGACAACATCATCCGCGAGCGTGTGTTCGTGCCAGCCGATGCACAGGGCGACTACGAGCTTCACCCTGAAATGCTGCCGGGCGCGCCCGGTTCAGCCGGCCCGATGTGATTTCGGTCTGATGGTGTGAACATAGCGGGGGGATACGTCCCCCTGCTTTTGAACTGAAAGGCCTGCGGCAATGCTCCGTTTCTTGACAATACGCATTTTGGGCGCCATCCCGCTGCTGCTCATCCTCAGCGTTGTCACCTTCGCCATCATACAGGCGCCTCCGGGTGACTATGGCGACTATATCCGCTCAATGGCGATGAACCAGGGTGGAGCAACGGCCGAGCAAGCCGAAGCACAGGCAGCCATGTATCGCGAAGCCAATGGCCTCAATGATCCCTTGGTCGTGCAGTATTTCCGCTGGATCACCGGCATCGTCACTCGCTTCGATTTCGGCCAGTCTTTCTATTATAACAAGGAAGTTGCCCAGGTCGTTGCCGAACGTCTGCCGGCAACCATTGCCCTGGCGCTGGTCTGCCACTTGCTTGCCTCGCTGCTGGGCATTGGCCTCGGTATCGTAGCTGCCACGCGCCAGTATTCCTGGATCGACACTGGCCTCGGCATTATCTCGTTCCTCGGCATGACGATCCCGCGCTTCTTGCTGGCGATCATCATCCTTTACTTCCTCGTGTTCCGGCTAAACGTTTCAGAAGTCGGCATGTTCTTCTCGGCTCGCTATGGCGGGGCGCCCTGGAGCTGGGACAAGTTCGTCAACTTGCTGACCCATATCTGGCCAGTGATTTTCATCGCGACGTTCGGCGGCCTCGCCTACAATATGCGCGTCATGCGCGCCAATCTGCTCGACGTGCTCAATTCGCAATATGTGGAAACCGCTCGCGCCAAGGGGCTGCCGGAAGGCGCCGTGATCATGAAGCATGCGGTGCCCAACGCGCTGCATCCGCTGGTGGCGTATCAGGGCGTCGTGCTGCCCTATATGCTGACCGGCGAGATCGAAGTGGCCATCGTCTTTGGTCTGGCGACGGTCGGGCCGGCGATCGTCGGGTCGATGGGTGTGGGCGACGTCTATGTCACCGCAACTTTCATGCTGGTGCTGGCTGCCACGCTTATCGTCGGCAACATCATTTCCGACGTGCTACTGGTGGCGCTCGATCCGCGGGTTCGTCTCGGAGGAGCCAGCGAATGACCCAAATCGACACGCGCTCATCCATTCCCTTGCCCACCGATGTCGGTGGCGGTCCTGCGCCAACGCCAGCTGAGGAAGCGGACGCTCCTAGGACAGTCACTCGGTTCGGCTCAGGCAACGAAGGCTACGCAACCTTGGTTTGGCGGCGGTTCAAGCGTTCGCCCATGGGCATGATCGGGTTGATCCTGGTTGCACTAATGCTGGTCGTATCGGTCTTTGCCGATTTCTTTGCGCCGATGGACCCCAAGCAGGCCAATCTCCCGTTTGCGCCGCCCGATGTGATCGCCTTCGAAGACGCTGCCGGCAATTTCAGCCTGCTGCCTTACGTTTACCCCATCGGAGATACGGGCGAGTTTGACCCTATTACGTTCCAGCCCCTGACCGGCTTGATCAAAGACAATCCGACGCCAACCGGCTTCTTCGTCCAGGGCTATCCCTACAAATTTTTGTGGTTCATTCCGTCCAACATCCACTTCTTCGGCTCGACCGATGGGCGACCTATACAACTGCTGGGTACCGATAAGTTCGGCCGCGATATCCTCTCGCGTGGCATTATCGGATCGCGCATTTCGCTGATGATCGCCTTGGCCGTGGTGACGCTGACCACCATTGTTGGTACCTTGGTGGGCATTAGCTCGGGCTATATCGGCGGCCGACTGGATGCATGGGTACAGCGGTTTACCGACTTGGTCCTCGCGTTTCCGCAGCTGCCGCTCTATCTCGCGCTGACCTCGTTGATTCCGGTGACGGCACCGTCCAATGTGTTCCTGACCTTCGTAATCTTCGTCATGGCGGTGCTGGGCTGGGCGCAGCTCAGCCGCGAAGTACGCTCCAAGACGCTATCGTTGGCGCGTATCGAATATGTACGCGCGGCGATTGCCGTCGGTGCGAGCGACGGCCGTATCATCACGCGTCACATCCTGCCCAACGTGCTCAGCCACATCATCGTGGCGATTACGCTGGCTATCCCGAGCGTCGTGCTGCTCGAAAGCTTCCTGGGGTTCCTCGGCTTTGCCGTGAAGCCGCCGCTGATCTCCTGGGGCTTGATGCTGCAGGATACCGGCACCTTCTCGGTGATCGGCTCCTATCCCTGGATCCTCTCGCCCGTCGTCTTTGTGCTGATCACCGTCTTTGCGTTCAACGCGCTGGGTGATGGTTTGCGCGATGCGATCGACCCCTATTGAGGAACGGGCCATGACCGAACCGAGCTATCTTCCCGTTTCCGACGTTCGCCACGACCTGGGCAGCCATGGCCGCGAACTGATCCTTGATGCCCGCAATATTGGCGTCGATTTCAAGGTCGAGGGCGGCACGGTCAACGCCGTGCGTGACGTGTCCTTTCAACTCCACAAGGGCGAGACGATCGCCCTGGTGGGCGAAAGCGGCTCGGGCAAATCGGTGACCGCCCGCACGCTGATGAAACTTTTGACCAAGCGCGCGACCATTCTGCCCAAGACGCAAATCACGCTCTCGGGCAAGAACATCGTCAAGATGAGCGACCGCGACATGCGCAAGCTGCGCGGCAACGATATCGCCATGATCTTCCAGGAGCCGATGAGTTCGCTCAACCCGGTTTACACCGTGGGCCAGCAGATCTGCGAAATCATTCAGCTCCACAACCGCATGAGCACCAAGGCGGCCATGGAGAAGGCCGAGGCTCTGTTGGCCGAAGTGCAGATCCCCGAGCCGAAAGCACGCCTCAACAATTATCCGCACCAGCTCTCTGGCGGGCAGCGTCAGCGCGTGATGATCGCCATGGCGCTCGCCAACCGGCCGGACGTGCTGATCGCTGATGAGCCGACTACAGCGCTCGACGTGACGGTGCAGGCACAGATCCTGAACCTCATCAAAGACCTCAAGGACAAGTACGGCATGGCGGTGATCCTGATCACCCATGATTTGACCGTGGTCCGGCAGTTCAGCGAATATGTCTATGTGATGCAGAACGGGCGCGTGCAGGAGCACAATGCGACTGAGGCGCTGTTTGCCAACCCGACCCATGCCTATACCAAGCATTTGCTGGCATCGGAGCCCAAGGGTACGGCCCTGCCACTTGAAGAGGGCATGCATGAGACGGTGCTGGAGGGCAAGGAGGTCAAGGTCAGCTTCACGCTTAAGCGCGGCGGCTTCTTCAAGCCCGATTTCTTCGAGCTAAAAGCCGTCGACAATCTCGATATCCAGCTGATGCGCCACGAAACGCTAGGGATCGTCGGGGAATCGGGCTCGGGCAAGACCACGTTCGGCCAGGCGTTGATCCGCCTTATCGGCAACCAGGGTGGGCAAATCTTTTTTGATGGCGAGCGCATCGATACCAAGGACCGCCAGGCCATGCGCCCACTCCGAAGCCGCATGCAGATCGTGTTCCAGGACCCGTTTGCCTCGCTTAATCCGCGCATGTCGATCCGCCAGATCATCGAGGAAGGGCTGATCGTCAACGACATCGGCAAAAACCGCACCGAGCGCGGCGATCGGGTGCGCCAGGCGCTGCGCGATGCCGGCATGCCTGACACCATCCTCAACCGCTTTCCGCACGAGTTTTCGGGCGGCCAGCGCCAGCGCATCGCCATTGCACGAGCGATTGCGCTCGAGCCCGAGTTCATCCTGCTTGACGAGCCCACCTCGGCGCTCGACCTGTCGGTGCAGGCCCAGATCATCGACCTCTTGCGCAAGCTGCAGGACGAGAAGGGCCTGAGCTACCTCTTCATCAGCCACGACCTCAAGGTCGTGCGCGCTCTTTGTCACCGCGTCATGGTCATGCAACACGGCAAGATCGTCGAGCAGGGCCCGGTGGCCGATGTCCTTACCAACCCCCAAACCGACTATACGCGGCGCCTTGTCCGCGCCGCGTTCGAAATAGCCGCCTAGGAGCATTTTATGGCAAACCCAAAGATCACCTTTATCGGTGCCGGCTCGGCCGTGTTCATGAAGAACATCGTCGGCGACATCCTGCAGCGCCCAGCCCTGACCGGTGCCACCATCCGCCTGATGGACATCAACCCGACGCGTTTGGAAGAAAGCGAAGTCATCGCCAAGAAGCTGATCGCGACGCTTGGCGTGCCAGCAACGGTGGAAACATATTCCAACCAGCGCCAAGCGCTGGACGGCACCAATTTCGTTGTCGTCTGCTTCCAGATCGGCGGTTATGAGCCCTCGACCGTGGTCGATTTCGAAGTGCCAAAAAAATATAATCTGCGCCAGACCATCGCCGATACGCTCGGCGTCGGCGGCATCATGCGCGGCTTGCGCACCGTGCCGCATTTGTGGAGCATCTGCGAGGACATGCTGCAGGTCGCGCCCGAAGCGATCATGCTGCAATACGTCAACCCAATGGCTATAAACACTTGGGCAATTGGGGAAAAGTACCCGACGATTAAGCAGGTTGGCCTCTGCCACTCCGTACAGGGCACAGCCATGGAATTGGCCAACGACCTCGACATCCCTTACGAAGAAATCCGCTACCGCTCCGCCGGCATCAACCACATGGCGTTCTATCTCAAGTTCGAGCACCGCCAGCCCGACGGGTCCTATAAGGACCTCTACCCCGAGCTGTTCAAGGCCTATGCTTCGGGCAAAGCGCCCAAGCCCACGTGGAACCCGCGCTGCCCCAATAAGGTGCGTTACGAGATGATGACGCGCCTAGGCTATTTCGTCACCGAAAGCTCCGAGCACTTTGCCGAATACACGCCTTATTTCATTAAGGAAGGCCGGGAGGACCTGATCGAAAAGTTCGGCATTCCACTCGATGAATACCCCAAGCGCTGCGTCGAGCAGATCGCCAAGTGGAAGAAGACCTCCGAGGATTACCGCAAGGCTGACCGCATCGAAGTCAAGCAATCCAAGGAATATGCCTCCTCCATCGTCAATTCGGTTTGGACCGGCGAGCCTTCGGTGATCTACGGCAATCTGCGCAATAACGGCGTGATCACCTCTCTGCCCAACAATGCAGCCGTGGAAGTGCCGTGCCTAGTCGACGAGAATGGCCTGCAGCCGACCTACATCGGCGAGTTGCCACCGCAGCTGACTGCGCTGATCCGCACCAACATCAACGTGCAGGAGCTTACCGTGTGTGCGCTGATGGACGAAAACCGCGAGCACATCTACCATGCCGCAATGATGGACCCCCATACCGCCGCCGAACTGGATCTGGAGCAGATCTGGAACTTGGTGGACGATCTCACCGAAGCCCACGGCACCTGGTTGCCGGAATGGGCACGTGGATCCCGGAAGCAGCGCGTGGCGTAGTTTCGCGGCGCACCCTCCTCCCCTGCTTCCAAATGCGGCCCCGACGCGTCAAGTGTCGGGGCCGTTGGGTTTCAATGTTAAGGGAAGGTCAAGGTGCGACCGAGTGAGTGACCGGGGTCGTGGCTAAAAGGATGATTGCAGGGTCTGAACCCCGAGCAAGGTGGCAAAGACCGCAAGTGCTATCGCCGTGATCTTTTCTACCCGTGCGGACGTGAGCAAGCCTGCCGAGGAACGAGCCGCGATCGTGCCAAGGGCCATCCATGCGGTGGCAGTTCCGAGCACGAGGACGGTGAAGATGCCGAAAAAGGGCATGCGCGCTAGGAAGCCAACGCTTGGGAAAATCGCGAAAGCGAAGACCAGCGCCTTGGGGTTGATCAGGGTTGTGAAAAACACCCGGTACAGCGTGATGCCGCGTTGTCCGAGATCGGACTGGCCGGCATTGCGCCAGAGCTTCCGGGCGGACCAAAGCAGAAAGGCTGTGGCCACGAACTTGGCAATGGCGGGAACCAGCGGCTGGCTTGCGCCGGCGGCGCCGACCAGTTCGATCCAGATCGTAATTGCAATAAGATATCCGGCGAGCTCGCCGAGGAGTAGCGGCAAGGACGCAACAATCCCCCGCTGGGCGCCTGAAGCGGCCATCAGCGTATTGGTGGGTCCAGGTGTTGCAAGGAGTGCCAGAACGGCCAGAACAAAGGGCAGCAAACCGGTCATGCTCTACGACAAACAAAAGGGGCAGGCCTCAAAGCCTGCCCCAAATCGCCTCATATTAAAACAGGTTAGTGGTGGCCGCCCACCACTTCACGCAATTCTTCCACGGAACGAACCTGCTTGCGGGCGGCGCCTTCCCACTCGCGCGTCTTTACCGTCGACTTGGCCATGCGCTCCCGGGCGGCCGGGACCGCATCAGCGAACTGCGGCAGCCATTGCGCCTGCGCCACAACCATCTCGTCGACCATGGCCCAGACTTCGTCGGGCGTGCAGATGGCACCGACCAGCGGGTCGTGCAGCACGGCAAGCTTGAGCGTGTCGATATTGCCGGTCATGGCGGCTTCCACCGACAGGCGCTGCACGGAAACAGAGACCGAGCAGGTCGCGGCGCAGGCGGTCGGAAGGGTGATGCCCTCGATCATGTTGATGCCGAAGCGATCGATATAGCCGGGGCTTTCGATGATCGCATCATCCGGCAGATTGGTAATGATGCCGTTGTTGCGGCGGTTGAAATGGCCACGATAGGTGCGGCCGGTTTCCATGGCTTCAATGATGTAGCTGGCGTGTTCAGTAGTCCGCTTGTGTTCCGACAGCGGCTTGTTCGCCTGTTCCTTGAACATAGGAAAATCGGTTTCGAACCAGTTACGGCGCTCGGTGGAATAGCGGAGGTAACCGCCGGTTTCCCCGTGAATCCAATCGCTCATGTCGATCCAGCGGCCGATTTCTTCGGGGCGCTTGCGGTACCAAGGTAGGTATTCGCTGAGGTGACCGTTTGACTCAGTTGAGTAGACGCCGAAGCGCTTAAGCACGTCGATGCGCACCTTTTCCTGGCGGGAATAAACCGGGTGCTTCTCGAAGCCTGCGATCAGTTCGTCGGCTTCGATCTTGCGGCCTTTGGCGCGGATGTCGATGTACCAGGTCTGGTGGTTGATGCCCGAGCACACGTAGTCGAGTTCATCGTCGCGCACGCCCAGAACCTGGGCAATCTGATGCGCGCCGTGCTGTACGCCATGGCAGAGGCCAACGACGTTTACGCCGCCGTAAAGATCGGCCGCCCAGGTGTTCATGGCCATGGGGTTGGCATAGTTGAGGAACAGTGCGCCAGGTTCGGCGACCTCGCGGATATCCTTACAGAAGTCGAGTATCACCGGGATGTTGCGCTGGCCATAAAGAATGCCTCCGGCGCAGATGGTGTCGCCAACGCACTGGTCGACGCCATATTTAAGCGGGATGGAGATGTCGGTGGCGAAGGCCTCAAGCCCGCCGACACGGACGCAAGACATGATGTAGCGCGCGCCGGAGATCGCCTCGCGGCGGTCAGTTGTGGCTGTCACCTTGGCGGGCAGCTTATTGACCGAGACAATGGTTTCAATGACTTGGCGCACCATATCGAGATTTGCCGGGTTGATGTCGGTGAGAGCGAACTCGCAATCGACGAACTCGGGAACCTTCAAAAGGTCCGAAATCAGGGTTTTGGTGAAGCCAATCGAGCCGGCTCCGATGACGGTGACTTTGAACGACATAGGGGTCCTCACAAAGCAGCATTCGCCGCAATTACGTTAGCACACTGCTAGCGTTGACAACCGCATGAGTGCTAGAGAAAGCTTGTGCCATTGCGGGTAATTTTGTGCTCTCCCAACTGCTTGAACACGGCCATGACGTTCGGGTGCTGACGCTACCGAAAAGCGTCGTGCCGCTCCATTGCATGCCCGTGAGCGCCGGATATGAGCAACGTCTCAACGAAGTGTACTCCTGGGATGGGATGCAGCGGGGCACTTCGCCCTTTGTCGTTATCCAACACACGCTTGTCGGCGAAGGCCGGCTTGATTTTGCCGGGGTGCAGCACCGGCTGGTGCCAGGGCAGACCATGGTTCTGTCCATGCCCCATGCGCATCGCTATTGGTTGGAGCGAGGAGGACAATGGGAATATTTTTGGCTGGTGCTCAATGGGCGCGAGGCACTGCGACTGGTGCGCCAGTTGATCGACTCATCGGGACCAGTTGTGAACCTATCCGGCGCAATCATCGACCGGCTGGCGAACGCCTGCCTGACCCTGATCGAGCATGATCAACTGACGCCCGGGGCAGCGTCGGCCGCCGCCTATACCGCAGTCACGGCGCTCTATGACGGAGTGTTTGGCACCAGTACGGTGCCCAAGCCGGCGGTGCAGCCGGCGATCGCGCGGGTGCTGGCTCACATCGATGACAATCTGGGGCGGCCGCTACAGGTGGAGCGGCTTGCAGGCCTAGCGGAAATGAGCCGGGCCCACTTCGTCCGGCAGTTCAGTGCGGGTGTCGGACAGGCCCCTTCCGACTTTGTGCTGGAGCGGCGGATCGAGCGCATTGAGCGGTTACTGCTGGCAACGGACATGAGCGTGATGGCGATTGCCAAGGCGACCGGCTTTGCAGATGCGAACTATCTGGCCAAGGCGTTCCGGCGCCGGCGGGGCATGGCGCCACTTCAATACCGGGCAGTGCAGCGGCTAGCAGCGGGGACGTGACGCAATCAACAGCCTTGCCAAGTACGCCTAGAGCAGGCAAAACCCATGCTTGACGTATAGGGCAAGCAAATGACCAATCCTGTCACTGTGAACCGGCGCCATTTCGAGGATTTGCGCTTGGGCGAAACGATCGAACTGGGGCGCACAAAGATCAGCAAAGACATGATCCTGGGCTTTGCCCGCGAGTTCGATCCTCTGCCCTTTCACCTTGATGAAAAAGCTGCGAAGGCAAGCCTTTTGGGTGGACTGGCGTCGAGCGGGTGGCAGACAGGGGCGCTGAGCCTGCGCATGCTGGTGGACAAGTTCCTGGGGCAGATTGCGTCAGCCGGTGGGCTGGGGTTCACCGACCTTAAATGGAAGGCGCCGGTGATGGTTGATGACTTTATTGGCGGCACCGCAACGATTGCCGAACTGCGCCGGTCCGAGACGCACCCGCAATGGGGAATCGTCAAGATTGATCTCGATATCCGTAACCAGAAGGACCAGCAGGTGATGACGCTACGGCTGGCCAATTTGGTGGATGTGCGGGAGATCGCAGCGTGACGCGGTGGTACGAGAACATCGTCCTCGATGAAGTGTTCGATCTGGGCGAACACACATTCGGGCAGGACGAGATCATTCGCTTTGCCAGTAGCTATGATCCGCAATACTTCCATGTTGATCCGGAACAAGCCGCGCACAGCCATTTTGGCGGACTGGTGGCGAGCGGCTGGCACACTGCGGCTGTGGGACATCGCAAGATGGTCGACGCGCTGGAAGCTGAGGAAGCCAGGCTTCGCGCGCAAGGGGAGGAACCCGGTGTTTCAGGCCCTTCGCCCGGCGGTAGCAAAATCGAGTTTTCGGCGCCTGTGCGGCCCGGAGACACCGTACGCTACCAGCTTACGGTTTACGACAAGCGGTACTCCAACTCGCTGCCCGGCTGGGGCTTGCTGTTCAACCGCATAGTGGCGGTGAACCAGCGGAACGAGCAGGTGTATCTTTCCGAGTTCGTCGGCTTTTCCAAACTGCGCGACTATCGGCCTGATGTCCGGACCCGAGTGTTGCTCGCGCTCATCAAACTTCCGTTTATCGGGCCTCTGCTCAAGCGCGCAGCTTGAAAGCTGAAGGCGCTATCGGCACTCTGTCTCCCATGCGCCGAATCGCCCTTATCGCTTGCTCGTTTGCCCTGTTCGCCACCCCCGCCCTCGCTCAGAGCTTCGAGGGCAATTGGGGTTGCCGTGATGCCACTGCCGGGAAAGCCGGTATCCTGACCATTTATGGCCAGGTCTATGGCTTTGCCTCGACCGTGGTAGGCGATAAGAGCTCAGGCACCGGCACCATCACCGCCTATCAGGATGGTGTCGGGTTCAACGATGGCGGGCTGAAGGCTACGCGATCGGTGCAGGCCGGCCGTATTGTACCCGATCCCAATTTCGGCGTGGCCATCCAGCTCGAGACGGCAGACGCGATCATCATGCTCTGCACGCCGCACTAAGCGCGGCAATCGGTCGCAGCAGCTTGCACCTTTCCTGCTGATCAGCCATTTTGCCTCTGCAGCGCCGGGCCCCTCTGGCGAGGGCAACGATTTTTGCTCTCGTGATGTCGGAACTGCTCCAACCGAAATGGAGAAGGTCCGGCGATGGATTCGCTGCTTGTTGCCTTATCGGGCGATTTCTTAGGTACACCTGTATATTTTTGGGTCGCGTTCATCGCGGTCGTCATAGCCCTGCTCGTTTTTGACCTTGGCATTCTGCACAAGGAAGAAAAGGAAATCTCGGCCAAGGAAAGCCTGATTCTCTACGGCTTCTACGTCAGCATTGCAGTCGCTTTCGGCGCGTGGGTGTGGTGGCAGCGCGGCTCGCAAGCTGGGCTTGAATTCTTCACCGGCTATCTGATCGAGCAATCGCTGGCGATGGACAATATGTTCGTCATCGCGACGATCTTCGGCTTCCTTGCCATCCCCCGCATCTACCAGCACCGCGTGCTGTTCTGGGGCATTATTGGCGTGATTGCCTTCAGGGCTGTTCTGATCGGCTTGGGCGCGGCCCTGGTCTATCAGTTTAGCTGGATTCTGTTCTTCTTTGGCGCTTTCCTCGTCTTTACCGGCATTCGCATGTTCAGCCACAAGGACGAAGAGCCTGACATCGAGAAGAACCCGGTCTTCAACTTTCTGACCAAGCGCTTCCGCGTAACCAAGCAATTGCATGGGCACGACTTCACGGCAAAGTTGCCTGACCCGATAACAGGCAAGATCGTGACTTGGCTGACGCCGCTCGGTGTGGCGCTGATCATGGTGGAAACGGTCGACCTGATTTTTGCGGTGGACTCGGTGCCTGCCGTGTTTGCGGTGACGCAGGACACGTTCATCGTCTACACGTCCAACATCTTTGCGATTCTTGGGCTGCGGGCCCTCTACTTCGCCCTGGCGGCCGCAATGAACCGGTTCCGCTACCTGCAGGTGTCGCTTGCCATCATCCTGGTCCTGGTAGGCATCAAGATCTTCCTTGTGCCTCTGGGTATCAAGATCGACACGGCCCTGTCTCTGGCGGTGACCATCTCGATCCTGGCGGGCGGCGTATTCTACTCGCTTTGGAAAACGCGCAATGAGCCGGCCATTTCCGCCGAGGTAGCGCCGCAAACAGGACAGTTGGAACCCTGATTCGATTTTGTAGCGGGCGCTCCTTCTGCGAGAGCCCGCTCACTCCTGGCGCCGAAAAACAGTGAAAACCCACGTTCTGCGTGGGTTTTCCCGGGTCAAGAAACTGTTGCACCAGTCTTGCCGCAATTACCGTCTAGCGAAATCGTTAACATATTCAGGAGACGATTATGGGTAGGATCCACGAGATCGTATTCGACTGTGATAAGCCGGCGACCTTGGCGGCCTTTTGGGCCGAACTGCTTGATGGCTATGCCGTCCGGGACTACGACGAGGCCGAGATCGCGCGGCTGGCAGCACTAGGCCTGACGCCTGACAGCGATCCGACCGTCATGGTGGATGGACCAGGTCCTTCGATCTGCTTCCAGAACGTTGAAGGAAGGCGCCATGACAATAACCGCGTACACTTCGACATCGAAGTGACCGACCGGACTGGCGAAGTGGAACGGCTCAAGGCTGCTGGCGCCGAGCCAGTACGCGTTCTGCCCACCTATACCGTGATGAAAGACCCTGAAGGCAACCAGTTCTGCCTTGTGGATGCCCAGCAGCAGGCCGCAGCCGTCGCGGCCTGAGGTTCACGGCGCAGTGTTCTGCTGACAGGCTCTGGCACGTCAGGTGATTAGGTTTCCTGACCAGCCATTCAGGAGCCGTTTCATGTCTCTCACCCCCACTTGCCATTGCGGCGCAACCAAGATCGCCCTGCCCCGCATCCCCGACTATGCCACGCAGTGCAATTGCAGCTATTGTGCGCGCACGGGCGCCGTCTGGGGCTATTTTGGGCCAGGCGAGATGCAGTTCGCGTCACTTGAGGGCGACAAGGTCTACTCCGCCAGCGACGGCATGAACCAGCACCATTTCTGCGGCCATTGCGGCATGCAGACCTGGGGCGACTCGCCCGATTGGGCCTCGATGTACAATGCCGATGGCACGCCCAAGAACGGGGACCCGAACAGCATGCCAACGACAAGAACCTATGCGGTGAACTTGCGGCTGATCGATGATCTGGATTGGTCGAAGATCAATATCACGCAGGTGGATGGGCGGAGCAATTGGTGAGGGTGTTGGGAATGTCACTTGGCCACACACTCAGTGTCATCCCGGCCTTAAGCCGCGATCGCATCACCGCCTTAAGATAGTCGGGACAATCTACCTTGCAAGGCACGCATCTGGGGACAAGCCTTGGCTCAAGGCCGGGGTGACACCGAGTGTGGGGAAGGGTTGGGGCTATCAAAGTTCGAGTGCGCTGCACCTGATGGTTCTGGTGAACACCGAGGTGTCGCGACAGCTAAGCGACTAGCGGTGGGCAGAACAGGCCTATGCCAGTAACTCTAACTGACGTGACAACGCAATTGGTCCCCTGCTCGAGGGTTAGATGAGTTAACCGCTAATGCCCCTCAAAGCTCATCAATGAACTCACGACCACCCCTTCGCTCTTAAGCTTGGTGGCGCCGCCGAGGGCTGGCAGGTCAATCACGAAAGCGGCGTCGTCTACTTTGGCGCCGGTGCGGCGGAGGAGGCCCACGGCGGCCATGGCGGTGCCGCCAGTTGCAATGAGGTCGTCAACGAGAAGGACCGTGTCGTTGTTGTCGAGCACATCGGCGTGAATCTCGATCGTGTCGACGCCATATTCCAGCGCGTAGTTCTGCCCGATGGTTTCGCCAGGCAGCTTGCCCTTCTTGCGGACTGGGATGAACCCGACGCTCAGGGCAATTGCGACGCCTGCGCCGAAGATGAAGCCGCGTGCCTCGATACCGGCGACATGGGTGATGCCGCGGCCACGATATTGGGCGGCAATGCGCTCGACGCTCTCCTTGAAGCCTTCGGGGTGCTCGATCAGCGTGGTGATGTCACGAAACAGGATCCCTTTCTTGGGGTAATCCGGAATCGTGCGCACGAGGGATTGCAGATCGAGCGGCATGGTAGTCCTGACAGATGAGAAGAAGTTAAGGAAGGCGGCGCCCGACGATGTGCCGGGCCAGAACGCCGGCATTGTAGGCGGCATTGCGCGTGACGTTGATGGCGGTTTCGCGTGCCTTGGGATTGCTGGCAACCGCACGGATGCCGGCGCGCACCACGGGATGGCGCGTCATGGTGATGGCAGCGCCAACCACGGTAACGGCGATGCGAATGGCGGACATGGCGGCTCCCCCGGCATTGATTTGCAGTCAGCACCATATTGCGGGCCTTGGCGGGATTAGCAAGGGGATGCTTGGGCGGTGGCACAAACACAAAGGGCCCCAGACGGGGCCCAATGCATGAAATCAAGAGCGCAGCTAGTGCTCGATGCCCTTCCAAATGCGGCGCTTGGTGGCCCAGAGAAGGCCTGCAAACAGCAGCAGGAACAGGATGACGCGGAAACCGGTTTCCTTGCGGCCCGGCAGGCCTGGCTCAGCCATCCACATCATGAAAGCGGCGACGTCGGTGGAATATTGCTCCACGGTGAGAGGTACTTCGGTCTGGCCTTCGGCGACTTCATAGGTCACCTGTCCATCCTGCAAAGGCGGCGCCATGCCGATGGCGTGACCGGGGAAGTAGTCGTTGTAGTATTTGCCTTCGGGAAGCGCGAAGCCTTCAGGGGCCGTATTCGGCACTTCGGAATGGTAGCCATTCAGGAGAGCGTGGATGTAGTCGACGCCGCCTTCGGAATAACCGGTGAAGTAGTTGAAAATCCAGAACGGGAACGGGTCAGTGATGCCGCGCGCCTTGGCGAGAACCGAGAAATCAGGTGGCAAGGCGCCGCCATTGGCATCCCGGGCATCCTGCTCGCTGGGGAATGGCGATGGCCAACGATCAGCAGGCACGCCTTTACGGGTGCCGCCTTCGATAGTTGGGTCCACCACATCGTATTCGGCCGCTAAAGCCTTAACCTGCTCTTCGGAGAAGCCCGGGCCATCCTCTTCCGCAAAATTGCGGAACGAGATCAGGCGAGCGCTGTGGCAGCTCGCGCACACTTCCCGGTAAACCTGGAAGCCGCGCTGCAGCTGGTTCCGGTCGTATTTGCCGAATATGCTGGCGAAGGACCAAGTCTGTCTTTCAATGTGAGGCGTCGAATGTTCGTCGGCAGCCATGGCTGGCGTGGCGGCGAGGCCAAGGGCCAGCGCCAAGGCCGCAAGGGTCGTTTTGGTCTTGATCATGGTCACTCTTTCGTCCTCACGCAGGCGCCTTGACGAGGACGTTCTCGGAAATGCTGGTCGGAAGGGGCAAGGGCTTTTCAATGCGTGAGAGCACGGGCAGCACGATGAAGAAGTGGATGAAGTAGTAGGCCGTGCTGATCTTGGCCAGAGTGACGTAAATGCCTTCAGCAGGCTGAGCACCAAGATAGGTGAGCGCGATGAAGTTGATCAGGAACAGAAGGTAGAACCACTTGAACAAGGGGCGGAACAGGCCGGAGCGGACCTTGGCCGTATCCAGCCACGGCACAATCAACAGTGCGACCATCGACAAGCCCATGGCAATGACGCCGCCGAGCTGGGAGTTGATGAACAAGACGTTGAAGTCGATGGCGCGCAGGATGGTGTAGAACGGCAGCAGATACCATTCAGGCACGATGTGAGAGGGCGTCACCTGGGAGTTGGCCTGGATGTAATTGTCCGGGTGGCCCAGGATATCAGGCGCAAAGAAGATGAACCACGCAAAGGGGATCATGAACACCACCATGGCGAGCAGATCCTTCAGTGTGTAGTACGGGTGGAATGGTACGGTATCGCGGCTCGACTTGACGTCCACCCCGATCGGGTTGTTGTTGCCCGGCACGTGCAGCGCCCAGATGTGCAGCGCTACAAGCGCCGCAATCACAAATGGCAGCAGATAGTGGAGCGAGAAGAAGCGGTTCAACGTCGGGTTGCCGACAGCAAAGCCACCGCGCAACAACTGCAGCACGCTTTCACCCACGATCGGGATCGCCGAGAATATGTTGGTAATAACTGTCGCGCCCCAGAAGCTCATCTGGCCCCATGGCAGCACGTAGCCCATGAAGGCGACTGCCATGCTGAGGATGAAGATCAAGACGCCGATGATGTACAGGATCTCGCGCGGCGCCTTGTAGGAGCCGAAAAAGAGATTGCGGAAGATGTGGATGTAGAGAGCCAGGAAGAACATCGAGGCGCCCACGGCATGCGTGGCCTGGATGATACGGCCGCCATTGACGTCGCGCCGGATATGCTCGACCGAGTCGAAAGCCATGGAGACGTTGGGCGTGTAGTGCATGGCAAGGATAATGCCGGTAACGATCTGCACGCCCAGGCACATCACCAGGATCGCCCCGAACGTCCAAAAATAATTGAGGTTCTTGGGCGTGGGGAAGTCCATCAGGTGCTCTTTGGCAAACCTGGCGACCGGGAGGCGCTCATCGAGCCACTTTTCAGCGGCATTTCCAGGAACGTAGGTCGAATGTTCTGACATCGAAGAAGGCTCCACTAGCCGATCTGGACCAGCGTATCGCTGATGAATTCATATGGCGGCACGACCAAGTTCTTGGGCGCCGGACCCTGGCGGATACGGCCGGCCGTATCGTAGTGCGAGCCGTGACAGGGGCAGAACCAGCCGTCGAAATCGCCCGACTGCCCGATCGGCACGCAACCCAGATGAGTGCAGTTGGCGATCATGATCAGCCATTGCGCCTGGTCCGGCTTGGTCCGCTCTTCGTCGGTCTGCGGGTCCTTGAGGTCGCTCAAGGGCACGGCCCTGGCCTCTTCAATCTCGGCAGCCGTGCGGTGGCGTACGAACACGGGAAGACCGCGCCAGGTGATGGTAACGGACTGCCCTTCGGGAATGGGCGCAAGATCGAATTCGATGCTAGCAAGCGCCAGGGTCGATGCGTCTGGGTTAAGCTGGTTGATCAGCGGCCAAACCACGGCAGCGGCACCCACCGCGCCGACGGCCCCGGTGGCGACAAAAATGAAATCGCGCCGGTTTGTTGAATGATGAGCTTGCTCGGCCAAGGTCGCGTATCCCCAGTACAATCACTTTAGACGCGGCCGGCATCTGGCAAACCATCACACCCGATAGGCGGAATCAGCAGCCGTCCGCCCTTAAGCGGCCCGTCAGTCTGCGTCCTTTTTGCACTGTCATAAGAACTTGTCCAGTGATCCAGGCGGTGACATGGATCAACTGCGCCACTATTACCCACCCCGCCTCACCGAGGCGGCGCAAAACGCTTTGAAGTCGAGGAAAAACGATGCCGGTTGCGCTTGCATTGTATCAGCCCGATATCGCCAACAACACCGGCACACTGATCCGGCTGGGAGCATGCCTGGGAACCACAATCCACGTGATCCACCCCACGGGCTTCCCGTTTTCGGCCAAAACGCTGGCACGGGCCGGTCTCGATTATTTAGATTATGCCAATGTGGTGGAACATGACAGCTGGAGCCAGTTCAATGCGTGGCGAACCGAGCAGGGTCAGAGGCTTGTCCTGCTGACCACCAAGGCTCGTCAATCGGCCTATCAGGTGGAGTACCAAACCAGCGACATCCTGATGGTGGGACGGGAAAGTGCTGGCGTGCCCGACGATGTGGCTGCGTCCTGTGATGTCGCCATACGCATTCCGATGCGGCCCAATTTGCGCTCGATCAATGTAGCCCTCGCCGCAACACTTATTCTGGGCGAAGCAAAAAGGCAGACCGACGGGTTTACAGAGCTCCAATGACAGTTCATTCCACTTTCCCCATGACCCTCCCCAGCGACATCGACGGCAAGAAGCTCAAGGCACAGACCTGGTTTCGCGCCCTGCGCGACCAGATCATGGCCGCTTTCGAGCAGATCGAAGCTGATGTCGTCGGTCCAAACGCACACCGTCCTGCCGGCAAGTTCGAGATCAGCCCTTGGCAGCGGGTGGCAGGCGGCGGCGGCGAAATGGGCATGCTGCATGGCCGGGTGTTCGAGAAGGCGGGCGTGCATATATCCACGGTGCATGGCGAGTTCTCCGCCGATTTTGCCAAGCAGATGCCGGGCACCGAAGAAGGCGCCCAGTTCTGGAGCTCGGGCATTTCGCTGATCGTGCATCCCTGGAACCCCAATGTTCCAGCGGTGCATATGAACACGCGCATGATCGTAACCGGACGGCAATGGTTCGGCGGCGGGGCGGATCTGACGCCGGTGCTGGACCGGCGGCGGACGCAGGACGATCCGGACACGCGCGACTTCCACGCGGCGATGCGCGCGGCTTGTGCCGACCGCCCGAGCGTCGACTACGAGCGCTACAAAGCTTGGTGCGACGAATACTTCTTCCTGCCCCATCGCAACGAGCATCGCGGCATTGGCGGTATATTCTACGATCACCATAATTCGAGTGATTGGGACGCCGATTTCGCCTTTACCCAGGCGGTGGGCGATGCCTTCCTCGGCATCTACCCTGAACTAGTACGCCGTAATTTCGAAACCCCGTGGACGGATGCCGACCGGCACGAGCAATTGGTGCGACGCGGGCGCTACGTGGAGTTCAATCTCCTCTATGACCGGGGCACTATGTTCGGGTTAAAGACGGGGGGGAATGTCGAATCCATCCTGTCGTCCATGCCGCCAGAAGTGCGCTGGCCTTGAGATAACGCGATGGGACTGACCGACATCCACATTGCAGGCTACCGGTCGGTCCGCTCCATCCATTTTCCGGTGCGACAATTATCCGTTCTGGTCGGCGCCAATGGCGTGGGCAAGACCAATCTTTACCGGGCGCTGGAGCTGGTGCGGGCCGCCGCGACGGGGCATTTGGCTGAAGAAATTGCACGTGAGGGTGGGCTGGCGTCAGTTATGTGGGCGGGGGAGCGCACCAATCGCGATCTGCCAAAGCTCAAGCTGAGCGTGGATCTGGACGGTCTTGCGGACCAAAATGAGCGCCTGGATGTCGAGGCAGGTTTTCCCCATAGCTACGAGATCATCCCGGGCTTTCCGACACCCACGGACGCAGCCTTCCCCGGGGAAGCACAGATCAAGGCGGAAACCCTGACGCTGAAGGGACGCCGTCCCGTGACCTTGCTGGAGCGGAAAGGCGCTAGCGCCTGGGCCAGGGATGGCGAAGGCAGGCGCGTTTTGGCGCATGAAAACCTCCTAGCCAGCGAAACGGCACTCTCCGAGCTACGAGGCTACCCTGAAGTCGATGCCGTGCGGGACACGCTCGCAGCCTGGCGGTTTTTCCATGGCTTTCGCACTGACGCAGGATCGCTCCTGCGCCAGCCATCGTTGGCTGTCACCTCGCCCTTCCTGGCCGCTGACGGCAGCAATCTGGCGGCGGTGTTCGCAACTTTGCGGCACATCAAGCAAGACAGTGTCGATCTTGACCGGGCTATCGAGGACGCCTTTCCCGGTACGCGCCTCGACGTGCCCATGCCGGAACGCTATGCCAGTTTTACCCTGACCTTCCCCGACATGCCCAAGCGGGCGTTCGGCGCAGCGGAGCTGTCGGACGGCACCTTGCAGTTCCTGGCGCTGATGGGTGCGCTACTATCTTATCGTCTGCCACCGCTGATCGCGCTGAATGAACCCGAGTCCAGTTTGCATCCCGAGCTGCTGCCGGCCTTGGCACGGATCATCGCCAAGGCTGCGGAGCGCACGCAAGTGTGGGTGGTAACGCATTCCCGCGTACTGGCCGATGCGGTGGCGGAGGAGACTGGCATTCTGCCGCGCGAGGTAATCCGCAAGGATGGCGGCACCTGGCTTAAAGGGCTGAACCATGTCGGCACGTTTGCTGACGACTAGGATGGCGGCTGAACGCGGGTGAAGGAACCCTGCCCTATCGCTGGCGTTGATCTCAAACGACGGTCTAGCAAGGGAGAACGAGCATGAAACGCTTTGAATCTGGTTCCCTGATCCCAGGCGCCACATGGCGCGCCGAGGCGGAAACCGAAGCCGAAGTGGTAAGGCGCGCAGTGGAGAATCTGCGCAATCTGCATGGCGAGATCGAGGTGCGGCCCGAAATGATCGAGCGCATCAAGGAACGCATCGTCGACGTGGACAGCAGCGAGCAGCAGACCCGGCACTAGGGCCGGGCAAGCGCCAGCAGATCGGCTTTGCCGAGGGTAAAGCCGCTATCGATCCACAAGTGCTCAAGCCGCTTGAGTTCGGCGCCAAGAGCCGGTCCCGGGGCAAAGCCGAGGTCGGCAAGATCGTGCCCAGAAATGGGGAATGGCGAAACGACAACGCGGCCGAGTTCGCGCGCCGTCTCGGCCAGCCGCTCGCGCGGCCAGCGCTCGCGTGCTGCAGCAATGGCTAGCCCCTCGACAGCTGACTCGCCGTGCCGGTATGCGGCTTCCCCGGTATAGCCGCCCGCAATCAAAGCGCTGGCACGCTCCACGGAAATGGCGGCGGCAATGAGGTCATTGGACAGGCGCCAGCGGCTGCGAAGATCTTGTGGATCACCAAGGAGCACAAGGCGGGCAACAGCCGATTGTCCACCTGAAATTTCGTAAGCGTCGAGCGCGTCTAGTCGTTCCGGGCTTATAGGAGCGAGTCCAATAAACGCCATTTGCCTCAGGGTAGCGGCGACTTTGGGAAGTGCCAGCATGCGCAGCATTTCGGCGCCGATGCGTTCGGCCGACAGATGAGCGAGCTTGCCTACGGCCCTGGTGCAGGCAGAAAGCCCCTCCTGGTCGAGCACGCCGTTGCTATGGCTGGCGGTGAAGCGAAAGAAGCGGTAGACGCGCAAGCCATCCTCAGCAATGCGCTGATCGGGGTTGCCGATGAAGCGGATGCGGTGCGCAAGGGCGTCGGCCACGCCTTCTAGTGGGTCGTATAGCGTGCCATCGGCGGCGCAGTAGAGAGCGTTGAGCGTGAAATCGCGACGCCTGGCGTCTTCGACCCAGTCGGTGCCGAACACCACCTTGGCATGGCGTCCGTCCGTTTCGGTGTCACGGCGCAGGGTGGTAACCTCGGCAAGAATATTGCCGAGGCGTAGCGTCACCGTACCGTGGTCGATGCCGGTGGGGTACCAGGCGATCCCGGCGGCTTCGGCGCGGGCGATGACTTCATCGGGCACGAGTTCGGTTGCAAGATCGATGTCAGGCGTCGTGCGCAGGCGGTTCAAGATGGTGTCGCGCACCACGCCGCCGACAGCGCGAGTGCGCGGTTGTGGACCATCGAGCGCGGCAAACATCGCTTGGGTGTCAGGGTGATTGAGCCAGTCAGCCTTGGCGAGATCCTCGATGCTCAAAGCACGGCCTCGTTCATGGCAAGGTCGCGGAAGCGCCGGGTGAGATTGGCGGTGATGCCCCAGATGCGGTGCCCGTCATGGTCGATCTGCCACGTACGGTGTTCCTTGCCGTCGCGGCTGATGCGGAACTCACCATAGCTATCGGCGGCGAGAATGCGCTGCAGAGGCACTTCGAAGACCGAATGCACTTCGCCCGGATTGGGCACAAACGGCCCCTTGGGAGAAACTGACGCGACAACCGGCGTGATCAAATAATTAGTGCCGGTAAAATAGGGCGGCATGTAGCCAAGGATGTCGGCGTCCTGTTGCTCAAGGCCGACCTCCTCATGCGCTTCGCGCAGGGCAGCGGCGGCAGCGTCTTGATCGGCTGCGTCCACCTTGCCCCCAGGAAAAGAGACCTGTCCGGAGTGCGAGCGCAGATCAGGCGAGCGCTCCGTATATAGCACGGTCAGGCCTTCGGGCCGGCGAATCAGCGCTATCAGGACGGCAGCGGGAACAGGGGGACGGCCGAACGGACGCTCCGGCTTCCAATCCGGCACGAGGCTTTCCGTTGGCGGCAGAGGCGGCGGCGCGCTGAGGAGCCGCGCGGCCAAACTCTCGATGATGGTGTCGTCGGACGACAAAGGGGCACCAGAAGTGGTTTTCGGAGCCGCAAGCTTAAGCCAGGAGGCTGCTTATGACATCTTGTTTTGGATATATCACAGCGTGCCTCGATCGGCGCTGAGGTTTAGCCTCGCCGAAACGCCGCAATCGGCCCGGCCAGTGTTGCCGCCAAGCTCTTATCCTCGGCGTAAAGCAGCACCCGCGTAGGATCGACCGGTCCGGGAAACTGGATATTGCCCAGGGTGGTCGGCTCCCAGCCGAGGGGGCAGTAATAGTCGCGGTCACCCACCAACATCACGAACTCGCCTTCGCCGCGCGCCAGCGTGCGCTGCGTGACTTCGCGGGCCAGAAGCTTGCCTGCGCCGAGCTTGCGGTAATTGGGATGGGTGGCGAGCGGCCCAAGCATGTAGCCGTTCTTGCCGCCGATGCTGATCGGGGTCATCCAGACCGAGCCACAGGCAACGCCATCGACTTCGGCGACGAGACTCAAGGTCGGATCGATCGGGAAGCGTTCGCGAATACGGAATGCCGTGCGCGCGAAGCGGCCAGGTCCAAAGGCGATCGCCTGCAACTCGTCTATGAAGACGGTGTCTTCATCCGTGGCGGGGCGAACGGTGGGAACGCGCAGGGGCATGGGAGCAGCAGCCGAGGCGGCAGTGACAGGGGTCATGGCAAGGATCCGGAAAAAGGATGCGTAGGACAAACCCGGCGCTCCAAAGAACACCGCTTGGGAGACCGCTTACGGTCGTCGTGTCACCAGCGAAACCTTTACCATCCTGGGCGCCTCCACGCCTGATAATCGCATTAGCACCCTGTGTGCGTCGCGTAAAACAAAAACTCATGGCACGGGCGTCACTTTTCAAGACAGCTCGCTGTCTGTGATCGAAATACACAACACTTCGTTGTGCCATTAGTGCCTTATCGCTCGCGTCCGGGCGGCCTATGTGTCAGGCCAAGCAAGCGGACAGGCGGGAGTGTTGTCCCGCAACGCGTCCACAACAAGGCGGAAAGGCTGCGATCATGGGTCAACTGGTCGACGGAAAATGGTCAAGCGAGTGGTACGATACCAAATCCACCGGCGGTAAATTCGAGCGCAGCAAGGCGGGCTTTCGCAACTGGATCACGGTCGACGGAAGCGCCGGGCCGACCGGCACGGGTGGGTTCAAGGCGGAGGCGGGACGCTACCACCTCTATGTGTCGCTCGCCTGCCCCTGGGCGCACCGGACGCTGATCTTCCGCAAGCTCAAAAATCTTGAAGACCTGATACCGGTGTCTGTCGTGTCACCCCGCATGCCCGATGAAACCGGCTGGAGCTTCGACAAGGCGACCGGCTCGACCGGCGATGATCTGTTAGGCAAGAAAACCCTGTGGCAGGTATATACCCAGGCCGTGCCGGACTATACCGGCCGTGTCACGGTGCCCGTCCTGTGGGACAAGCAGACCGGAACGATCGTGAGCAATGAAAGCTCTGAAATCATCCGCATGTTCAACTCGGCCTTTAACGAGCTGACCGGCAACACCGACGATTTCTATGCCGAGAACGAGCGCGCGAATATCGATAAGATCAATACGCGGGTTTATGACGACATCAACAATGGCGTCTACAAGGCTGGCTTCGCAACGACGCAGGATGCCTACCAGGAGGCCGTAACCAAGCTGTTCGACGCGCTCGACTGGGTCGAAGGCCTGCTGGGCGAAACGGCGTATCTGGCTGGCGAGACGGTGAGCGAAGCAGACTGGCGGCTATTCACGACGCTGGTGCGGTTCGATGCGGTCTATGTCGGGCACTTCAAGTGCAACATCCGACGTATCGCTGACTACCCGAACATCTCGCATTATCTCAAGGGGCTATACGAGACGCCGGGGATCAAGGAGACGGTGGATCTCGAGCACATAAAGACCCACTACTATTGGAGCCACAAGACGATCAATCCGACACGGATCATCCCGGTGGGGCCGGATTTGGAGTTTGTGAAGTAGTCGAGCCTTCCAAACACTCGGTGTCACCCCGGACTTGATCCGGGGTCCATCTCGAGATCTCAGGATGGATCCCGGGCCGAGCCCGGGATGACATCCGGGGTGGGATGGTTTAAGGCTCAGTAGCCCCAGATGTCCCGCTTTGGTGCGCCATCGAAATATTCGTCGATTCGCTGCGACGTGGCTGGCGTAACCTTTTGCGGCAGGGCCGCGCGGTGGAACCACGCGACTTCGGAAATCTCGCGGTCGGGCTTGCGCTCGAACGCTTTCTCGAAAACTTTGGCGACATAGAAGGCGACATGGTCCCGGTTCGTGACGGGGCTCGAATTGTGGTACATGCCAAAGAGCTCAAGCGGTCCAGTGACGCGGTAGCCGGTTTCCTCCAGCACTTCGCGGGCAGCTGCCTCGGGCATGGTTTCGCCGGGATCGACACCGCCGCCGGGGAATTGCCAGCCGGGCACATAGGTGTGGCGGATGAGGAGGACCTTGTCACCATCCACCACCATGATGCGGGTGCCGATGGTCATGCGATGCCAAAAGCCCTTCGCGGTGAGAAAAAGCCTCGAAATCGCCTGCTGGGTGCGGTTCATCTGCATTGGGAATCTCTCTTTGCCGACATGGGTAGCAGGAACTTGATGGCGACAAAATTGCGGTTCTAAGCGATTGGCCGTTTTCTTGGCGCTCCCCTTCTGGCATTACGCCACCAATGATCACCCTCGCCCACATCTCCGACATTCACCTGTCCCCTATGCCAGCCATCGCTCTGCGCGACATGGTGGGCAAGCGCATCACTGGTTATCTGAACTGGAAGATGCGGCGCAACGAGGAGCTCAACAGCGAAACGCTGGCGAGCCTGGTGGCGCATCTGCAAGGGCAGAACGCCGACTTCACCGCCGTGACGGGCGATCTGGTGAATCTGGCGCTCGACGTCGAGATGACCCGCGCCGGTAAATGGCTTGAAGCTCTGGGCGGGCCAGACAAGATCGCCGTTTGCCCAGGCAATCACGATGCCTATGTGGCGGGAGCGCTCGAGAATGCCCACCGGGCTTGGGGCGCCTATATGCATGGCGAAACGCTGGATGGCGGCGGCGCTTTCCCGTTCGTGCGCCGCGTGGGTGAACTTGCGGTTATTTCCTGCTCAAGCGCCGTTCCAACTAGGCCGTTCCTCGCCATCGGCCGGTTTGACGAAGAGCAGGCGGAACGGCTAAGCAAGATCCTAAAGGTCATGGGCGAGGCGGATTATTTCCGGGCCGTGATGATCCATCATCCGCCCAATCCGGAGCTGCAGCACCCCTCGTTCGGGCTCAAGGGACATCGCCTGTTCCGGCAGGTCATCGCCGAGCACGGGGCCGAGTTGATCCTCCATGGCCATACGCACCGCTCCTCAATCCACTCCATTCCAGGCAAGAACCGGGAAGTGCCGGTAGTGGGCGTTGCGGCGGCGAGTGCGGCGCAGGGTGGACGGCTCGACGACCCTGCGCGCTATAATCTGTTCCGCATTGAACGATCAGCCGAAGGCTGGTCCTGCACCATGCGCGAATTTGGCTATCAGCGGCTCGGCACCGAGATCGTCATGCGTATGCAGATGCGGATCACCTGAACGATCTAGCTGGCGTTCAACTTGTCGCCCACACGGCTATGCACATCGGCGGCCTCAGGCGTCATGATCTCATCGAAGTCGCTGAACTCGTAGACCGGGCGGATTTCGATTTCGCTCGGGCCCGGCATAGGATTGGGGCACTTCTTGACCCATTCAATGGCATGATCCATGTCGCGCACTTCCCACAGCCAGTAGCCAGCCACCAATTCCTTTGTTTCGGCGAACGGGCCATCAAGGACAGTGCGGTTGGCGCCATCAAAGGCGATTCGCTTGCCTTGGCTGGAGGGTTTAAGGCCATCGCCACCCTTCATGATGCCGGCATCGACGAGGGCTTCGTTGTACTTGCCCATTTCCACCAGCAGTTCGGGCGGCGCCATCACGCCCGCTTCGCTATCTGCCGTTGCCTTGACGAAAACCACAACTCGCATTTTCCTGTCTCCTTTGCTTGGTCGAAATGGACCATCGCCCTCCCAACGAACGAGCGTGCCCGGATTCGACAAACCGCGAGCAGCCCCACTCCCGCCACGTCAAAAAATCACCTATATGGACTTGGAGCCAAGGATATTACCCATTGACTGACCAGTTCCTGATCGAGCGCCCGACCTATGATCCCGCCAGTGGGGTTGCCGAGTTTAGCTATGGGCTGGACGGGATGCGGTTCACCGAAAGGCTGGTGCTGCCGGCCGGGGCCGACGTAACGGCAAGCCAGAGCGGGTCGTTCCTCAAACTCCTGGACCTGACGGCTATCGTGCTAGGCGTCAGCTACTTCAAGCTCAAGGCGCCGTTCGAGATCGCCGCGCCCAATATCGCGTTGACCGAGGCCGAGCGGGCCTTTGCTATCGATGTCTATGAAAATGGGCTGGGCGAGTTCTACGCCCGCAACAATCTGCAGCGCTTTGGCAAGCTGGTGCTTCATACGCCTCATGACGTTCAGATGCACATGGCGCCTGATCTGCCAAGCCGTACGCTGCTACCGATTGGCGGCGGCAAGGACTCGCTGGTCAGCGTCGACCTGCTCAGCCATGTCGGCGTCGCGTTCAGCCCCTTTGCCGTCAATCCAAAAGGGCCAATCCTATCCTCGGTCGACAAGATCGGCACGGCGCCGGTCTATGTGACGCGCACACTTGATCCTGAAATGATCCGGCTGGGCAAGGAACCGGGCTATTACAATGGCCATGTGCCCTCGACGGCAATTAACTCCATGATCGCGTCGCTCTGCGCCCTGCTCTACGGCTACAACCAGATCGTGCTCAGCAATGAGCGTTCGGCAAGCGAAGGCAATGTCGAGTTCGACGGGCGCGAGACGAACCATCAGTATTCGAAATCCCTAGGCTTCGAACTCCTGATCGCTTCGATCCTGAGCGATGCCACGGGTGGAGCGCTCAAATATTTTTCGCTGTTGCGGCCTTATTCCGAGGCGCGGATTGCCTCGCTCTTCACCCACGAAACTAAGTTCGACCATGTGTTCTCGAGCTGTAATCGCAACTTCCGGCTAGCTGGGCACGATGGGCCGCTCTGGTGTGGCGAATGCCCCAAGTGCCATTTCGTGTTCCTGATTTTCGCTCCGTTCATGCCCAAGGACAGGCTCCTGTCGATCTTCGGCAAGAACTTGCTGGACGATCCGGCCAATGAAGGCTCGTTCCGTGAACTGGCGGGATTGGCTGGCCAAAAGCCATGGGAATGCGTGGGCGAAATTCTCGAAGCTGCCGCATGCCTTTATACCCTCACGCGCCATGCCGATTGGCACGAGGCTGCGGTGGTGCGGGCGGTGAAGGCTGATCTTTTTAGCCAGTACGGGGAGCCGGCGCTGCAGATCGCTATGGCCGAATGCCTGACCGACAGCCACGACCACCATATACCGCCGGCCCTGGCCGCCAAGGTGGCTGCCTATGCGGTTTGAGAAGCCGGTCCTGCTCTATGGCGCCGGTCGCGAAGCGCAGTCGACGCGCGCATTCCTCAAGGTTCGCCAGCCAGATTTGAAGGTCTTCGTGACGGTGGACAGCGGCGACGCTGACCTGGCTGACGTGGAGCCTATCGCGCCCGAGACGCTTCCGGACGCCATTGCTGAACACCGCTTTGGGCTCATCGTCAAAAGCCCAGGTGTGTCGCGCTACAAGCCAATCTTCGGCATTGCCCAGGCGGCAGGCATTCCGGTGACGTCCAATCTCAATTTGTGGGGCTCGGCCTATCGACAAGGCCGGACGGTGATCGCCATCACCGGCACCAAGGGGAAGTCCACTACGGCCACGCTTGTCCACCTGATGCTGACGCGCTCACGGGTGGATGCGGGGCTCGCGGGCAATGTTGGTTTGGCGCCGCTGGAGATCGCCGACAAGCACGCAGTGGTGATCTTCGAGCTCTCCAGTTACCAAACCGCTGATATGTCATTTTTGCCAGACGTCGCCGCGGTCACCAATTTGTATCCCGAGCATGTGGATTGGCACGGATCGGTCGAGCGCTACTATCGCGACAAGCTGCACCTGATTGACCGAGACGGGGGCTTTCCCGTGGCGCTGGGGGCAGCGGCCATGGGCAATGCCATTGTCGCGCAGGCGGTGCGCGACCATCGCCGGCTGCTACGGCCGCTCGATAAGGACGAGATAGCCTTGGTGGACAAAGCGGTCGTAGCCTCGCGCCTCAAGGGGAGCCATAATCTCGACAATGCCCGGCTGGCCGCACAGATTGCGCTTGCCGCAGGCGGCACGCTGGACGGAATCATCCAAGGTATTGCGGCCTTCGTGCCCCTGCCCCATCGGCTTGAAGAACATCAGTTCGGCGGCACGATTTTCGTCAACGACTCCATCTCGACCACGCCCGAAGCGACCAAGGCCGCCTTAGCGGCCTATCGCGGCCATCGCATTGCGCTGATCGCCGGCGGCCATGAGCGAGAACAGGACTATACCGAACTCGCCGGCCTTCTTGCCAGCTATGGCGTAACGACCTTGGCTTGCCTGCCGGTGACTGGAACCCGGCTCGCCAGCGCCGCACAAGCTGCAGCTCCGCACATCAATGTTTTGACGCAACCCGATCTCCATAGCGCAATGCAGGCTCTTTCCAAGCGCCGGGCCGACTTCGATGTGGTGATCCTGTCGCCCGGCGCACCGTCGTACAACCAGTTCAAGAATTTCGAGGAGCGCGGGCGCATGTTTGTCCAATATGCGCAAACAGTTTTCGCACCGGCCCTAACATGAAGGGCGCCGTTTAGAACGGCTGCTCCAGCGCATTCTGCGGTACGCCGGCAGCAAGAAGCCCTTGGCCGATGATGTCGAGCAGATTGGGGTCGATTATGCTCATGCGCAGGCGCGCTAGGATGCCGTTGCTGCGGAAGGCTGGCATGTCGAGCACCTGGGGCAGATAGCGGTTGATAACCTCGTTATTGCCCGCGCCCTGCCCCGCCACCAGCGATAGTGCCGCTCCAAGACTGCGGTCGGCATGCTCGTAAATCTGGGCAAGTTCCACGGCCCTGCTCCAATCCTGGTCGAGCACCGCCAGCATCGCTGGCCCACCATGATACCACGGCGGCGGATTGGGAGCCCCGCTCAGGGCCAAGGCTACGATCGGCCGCGCTTCTTCGATGGAGCCGGTGAAAACCAGCAGACGCCCATAGGCGGCTAGCGCATCGGTGTTGGCAGGATTGAGCTGGATGGCCGAGCTATAGTCTGTTGCAGCCATGGCCTTCTCGCCCATGAAGTCCCAAAGGCGCCCGTGCTGCTCCCAGACAAAGCTGCTCGTCGGGGCTGCAAGCAAGGCACGTTCTACCTCGGCTTTGGCCTCATCATACAAGCGCTTTGCGTCCTCTCCAGCGTCGTAGCGGATGCCGGCTACTTTGAGGATGCTGCCGAGAGTTAGTCCTATGGCATTGCTACGCTCAGCTTCGGGCAATATTCCGAGACATACCCTGGCTTGCTCGGCATGAGCTTCGTCGCGCGTTTCCCGGTATAAGTCGAAGCGGAGATGGCACTCATAGAGGCTTTTTGGACCTGATCCCGCATCGATGGATGACAGCATCTCCCTAACTGGGGCATGAAGTGGCCCACGTGCACTGCCTAGAATCATGCTGAGGCTTTGCGAAAGCTTGTCGAGGATCGGAGGGGCATGTGCCTCTAGGCTGGTCACCGAAATGGTATGATCCCAAACGCTGATGTCGCTGCGAAGATCAGTGAGCAACGCGCTGTATTGCACGCGGTCCCCGTCACGCCGGACGACGCCAGTAAGCATAAAGTCGCTTTCTTCCTGTCTATTCTCAGTGGCCATACCGCCATAGCGGACATCAAGGTTTTCGAACTGCCGCAGATCGGTGACGAGTTCGATAGCGAGCCCGGCAACAAGCGGCGGCTCGACTTCAGCTTCGGCGAGATTGGCAAATTCGACAATCGTGACGCTTGGTCGCCGGAGCAAATGTGGAGCCTGGATGCCCTGCTGCATTAGAAGGAAGGTAACAATGGTGATTGCTAGAAATGCACCGGCAAGAACAAGACCGATCAATAATGTTCTGCGCTGTGGGCGAATGGCATTGATGGACTTCGCAGGCGGTTTGGGCGGCAGTGCTATAGGGGCTAGCTCCTCGGGAGCCACCAGCAAGAACTCGGGAACATAGCGCCCGGTCGGCAAGCTGATGCGAATTTTGTCGTGCTGACCATCCGCTAAATAATATTGGGCCAGAAGACTGCGCAGCCGCCGGGCTTGCACACGCACAATAGGATCGCTTTGCGGGTCGAAATCGGCCGGACGGCCAAATACATCGACAGCGATGGAATAGGCCTTGATCGCCTGCTGCTGCCCATCAAGTTTGCGGCGGACGATGTAGTCGAGAAAATTGGCAAGCTGAGGCGAACGCACCATTTCGGGCCATGCGAGCACGCGCTCAAGGGCTGTTAATACAGCATCTCTATGGGGGGCAGCGTGACCCAAAGCAGCCTCCAGACGGAGATCCATACTGGCGTGTTACATGTAAAAAGCAAGCGTGGGTTACATGCATGTAACCTATGTTGCACTATCGAAAAAGTATCACATGCGCCATAGGCCTAGGGACAAACCGGGACGGTAATCAGTCTTGGTACTCATCGGCATGTAACATCTGCGTCCACAGTTTACATGCCGGGGTCGGGAGGAGCGCTGCAAGCCACTTACGAGTGGTCCTGCATTCCCAAGTGCTCCTCCGGCCACTCTAGCTGCTATTCTGCCGGATGCGCATGCGGATCATGACGCACCACTTTGTGGGCAAAGGCTCGCAGCACGGCGAGCACGATCACCGCCAGCAGCGCGACGCCTCCTGCAACGAAGTAAAAGCCTAATGCAGTTGCAACGCCCACGGCGCCAGCCAGCCACATTCCGGCACCGGTGGTGAGGCCCTGAACGCCTCCGCCATTGCGGAAGATCGCGCCTGCGCCAAGGAAGGCGATGCCAGCCGTAACAGCTTCGACCGCGCGCACAGGATCTGCCTGGGAAGCATTTGCCCCGGCTCCCGCCCCAATGGTGTGGTAGATTTCAAAGGCCAAGATGGTAAACAAGGTAGCCGCAGTGGCGACCAGGATATGTGTGCGCAAGCCTGCTTGAGCCGTGTTGATCTCACGTTCAAACCCGATCAGTGCACCTAGTGCTGCAGCTATCAATAGCCGAATGGCAATAATGTGCTGAGGCAGGTAGGTCTCCACCAAGCCAAATTGGTTACCGATGTCCATGGTCGAAATTCCGCTATTATGACAGTCCTGTCATAACCGGTGCTTCGGTTACATCGTTCCAGACCTTAACCATAGGCTGTGCCCAAGGCGCGATGAATTCCCTTGGTGACAGGATGATCCAACCATCCGCATCGCCGACGGCAGTGTAGTCGTTCGCTGCTACGCAGAGCGCGGTGAGGGCACAGATGAAGGCGGCACGGTCATCGTGATTGGTGAGTGCGGCTAGGTCCTGACGGATCGCTGCTTTAGGGAGCAGATGGGCGAGCAGGCGTCGCAGGGTACCTGCAGCAACTACCGCTTCAAAGTAGCGGTCGGACCTTTTCTGCCGGTCGCCCTTTTCGGGACTATCGAGCATCAAGCCCATGAAACTGGTGGGGAAAGCCTCAAGCAGCGCTTTGGAATGACTGGCATGCTTGTGCTTTGCTTCGGCAATATCGGCATGCGCCAGCACCAGCCGCGCGAACTCATTGGTATGATGGTTGAGCAAGCGCCCGACAGGGCTTCGGGATGAACCAGGCTGGCTAATTCTTGAGGCAATTGGCGGAGCGCTAAGAATACGCTCGGCGGCACGGTAGCGGTCGATGACCGTCAGGTCACCACGCAAGGGACCATCAAAGGCAACCGCCAGTAGTTGCGATGGACCGGCTGAGGCGATGACCGCCTGCTTGCGTATGTCCGGCTGACCGTTGAAGTGCTGCGCCGTCCAGACGATCTCGTCAGCGGTCCAGTCCAGCCGGCAAATGGCGCTTGAGCGTTGCGTCAAGGACCAGCCGACGTCGATGCCGAGAACCGATCCTGACGAGGGCAGCATCAGACGGTCTTGAGCCAGCCACCGTCGACGAAATAGGCCGAGCCCGTGGAATAGCTGGCCTTGTCCGAGCACATGAAGACGAAGAAGTTGGCGACCTCCTCGGGCGTAGCAAAGCGCTTCATGCCGCCGGCTTCGTTGGCAACGCCCTGCAGATGCGCCTCCCAGCCATCTTCGCCGGCAATCTGCTTGGCGGTCTTGATCCAGTCGGGCGTGAGAACCAGGCCGGGATTGATCGTATTGACGCGGATGTTGTCGCCGACAAGCTCATTGGCTAGCGTCTTGGAAAACATCATCAAGGCAGCCTTGGTGGTGTTGTAGATGGGCTCGTACCACAAGGGCTGCGCGGCGCAGATGGAGCCGTTATGAAGAATCACGCCGCCGCCGCGTTGCTTCATCGCCGGCATCAGCCCGCGGGCGAGCCGCACCGCGGCCATGACGTGGAGGTCCCAGTAATATTGCCAACGCGCATCATCGGCTTCGGCAATGGTTTCGTTGGAGCCTGTGCCGGCATTGTTGATCAGGATATCGGCGCCGCCGAAGGCCTTCTGCGTGCCGCTGACGACGGCATCACACCCTTCGGCAGTCGCCACGTCGGCAGCAATGGCCGTGATGATGACGCCGAACTTGTCGGCGATCCGAGCGGCCGCATCATCAGCCCGCTCTTTGTTGCGAGCAACTAGAACCAGATTGGTCCCCTCTGCCGCGAGCCCCTCGGCAATGGCCAGGCCGATGCCGACGCTGCCTCCGGTGATGACAGCGACTTTGTCCCGCAGATTGAGATCCATGTTCCCCTACTTGGCTACCCTGATTTGCAACTTCACGTCGCTCGGCCGTGCCTCCACAGCCCGGTCGAACGCCTTCACCGAATCCTCGAAGTCGAACGTTTCCGAGATCAGCGGCTTGAGATCGACCTTGCCCGAGGCGATCAGGGCAATGGCGCGGTCATATTGGTGAGCGTAGCGGAAAACATTCTCGATACGCAATTCCTTGGTGGAGGCCGAGGCGATATCCACCGGAACCGGATCAACCGGCAGGCCAACGGCGACGATTACCCCGCCCGGCCGGGGCAGGCTCATGATGGTTTTCCAAGCATGCGGCGAGCCCGAACATTCAAAAACGATATCGGCGCCCCATTCGTCTGTCAGCCGGGCGACTTCGGCGACAATGTCCTTTTCCCGAATGTTGACGGGGATGATGCCCTGGTACTTGGCGGCAATGTCGAGCTTGGGTTGGGCGAGGTCGGCTACGATGACGCGGGCACAGCCACCGGCAAGCGCGGCCAGCGCTACCATGGTCCCGATGGGTCCGGCGCCAAGGACCACGGCCGTATCACCAGGCACGATACGGGCCTTGCTGGCAGCTTGCATGCCCACTGCGAACGGCTCGACCATTGCACCTTCGGCAAAGCTTACATTGTCGGGCAGCTTGAAAGTGTAATTAGCGGGGTGGACGACTTCGGACGTCAGAACGCCATGGATCGGCGGGGTGGCCCAGAATGTCACCGCCGGATCGACATTGTACATGCCAAGGCGGCTGGCGCGCGAGTTGGGATCAGGGATGCCAGGCTCCATGCAGACGCGATCGCCGACCTTGAGATGGATCACGCCCTCGCCGACTTCAACGATGGTGCCTGCGGCCTCGTGGCCGAGGACCATGGGATCATTCACCACAAAGGGTCCGATCTTGCCGTGAGTATAGTAGTGCACGTCCGAGCCGCAGACGCCCACTGTGTGAATCGCGATCCTGACCATGCCTGGGCCGACTTCGAGCGGCAAATCTATATCGCGAAGCGCCATTTCATGCTGGCGTTCAAGAACAAGGGCGCGAACTTTGCTCATCTGGTGTTCCTCAAGCTTAGCCAATTTTGGCATTTGCCCAAGTGTAGCGCATTTGCTCACACCAACGAAGCCAACGCTGCACTTTATTTCAGTAGAGGCGCCGCAGCCTTACGACATCGTCGCAAGCACCGCACCTAGCCTTTTCTCCCGCGTTGCCAGACCAGCCCGGCCGCGACCGGCAGCCTCCCAGACCTGCTTGAGCTTGCCATCGTCAAACAGCTTGAAAAGGCATGGCGCTATATAGGACTTGCGGCAGATGGCTGGAGTGTTGCGCAAGGTTTCCGAAACCTCACGCGCTACTTGAGCCATTTGGCGGCGGCGGGCAGATGGCGAATTGCCCGCTTCCATTTGGGCGAGGGCTTCGCCCGCCATGGCGCTAGCATGAAGCGTGCGGAAATCCTTGGCGGAAATGTCCACGCCTGCAAGCCTGCGCAGATATTCGTTGATGGCAGGCGTTTTTATGGGCCGCACCTTGCCGGTTTCGTCGCGGAACACGAGAAGCCGCTTGCCCGGCAATTCCTTGATGCGCCGGACGGAATCGGCGAGCATCGGATCGGCAAGGCGGTATTCGGCCCGCTTGCCGCCTTTGGCGTCAAAAGCAATCCAGATTTCGTCGCCGCTAACCCGCACGTCGCGGGAGTAAAGCGTCCCGGCGCCGCGCGTGCCGCTGGCTTCGAGGTATTTCTCCCGGCCCAGACGCATTGCTGTCTTGTCGATCAACGCTGCGGCGATAGCCAGCGCCAGCGTGCGGGAGCCGGCTTCTGCCGCCAGGTCAATGGCGACCTGCCGCCGCAGCTTGGGCAAGGCGTTGGTCAGAACGGCAAGCCGCTTCTGCTTCTTGCCGTCGCGGCGCAACTCCCAATGAGGATGGTAGATGTACTGGTCGCGGCCAGCGTCATCGATACCGAGGACCTGAATGTGCGCCCGCTCATGGGGCGCAATGCGCACCTGCTGCCAGGCTGGTGGAATACCCAAGGCCTTGATGCGCTGCACCACTTCGGGATCGCACACCAATGCACCATCTGCATCACGATAGCAGAAGCCCTTACCGCGCTTTTGCCTGACGATAGTCAGTTTATCACGGCTAACTTTTACGAGTCTCATAGTGCCTTAGGTGGGGTTTGGCTGAGCCATTGTGAAGACGAGATAAATGATGGCAAATAGCAGCACGATGCCGATCATCGAGAAAAGCAACACCCGGAAGTTCATCTTGCGCGGATTGGCCTGAGTAACTTCGGCCGTCGATTTTTTCGGATCGTAGGTTTCCATCGTATTCTCCGTGGTGTCGTGCATGGCAACGTGTGCGTAGGCGTCGCGGTTCCGCCTCTTGACGCAGACCCCATGCGAGCCGAGGTTCGAAAACACTCAGTAAGGATCCATGCATGACCTCAGCTCAAGCCCTCACCCGCATGATCATGGCCGGCCAGGGTAAGGAACCAGCAGATCTGGTGATAAAAGACGTCAAAATGCTCGACGTCATTACCGGTGCTATAACGCAGACGGACATCGCTATCGTCGATGATCGGATCGTCGGCACGCATGCAGAGTACAAGGGCAAGACGGAGATCGATGGGGCAGAACGCTTTGCCGTGCCTGGGTTTATCGATACGCATCTGCATATTGAATCCTCGCTGGTGACCCCGTTCGAGTTCGACCGCTGCGTGCTGCCGCATGGCGTGACGACGGTGATCTGCGATCCCCATGAAATCGCCAATGTGCTTGGTGCCGAGGGCATCCGTTATTTCCTCAATTGCGCCGAACGCACCGTCATGGACGTGCGGGTCAATCTTTCGTCATGTGTACCGGCGACCGCGTTCGAGACCTCCGGCGCAGCGCTCGAGATCGGGGACCTCGAGCCGTTCTGCAGCCATTCCAAAGTCATTGGGCTTGCCGAAATGATGAACTTCCCCGGTGTGCTCAGTGCCGATCCGGGGATCATCGCCAAGCTTGTGGCTTTCCAGGGCGGGCATATCGATGGGCACGCACCGCTTCTGCGTGGGCAAGCGCTCAACGGCTATCTCGCCGCTGCCATTCGCACCGACCACGAAGCCACCACCGCCGCCGAAGCGCGCGAAAAATTGGCGAAGGGCATGGCCATCCTGATCCGCGAAGGTTCGGTATCCAAGGACCTCAAGGCGTTGGCTGAAGTGCTGGATGAAAACACTTCGTCGTTCGTGGCGCTCTGCACGGACGATCGCAACCCGCTCGACATTGCCGAGGAAGGACATCTCGACAGCTCCATTCGCCGACTCATCGCCATGGGGCGGCCGCTGCACCACGTGTATCGTGCAGCAAGCCATTCGGCCGCCCGCATCTTCGGGCTAACCGACCGTGGGCTGGTCGCACCGGGCTGGCGGGCCGATATCGCGTTGCTCGATAGCCTTGAGGAGTGCCGCGTTTCCGATGTGGTCACGGGTGGACGGCTCGTGGTGCCGAAACTGTTTGGCGAGCGCCAACCCGTCGCTCCAGTGGGTCTTCATTCGGTAAAGGCCAAGCCGGTGAGCGCGGCCGACTTCATCGTGCCCGCGCGAGCAGATCGCAACCAGACTCCCGTTATCGGGGTAAAGCCTGGGTTGATCCTGACCTTTCGGGAGAGCGCCACGCTTGCCGTGGGCGATCAAGGCACCCTGCCCGATCTTGATGCCGATGTGCTCAAGGTGACCGTGATCGAAAGACATGGTCGCAATGGCAATATCGGGCGCGGTTTCGTTACGGGCTTTGGGCTCAAACGGGGCGCCATCGCCTCGTCCGTCGGACATGACAGCCACAATATCACGGTCATTGGCGCGACCGACGAGGACATGGCGCTTGCGGTGAACCGGCTGATCGAGCTCGGCGGCGGTTTTGCCGTGGCCGATAGTGGCCGGATCACGGCGGAGCTTGCCCTGCCCCTTGCAGGGCTGATGAGCCTGGAGCCATTTGAAACCGTAGCGCACGATCTGCATTTGCTTCGGGACGCTGCCTATGCCCTGGGCTGCGTTCTGCCCGAACCGTTCTTGCAAGTGGCGTTTCTGGCGCTGCCCGTGATTCCGCACCTCAAGATGACGGACCGGGGCCTGTTCGACGTGGATAAGTTCGACTTTGTGGATTAGCCAATGAGCCTTCGTTCGATGATGCTGAGCTGGGTGGACAAGCTGCCGCCCCGGCTCAACCGGGTGAGGGCGCACCGCAACATACCCCTTACCATGGCCGATGGCGTGGTGCTGATGACGGACCACTTCGCGCCCAGGTCGCGGGGCCCCCACCCTACCATCCTGATGCGCCTGCCCTATGGACGTTCGGGCTTTGCAGGCATTGCCGAAGCCTATGCCGAGCGGGGCTTCAATGTCGTGCTGCAGGCGTGTCGCGGCACGGAGAAGTCGGGTGGCGAGTTCGACCCGCTGGTCAATGAGCGCTCTGATGGACTGCAGACGCTCGAATGGATCAAGGCGCAGCCATGGTTTGACGGCAGGTTGGGGCTGTCTGGACCAAGTTACCTCGGCTATGCGCAATGGGCGATTTCGGACGCACCCGAAATCGGTGCCATGGCGACCAAGGTGACAACAGCCGATTTCCGCTCGGTGGTATTTCCTTCGGGAGCTTTCCATCTCGGGCTGTGGCTTTCCTGGCTGCAGGTGATCGAAGGCTTGCGCAACTTCCCCCTTAAGACGGCCACAACCATGTTCTCGGGCGGTATCGAGCGTACCACGGCAAAGGCGTCGATGGTCCTGCCGCTGATCCATGCCGACAGGGCTGCCGTCGGGCGCCAGGTGCCATTCTGGCGACGCTGGTTCAAGGAGGCGATCGGCAGCGACCAATTCTGGGAGGCGATCGACCACCGCGAGCGCCTGACCGCCCAGACGCCGCCCGTGCACTTCATGTCGGGCTGGTATGATTTCATGATCGACCAATTGCTGGCCGACTATCAACGGCTGATTGGGCTTGGCCACACGCCCTATTTAACGGTGGGTACCTGGACGCACATCGCCGACGAGCTGCAGCGCGATAACCTCCGCGAAACGCTCCTTTGGATGCGTGCCAAGCTGATGGGCGATGCATCGGGGCTGCGGGAAAAGCCAGTGCGCATCCACATCTCGGGGCTAGATGAGTGGCGCGAGTTCGACCGTTATCCGCCAGCACCGCCACAGCTGGAACGCTGGATGATCGGAGCGGATCGTCGGCTTATGCAAGGCTCCGGGGCTGCGGCCGGATCAGACCGCTACCGCTATGATCCGGCCGACCCGACGCCAAATCTGGGCGGAGCAATTTTTGCGTTCACCGGCGCCGGGCCGGTGGACAACAGGAGCCGCGAAAGCCGGGCGGATGTGCTCAGCTATACCTCCGAGCCACTTGCCGAGGATCTCACAATCATCGGGCAAGCACATGTCACGGTGCGCGCCAGGGCTAGTGTGCCGCATGTCGATTTTTTCCTCAGGCTATGCGACGTGAGCCCTGCGGGCGTCTCCATCAACATCAGCGATGGGCTATTCCGCGTCACACCGGAGACACCCAAGCAGGCCGATGGTAGCTGGGCGCTGGAGTTCACCCTGCACGCCACTGCTCATTGCTTCCGCGCTGGACACCGCCTGCGCCTGCAGGCCTCTTCAGGCGCTCATCCGCGTTACGCACGCAATCTTGGGACGAATGAGCCGGTGGGCGAGGCAACAACGCTGGTGGCTAGCGACGTAGAGGTGTTCTGGGAGGGGACGGGGGTTAGCTTGCCGGTGTACTCAGTTTAAGCCAGGCACGATTGTCGCCCTCGGGTTTGGCACAAGGGTGATGAGCTGTGCTAGGCTCACTTCCCGTCCCGCGCCTTGACCTTGCGGCGAGCGGCGTGGAGGAGCGGTTCGGTGTAGCCGCTGGGCTGGTCGGCCCCATGGAGCGCCAGATCGAGCGCGGCCTGGAAAGCAACCGACTGCAAGTTCTCCGCCATTGGCCGGTAGAGCGGATCGCCCACATTCTGCCCGTCAACTACGGCCGCCATGCGCTCGAAGGTGGCGGTCAGCTCGTCGCGCGAGACAAGGCCGTGGCGTAACCAATTGGCGATGGCTTGGGAGGATATGCGGCAGGTGGCGCGGTCTTCCATCAAACCGACATTGTTGATGTCGGGCACCTTGGAACAGCCCACGCCCTGCTGTACCCATCGAACGACATAGCCCAAAATGCCTTGCGCGTTGTTCTCGAGCTCGCGATTGATCTCCTCGCGGCTGAGCGAATAGGGCACCTGAACTGGCATCGAAAACAGATCGCCGAGCGGGGGCACAGCCTGGTTGTGGCGGCGGCGCTGGGCATCGAACACATCGATCTGATGGTAGTGCAAGGCATGCAGCGTTGCGGCAGTGGGCGACGGCACCCAGGCGGTGTTGGCGCCGGCGCTGGGGTGTCCGGACTTGGCTGCCATCATCGCCGCCATATCGTCGGGCCGCGCCCACATGCCCTTGCCGATCTGTGCCCGGCCAGAAAAACCGCAGGCCAATCCGATCAGCACATTTCGATCCTCGTAAGCTCCCAGCCAACGCTCAGCCCGGACCTCGTCCTTGCGCAGAACGGCGCCGGCTTCCATCGATGTGTGGATCTCGTCGCCGGTGCGATCAAGAAACCCGGTGTTGATGAAGAACACACGGCTGCGCGCTTCATAGATGGCGGCTTTGAGATTTGCCGAGGTGCGGCGCTCCTCGTCCATGATCCCGATCTTCACGCTATTGGGCGCAAGGCCAAGCATGCGCTCGACCGAGTCGAAGATGGCGCAGGCAAAGGCGACTTCCTCAGGCCCGTGCATCTTGGGCTTAACGATATAGATCGCGCCCGTCGTGCTGTTGGTCTTGTCCTGCATGGCGCAGAGGACGGCGATGGCGGCATCCATTAGGCCTTCGCCAATCGGCTTGCCGTCAAACAGAACAGCGTCCGTGGTCATCAAATGACCTACGTTGCGAACCAGCAGCAAAGAGCGGCCCTTGAGCACGAGAGGAGCGCCGTAAACGTCTTTGTATTCCCGATCCTGGTTAAGTTTGCGCGTGACGGACTTGCCACCCTTCTCGAACGTATCCTCGAGGGTGCCGTTCATCAGGCCGAGCCAGTTGCGATACACGCCAACCTTGTCTTCGGCATCCACCGCAGCGACCGAGTCTTCGCAGTCCTGAATGGTGGTGAGTGCGGCTTCGACCAGGACATCGCTGAGGCCCGCCTTGTGCGTCTGGCCAATCGGGCTTGCGGGATTGATGACGAGGATGACATGAAGGCCATTGTGGCGCAGCACAAGTTCGCCGGCGGCTTCAGTGCCGCCATAGCCCACAAAGGCCGACGCATCCTGAAGGCTTGTGCGCCCACTTGCGGTGTCGACCACCAACTGCCGGACATCGCCGTTCTTTTCGACATGGTAGCTGGTGACGTCGCGATGGCTGCCGCTTTGGAGCGGGAAGGTTTCGTCGAGGAACGCTGCGGCACGCTCTACCACGGCCTGAGCGCGAACAGTGTTGAAGCCCTTCCGCGGCGCCAGATCGCTGTCGCGGCTGATCACATCGGTGCGGTAGAGCGCATCGTAGAGGCTGCCCCAACGCGCATTGGCAGCGTTGAGCGCATACCGCGCGTTGCTGACCGGCACCACCAACTGTGGCCCGCACAAGGTGCTGATCTCTGGATCGAGCCCGGTGGTCTCGATGGTGAAGTCAGCGGGTTCGGGGACGAGATACCCGATGTGGTGCAGGAAAAATTCATAGCCCTGCGGATTGTTGGCGACGGGACCATATTTGTGGTGCCAGTCGTCGATTTGGCTCTGCAACTCATCACGGCGCTGCAAGAGGCGCGCATTGGTGGGTGCATGTTCGGCAACAAGGTGGGCAAAGCCCGACCAGAACTGCTCGGGCGAAACGGTGAGCCCGAGCAACGCTTCTTTCTCAACGAAATTGACCAGGAGGGGGTGAACCGACAGGCCGGATTTCGTGAGGTACTCGCTCATCATTGCTTCCTTTATGTGCAGGCTGACCAGACTTAAGTCAGGATTATGACGCTGCCAACCCGCTCAAAACGGACTTCGCCCTTGCGCCAGCGACATAGACTTCCGCAATCGAGCGATCATCGCCCAGGGTCTGGAGGAGGAATAGCTCCTCGGCGAGGCTCGTCACCGTCTGCATGCGCAGGGCCATGACTGGTGTTGCCGCTGCATTGAGCACGACAAGGTCGGCCGCATTACCAGGCGCCACGGCACCGATCGTGCCCTCCAGCGACAGGGCGCGCGCATTGCCCAGGGTAACCATGTAGAACGACGCAAATGGATTGAGCCGTTGGCCGCGCAACTGGAGGATCTTGTAGCCTTCATCGAGCGTGCGCAGCATGGAATAGCTGGTGCCGCCGCCGATGTCGGTGGCAATGCCGATCCGCACGCCCGCCTTGCTCAGCCGTTCACGGTCGAACAGGCCCGAGCCCAGGAACAGGTTTGAGGTAGGGCAGAACACGGCAACCGAACCCGTCTCTGCCAGCACGCGCGTTTCGCGGCGATTGAGATGGATGCTGTGGCCAAGCAGCGTCTTCGGGCCCAGGAGGCCATAATCCTCATAGATCCCGGTATAGTCGGGCGAGCTTGTATACAGCTCCATTGAGAGCGTAATTTCGGCATCGTTCTCGCTGAGGTGCGTTTGCAAGTAGGCCTCGGGATGCTCGGCGACGAGCGCTTGCGCTGCTTCCATCTGCGCCGGGGTGGAGGTGATGGCGAAGCGTGGCGAGATGGCGTAGAGCGCCCGGCCCCTGCCGTGCCAACGCTCGATCAGCATCTTGGTGTCGTCATAGCCGGACTGCGCCGTATCGCAGAGCGCCTCGGGAGCATTGCGGTCCATCATGACCTTGCCGCCAACCATCAGCATGTTGCGCTTTTCGGCCTCAGCAAAATAGGCGTCGACCGAACGCGGATGGCTTGAACAATAAGCCACCGCCGATGTGGTGCCGTTGCGGATCAACTCGTCGTAGAAGGCCGAAGCCATGGCGCCGGCATGGCCCTGCTGGCTGAACTTCTGCTCTTCGTGAAAGGTATAGGTGTTCAGCCATTCAAGGAGCGAACCGGCATACGAGGCGATCATTTGCAGTTGCACATAGTGCAGATGCATGTCGATGAAGCCGGGCAGGATCAGGTGCGGACGGTGGTCGATGTAGTCAGCGCCGAGAGGGGCGATGGCAGCCCATGGCTCGACGGCAGCAATCTTGCCATCGACGATGACGACAGCGCCATCTTCCAAGTAGCGATAGCTGGCGGCGTCATCAATCGCCTGCGGTTCGCTGAGAAAATTCAGCACCCGCCCGCGCAGAATAGTCTGGTTCATTGGCCCGAGCCTTCGCGGAACCACTCAACCAAAAACGCGCGCTCTTCCGGCGTCATTTCGCTGACATTGCCAGGCGGCATGGCGTGAGAATAGCCCGCCTGCATGGCGACGTCCTTGGCATGATTGGCAATGGCGATATCGTTGTCGAGGATCACATTCTTGGGCGCCTGGTAAATGCCTGGCCAAGCCGGCTCGGCTGCATGGCACATGGCGCAGCGAGTTTGCACGGCTAGGCTGGCAGCAGCGAAGTGAGTGGCATTGAGAAAGGGCTCGGCCGCACGAGACGCCACCTCCTCTACCGCCGAACCCGGCAGCTTGGGACCGGACGATAGCCAGGCGATGATGATGAAGATGATTACGGCCGCGGCCCAGGTCCAGTGTGGGTTGCCTTTGCGAGCATGGCGCGTGTTGAAGTAATGCCGAATGACGACGCCGACGAGGAAAATCAGCGAGGCGATGATCCAGTTCCACTGCGTGGCAAAAGCCAGCGGATAGTGGGACGAGAGCATGAAGAAGATAACTGGCAGCGTAAGGTAGTTGTTGTGAAGGCTCCGCTGCTTGGCGATCTTGCCGTACTTGGCGTCGGGGACGCGCCCGGCTTTCAGATCCGCCACCACGATCTTCTGGTTGGGGATAATGATCATGGCCACGTTTGCTGCCATAATCGAGGCGGTGAAGGCGCCCATGTGGAGCATGGCAGCGCGGCCGGTAAAGAGCTGCGTATAGCCCCACGCCATGGCCGTCAAGATCACGAACAAGACCAGCATGAGCCCGTTCTGCGAATTGCCGAGCGGGGATTTGCAGAGCCGGTTATAAACCACAAAGCCGAGGACAATCGAGCCCATGGAAAGAAGGATCGCCACCCAATTAGGCACGTCGAGCACATTCCGGTCGATCAGATAAATGTCGGCGCCGACATAATAGATCAGGACCATGAGCATGAAGCCGGAAAGCCAGGTCCAATAGCTTTCCCATTTGAACCAGGTCAGGTGCTCGGGCAGGAATTCGGGCGCCACGAGGTATTTGTTGATGTGGTAGAAGCCGCCGCCATGTACCTGCCATTCTTCGCCATGCGCCAGCGGGGGTAGGCTGGGCGTCTTGCGTAGGCCAAGATCAAGCGCGATGAAGTAAAAGGATGAACCGATCCAGGCGATTGCGGTGATGACGTGCAGCCAGCGCACTGCGAAGCTGAGCCATTCATAAGCAATTGCATAGTCGGGCATCACACCATCCCTGATAAAGACCGGCTGTCGTGAAGAAGGCGGGCATGGCCCGCCTCCCCATGCGTGTATATGCTAGATCAGCTTACGCCGGTGGGTTCACGCCTTCGACATACCAGTCCATGCTTAGCAATTCGGCATCGGTCATGACCACGCCGGCAGCGACGCGCTCGGCGCCGGTATTGTCCTTGATAGGGCCGGTGAAGATATGCATCGAGCCATCGGCTTGACCGTTCTTCACGGCTTCGGCAGCAGCCACGACGTCGGCAGGAATGGACTCGTTATAGGGCCCGATCTGCACTTCGCCTTCCTTGATGCCTGGCCACTGGTCGGAACTGACCCAAGAACCGTCGATAACGGCTTGCGCGCTCTTCACATAGGTTGGACCCCAATGGTCGATGATCGAGGTCAGTTGCGCTTTTGGAGCAAACGCCTTCATGTCTGCGCCCTGGCCAAAACCACCCACAATACCGCGCTCTTCGGCAACCTGGAGGGCCGCCGGACCATCGGTGTGCTGGGCGATCACGTCGATGCCCTGGTCGATCATGGCGCGGGCCGCGTCCGCTTCTTTGGCAGGGTCGTTCCACGTCGAGATGTAAACCGGAGTAATGGTGAATTCGGGATTGACCTTGCGGGCGGCTAGGACAAACGCGTTGATGCCCATCACCACTTCGGGGATCGGGAAGGAGCCAATATAGCCGGCCTTGCCGGTCTTGGACAAATGACCGGCCAGCGTGCCGCAAACGGCACGGCCTTCATAGAAGCGCGCATTATAGGTGCCGACATTCGCCGACCGCTGATAGCCGGTGGCGTGCTCGAACTTGACGTCCGGGAACTGCTCGGCAATCTTGATGACGTAATCGCCATAGCCGAAGCTGGTCGCGAAGATCAGCTTGTGGCCAGATTGCGCCAACTCGCGCAGCACGCGTTCGGAATCGGGGCCCTCGGGCACGTTTTCGACGATGGTTGGCTCGGCGACGGCATCGCCGAGCGTGTCCTTCATATACTTGGCGCCCATGGCATGGCCATAATTCCAGCCATTGTCGTTGGGCGTTCCGATCAGCATAAAGCCGACCTTGAGCGGCTCGGCCTGGGCAAAGGCGCGTGAGCCGAGCAGCGGTAGGGCTGCGGCGGCAGCGCCGGTCTTGAGGATTGTGCGGCGTGAAAGCGTCATCTGTCTCTCCTGAATGACTTTTCGTTAGCGATCGAGAGGATCATTGGCGCCCTCTCAATTAGCAGGCAAGAACGGCTTGCCAAGGCAGGCCGGAGCATTGGTAGACGCGTCGCGGCGGATAGAGATCAGCACGAGCACGGCAATTGTTGCAAGGTAGGGCAAGGCCGCCCAGAGCTCGGATGGGATAGCCGAAAGCGGCCCGCCGCCAGCCTTGGCATAAAGCTCCATAGTCATGACAAGGCCGAACAGATAAGCCCCGGCCAAGAGGCGGAACGGCTTCCAGGAAGCGAACACCACCAGCGCCACGGCGATCCACCCCCGCCCCGCCGTCATCCGCTCGGCCCATTGTGGGGTGAGCAGCAAGGGGAAACACGCCCCGGCAATGCCTGCCATGGCACCGCCAAAGGCGATGGCCGCGTAGCGAACGCCAATGACCGAATAGCCGATCGAGTGTGCCGATAGATCGTTCTCCCCGACCGCGCGCACGATTAACCCGGCGCGGGTCTTCTTGAGGAAATACCAAACGGCCAGAACCATGATCAACGCGAAATAGACCAGCGCTGAATGGCCGAACACGACGCGCCAGACTGGATGAGCGGCGAGCTCTGCCGGAAACAAAGGCGCCAACAAGGTAACGGGTCGCGCGCTATAGCCCTGTCCGGCAAGGGCCGACAAGCCAGTGCCGAAAATGGTCAGTGCCAGGCCCGTAGCGGTCTGATTGGCCGACAGGCTCAATACCAGAAACCCGAAGATCAGCGACGTTGCGACCCCGGCTCCTGCCGCTAGCAGGATGCCCAGATAGTGGTTGCCGGTCAGAAACACGATGATGAACGCCGTGATGGCGCCGACCAGCATCATGCCCTCGACGCCCAAATTGAGCACGCCCGCTTTCTCGACCACCAGTTCGCCAAGTGCCGCGATCAGGATAGGCGTCGAGGCGCCGACTACGGTTATGAAAATGGCGATCAGCAGTTCCGGGCTCATGCGCGCACCTCTGCAGCAGGAGCAACACGTCTAATGCGGTAACGGATGAGGATGTCCCCTGCGAGAAGGAAGAACAGCATCATGGCCTGGAATACGCCGGTAGCCGAACTCGACAGCCCGATGGTTGTCTGCGCCACCTCGCCACCCACAAAGGTGATGGCCATGATGATACCGGCAAAGATGACGCCCAACGGATTGAGCCGGCCAAGGAAAGCCACGATGATGGCTGTGAACCCATAATTGGTGGGAAAACCCGGCACCATGCGCTGGAACGGTCCGGCGACTTCGAGCATGCCGGCAAGCCCAGCCAGCCCGCCAGAAACCAGCAACGCCAGCCAGATGGTTTTGTTCTCGCTAAAGCCGCCGTACCGGGCCGCATGCGGCGCTGCACCGACCACCCGCATGCGATAGCCAAACACAGTACGGGACATGATGAACCATGCAATCAGCGCAACGATGATGGCGATCGGCACGCCGGCATGGATGATCGTTTGCGGAACAATGTTGGGCAACAGAGCATCGGCAGAAAACCGGCGCGTCTGGGGGAAGCCCATGCCCATGGGGTCCTTCCACGGCGCGCGGACAAGGTAGTAGATCAGCTGGATCGACGCATAGGTCAGCATCAGCGAGGTCAATATCTCATTGACGCCCAGCCGGGTCTTGAAGAACGCCGGAATGGCTGCATAAGCCGCCCCGCCAGCCAAGCCGGCCACCATCATGACGGGCAAAATCCACCAGCCGGTCATGCCATGGGTTGCAAGTGCGACCCAGGTGGCTGCCAGCGCGCCCATGATGTATTGCCCCTCGGCGCCGATGTTCCAGACATTGGCGCGATAGGCGATGGAGAGGCCCACCCCAATGATGATCAGCGGCGCGGCTTTAACGCCGAGATCCTGCCACTTGAAAGCATTGGTCAGCGGTGTGAGGAAGATTTCCCGCACCGCGCCGACGCCATTGTAGCCGATCAGCGTGAAGATGATGGCTCCGACGATCATGGTCAGCAGCACGGCAGCGATTGGCGTCAAATAGACCATGAGCCGGGATGGCTCCTGGCGCTTTTCAAGCCGGAACGGCATCATGCACCTCCGTGGCACCATGCACGCCGCCCATGAGGAGGCCGATTTCTTCCACGCTCACCTCGCCCACCGGCCGCGCCGGTGACAGGCAGCCCATGTTGATCACGGCGAGCGTATCGCAAAGGGCGCGCAGCTCATCGAGATCCTGGCTGATGACAACGATGGCCGATCCTGCCGAAGCCAGATCAACCAGTGCCTGGTGAATGGCTGCAGCGGCACCCGCATCGACGCCCCAAGTGGGTTGGCTGACCACCAACACGCTCGGTTTTTGCAGGATCTCGCGACCCATGATGTATTTCTGAAGGTTCCCACCCGAGAGCGAGCCAGCGGTGGAGGCGGGACCGAGCGCCTTAACAGCAAACTCGGCGATAACCTTGCCGGTATAGGTCTTGGCCGCCCCCCCATTGATCAACCCCATCATGACCATGCCCAGGCGATCGCGGGCGGTAAGAATGGAATTGTCGCTCAGGGTGAAGTCGGCCACGGCGGCATGCCCGTTGCGCTCCTCGGGCACGGCACACAGGCCCCGCTTGCGGCGGCCGGTGGTGTCGAGCAGGCCAAGCGGATAGCCGTCGATGGTGACGGAGTTCTTGTCGTCGCTGCGGATTTCGCCCGAAAGGGCATCAAGCAAGGCGTTCTGCCCATTGCCGGCTACGCCTGCGATACCGAAGATTTCGCCGGTGCGAACGGTGAAGCTGACATTGTCGACCGGCACTTCAAAGTGGCCGGTCTTGACGGTGGAAAGTCGTGACACGACAAGCTTGGGCTGCCCTAAGGATCGGCCGGGCGCCCGAACAATGTCCTTGAGCCCCGCACCGATCATCTTTTCGGCCATGGAGCGCGATGTCTCCTGGCGGGGATCGCAGGTGTCCACCAGCTTGCCGCCGCGCAGGATCGTCGCCGTGTCACACAGCGCCTTGATCTCATGCAGCTTGTGGGAAATGTAAAGAATGGAGCAGCCCTGCGCCGCCAGCTTGCGCAGCACATCGAACAATTGCTCGACCTCTTGCGGGGTCAGCACCGAAGTGGGCTCATCCATGATCAGGAGCTTGGGGTCGAGCAGCAGCGCCCGCACGATCTCGATGCGCTGGCGCTCGCCAACCGAGAGAGTCGCCACAGTCCTGTGCGGGTCGAGCAGCAAGCCGTAGGTGCTCATCACCTCACGAATGCGCGTTTCGAGCTCGCGCGACGGGATTTTGCTGTCCATGCCGAGCGCAATGTTTTCCAACACCGTCAGCGCTTCAAACAAGGAAAAATGCTGGAACACCATGCCGATGCCCAGCTTGCGGGCGGCTTTGGGGTTGGCGATCTGCACAGGCTGCCCGTCCCACCGTATTTCCCCGGCATTGGGCTGCATGATCCCGTAGATCATCTTGACGAGCGTGGACTTGCCGGCGCCGTTTTCGCCTAACAGAGCGTGGATTTCACCGGGGCGGACGGAAAAAGAGACGTTGTCATTGGCGAGAACGCCGGGGAAGCGCTTGGTAATACCAATCAATTCTAGCCGATGCGGCATACTAACGTCCAATCACCACCCCCAAGGCATTGGAGGTGCGTGCCTGCGCAATTTCAGCTTCCCGCCTCCCAATGTGGACCATAATTTCAGCCGCCGCTAGTGCCGCAATGACCTCAGGCCGTTTATCCCCAAGCCCTTGGCGACCGATCGGTAAAATCAGCCGCTCCAGTGCCTGCTTATCGCCGCCCTCGCCCCTGAACCAGCTTGAGAACTTGGCCCGCTTGGTCTGCGATCCCACCATGCCGACATAAGGGCTGTCCGTGCGCGCCAGCGCCTCCTGGGCGATGAGGAAATCGAGCGCGTGATCATGGGTCAGGATCACATAGGCGCTGCCCTCGGGCGCCGAGCGTACAATTGCCTCGGGCATGGCCACGACGCGGGACTTTATGTCGGGAGGCAGAAGAGCAAGCTCTTCGCGGCGAGTATCGATCACTTCGAGCTGCACCGGCAGCATGGACAAGAACTGCGCTAGCGCCCGGCCAACATGGCCAGCACCGAAGACATAAACGTGCGGCAGGTCGTCTTCCTCGGCCGCCACGATGTTCGTCAAACGCTGGCGGATGGTTTCATCGGCATAGCGCAGAGTGACGCCGACGCGCCCGCCGCAACATTGCCCGATCTCGGGGCCAAGCGGCACGTCCATCGCCTCATCGGCCCGTCCATCGGCAATCAACCGTCTTGCATGTTCGATAACCATATATTCAAGCGCACCGCCACCAATTGTGCCGAACAGGGCACCGGGCCCGACCAGCATGAAGGTGCCCTGCTCACGCGGGGATGAGCCGCGCACGGAGGTAAGTTCGCAAGCGATGGCGTGGGGGTTGGCGGCGAAGAAGCTGGTGAGTTGGGCGAGGCGGGAGGTCATGACGGCGACCCCCTCCCCGGCCCTCCCCTCAAGGGGGAGGGAGAGACAAAGCCAGAGCGTAGTGCTTCATTCCTCCCCTCCCCCTTGAGGGGAGGGGTTGGGGGTGGGGGTCGATGGTTCTGGCTCCAAGCCTTCACCCCCGCACCTCCCGCCTCAGCCGTTCGACACCCATCAGCACCCGCTCGGGCGTCACCGGCGTGTTGAGCTGTGGCGCAATGCGATAGTCCGCGACACTCGCCACCGCCATGCCGAGCGCCTCTACGACGCTCATCGCCAGCATGAAGGGCGGCTCGCCCACCGCTTTGGAGCGTCCCACTACGGCTTCCTTGTTAGCCGACCATTCGGCGAGCTTGACGTTGAAGATCGGCGGCACGTCGGACGCCAGGGGGATCTTGTAGGTCGACGGCGCCTTGGTGCGCAGTTCGCCCTTGCTGTCCCACCACAATTCCTCTGTGGTTAGCCAGCCCATCCCCTGAATGAAGCCGCCCTCGATCTGGCCGAGATCGATTGCCGGGTTGAGCGACTTGCCCACGTCATGAAGGATATCGACACGATCAACGACGTACTCGCCCGTCAGCGTGTCGATGGTTACTTCGCTGACCGAAGCGCCATAGGCATAGTAGTAAAAGGGTCGTCCGCGGCCGGTCGCGCGGTCCCAATGCACCTTGGGCGTCTGGTAGAAACCGGCGGCTGACAGTTGCACGCGGTTGAGGTAGGCCGACATGGCCAGTTCGGCAAAGCCAATGAACTTGGTGCCGGCTTGAACCCCGCCTTGCACCCATTCGACAGAATGCTCCGAAACATCAAAGAGCGTCGCAGCATGCTTTGCCAAGCGCTCCTTGATTTGCCGGGCAGCATCGAGCGCGGCGGCGCCATTGAGGTCCGTACCGGAAGACGCAGCGGTGGCAGATGTGTTGGCCACCTTGCCCGTGGAAGTCGTCATGATCTTGACGCTGTCGAGCCCCACACCAAAGGCGTCGGCCACCAGTTGCGCCACCTTGATATGGAGCCCCTGCCCCATTTCGGTGCCGCCATGGTTGAGCTGGATCGTGCCATCCTTATAGACATGCACCAGCGCCCCGCCCTGATTGTACCAGGTGGCGGTGAAGGAAATGCCGAACTTGACCGGCGTCAGCGCAATGCCCTTCTTGAGAATTGGGCTTCCGGCATTGTAGTCGAGAATCGCCTGACGACGGGCCTGATAGTCCGAAGAGGCTTCAAGCTCCTCCACCACGCGGTGGATGACATTGTCTTCCACGGTCTGGTGATAGGGCGTGATGTTGTCCCGGTCCGTGCCATAGAGATTGGCCTTGCGGATCTCGAGCGGGTCCTTTTGGAGATCATAGGCGATATCCTGGATCCAGCGCTCGGCCGCTAGCATGCCTTGCGGCCCACCAAACCCCCGGAAGGCCGTGTTGGAAACCGTATTGGTATAAAGCGGCTCGGAGCGAACGCGCACGGCCGGATACCAATAAGCGTTGTCGGCATGGAACAAGGCGCGGTCAGTCACCGGCCCGGTGAGGTCGGACGAAAAGCCGGCGCGGGCGCCATAGACCGCATCGACTGCATGAATCTTGCCGGTGTCGTCATAGCCAACCGTGTAGTCCACGACGAAGTCGTGCCGCTTGCCGGTGGCTGTCATGTCGTCGTCGCGGTCGGGCCTGATCTTGCAGGTGCGGTTCCATTTCTTGGCCGCAAGCGCCGCAACGCAGGCAAAGAGGTTACCCTGCGTTTCCTTGCCGCCAAAGCCGCCGCCCATGCGCCGGACATTGATGGTCACAGCGTGGTGGCGAATACCGAGCACCTGCGCCACCATCAATTGCACTTCGCTCGGGTGCTGGGTGGACGAATAAACCGTCACGTCCTCGTCCTCGCCCGGCACCGCCATGGCGATTTGGCCTTCGAGGTAAAAGTGGTCCTGCCCGCCAATCTCGATATTGCCAGCGACACGCCGTGGTGCAGAGGCAAGCCCCGCCTCCACATCGCCGCGCTCAAGCTTGAGCGGATCAGCCACCAGCTTGCCGCCGGCCTGCTGCGCCTGCCGCACAGTGTTGATGAAGGGAAGGTCCTTGTATTCGACCTTGGCCAGATGCGCCGCGCGCCGCGCCTGGTCCCGCGTTTCGGCAATGACCGCAAACAGCGGCTGACCCCAGAAATGCACCTTGCCGATGGCAAAGATCGGCTCGTCATGCTTGTGGCTGGGGCTGACGTCGTTCTCGCCGGGGATATCCTCGGCGGTCAGGACACCGATGACGCCCTGTGCAGCCTTTACTGCTGAATAGTCGATCGAGACGATCTCGGCATGCGGCCGGGCGGCCAGCGCCAGATAGGCATGCATGGTACCGGCCGGCTCGATCATGTCATCGATATACTCGGCCACGCCCGCAACATGCTTAGGTCCGCTATCGTGGCGGACGGGCGTGTGGAGCGATGCAAGGGTGATAGGGGGTTCGTGCTTGTTCACGCCACTTCCCGCCTGAGCCGCTGCCCTTCGCCAATGGTTTCGAGGTAAAACCGCTTGAGCAGGTTCTGCGCGGTCAGGAGGCGATATTCGGCACTGGCCCGCATGTCGGAAATCGGTTGGTAATCCTCGGCGAATGCCGCAACCGCAGCATCGATTGTTCCTTGCGTCCAAGGCTTGCCGAGCAAGGCCGCTTCCACGGCCTTGGCGCGCTTGGGCGTTGCAGCCATGCCGCCAAAGGCAATCCGCACCATGCCGATCATGCCGGCATCATTGACGAACACCCGGAACGCGCCGCAGAGCGCCGAAATGTCTTCCTCGCGCCGCTTGGAAATCTTGTAGACCGCGAACTTTTCGCCTGCCGGCAGGTGGGGAATGGTGACGCTTTCGACGAACTCACCGGGCTGGCGGTCCTGCTTGCCATAGGCGAGAAAATAGTCCTCCAACTTGATCTCGCGGCGGTGCTCGCCCCGCCGCAGATGCAGCTTCGCGCCTAGCGCAATCAAGGGCGGCGGGGTGTCGCCGATGGGCGAGCCATTAGCGATATTGCCACCGATGGTGCCCATATTGCGGATTTGCTCGCCGGCGAGCCGGTTCCACAGCTCTGCCATGTGTGGGAAATGCGTCGTCAATGTCGGCAATGCTTCCGAATATGACACACCGGCATAAAAGCGTACTTCGCTGTCGTTCTCGGCTATGCGGCGCAGCTCTGGCAAATGGCCGATAAAGATGGCTGGGCTGATCGGGCGCATGAACTTGGTGACCCAGAGGCCCACATCGGTGGACCCGGCAATGATGGTCGCTTGGGGATTGGCCTCGTAGACCTTTGCGAAATCATCAAGGGTCGCGGGCACGATGATCTCCGTGCCAATCTCTACCCGGCGGCCATCAGTAATCGCCTTGATCTTCTCCTTGAGCGCAATGCGCTCCGCCCAGAGAGGGTCCCCCTGCGGTTGGCCATAGGTCGAAATCGCCTTGCCGGCGCGGATGATTGGCGCATAGCCGGTGCAGCGGCAAAGATTGCCCTGAAGAGCCTTCTCAATGGCCGTCTGGCTGGGCTGCGGGTCGCGCATCCATAGCCCATAAAGGCTCATCACGAAGCCCGGCGTGCAAAACCCGCACTGCGAGCCATGATGATCGACCATCGCCTGCTGCACGGGATGAAGAATTCCGTCCTTGCCCCGCAAATGCTCGATGGTAACGACGTGGGTGCCATGCAGGCTCCCAACGAAACGAATACAGGCTGTGACGGAATCATAGATGATCTCGTCGTCCATCAGCCGTCCGACAAGGACAGTACAAGCGCCGCAATCGCCCTCGGCGCAGCCTTCCTTGGAGCCGCGCAAGCGCCGTTCTAGCCGCAGCCAGTCAAGGAGAGTCGTGTGCGCCTTGATATCGGTAAGGGTGATTTCCTCGTCGTTGAGGATAAAACGGATGGAATTGCTGATCTCGGTCATGCCCTAGCTCCCCCGATAGGTGGAGTAGGCGAAGGGGCTGACCAGGAGCGGCACATGGTAATGCTTGTCTTCGGCAATGGTGAAGCGGATCGGCACGACATCAAGGAATTGCGCTTCGAGTTCCACGCCAAGCCGCTCGAAATATTGCCCCACATGAAAGTGGATTTCGAACTCGCCATGCTGGAACTGCTGCTCATCAAGCAGCGGCTGGTCAACCCGGCCATCGGCATTGGTGTAGCTGTCGGTGATATGGTGACTATGGTCGCCATGCACGAAGAGCAGTTCGATCCGCATGCCACGCGCCGGCTTGCCGTGCATGGTATCGAGGACATGGGTAGTGAGGCGCGCGCCTGCCGCCATTCGTTCTGCTCCGTGTGTCGTCCCCCGCCCCAAGACTAGCGCATCATTGTCGTTGCGCAATGCCCATTTTTTACCAACTGGTCCATTTTTGTGCATGTTGATCGGACGGACCGCATACCTATTATTGCGCAACCACCAACCTCGAGGCAAATTCTATGCTTTATCCCCGCGACATGCACGGTTATGGCCCCACCCCGCCGAACGCCAACTGGCCGGGTGGAGCTCATGTCGCGGTGCAATTCGTGCTCAACTACGAAGAGGGGGGCGAGAACAACATCCTTCATGGCGACGCGGCCTCGGAAGCTTTTTTGGTGGATGTGCTCGGCGCAGCACCCTGGCCCGGCCAGCGCCACGCCAATGTGGAGTCCATGTATGAATATGGCGCCCGTGCCGGGTTCTGGCGGCTTCATCGGCTGTTTACGCAAGCCAGTGTTCCCGTGACAGTCTATGCGGTGGCGACGGCTTTGATGCGGGCGCCCGCCCAGCTTGCCGCCATGCAGGAAGCGGGTTGGGAAATCGCCAGCCATGGGCTTAAATGGGTGCAGCACAAGGATATGACGCCCGATGAGGAGCGCGCCCAGATTGCCGAGGCGATCCGGCTCCATATTATTGCAACAGGCGAACGGCCCATGGGGTGGTACACCGGCCGCTCCTCGCTCAACACGGTTGACCTCGTCAGCGAAGCCGGCGGGTTCGCCTATATCTCCGACACCTATGACGACGACCTGCCCTATTGGCGCGTGCATCAAGGCAAGCCGAACCTCATCATTCCCTATTCGCTCTCGACCAACGACATGCGCTTCGTCACGGGGCCAGGGTTCGACAATGGCGAGGAATATTTCCAGTTTCTGAAGGACAGTTTTGACTGCCTCTACGCCGAAGGCCAAGCGGGCGCGCCTAAGATGATGTCGCTGGGCCTTCACTGCCGCCTCGTCGGCCAGCCCGGCCGCTTTCAGGGGCTCAGGAAGTTCGTCGACTACATCCAGGGCTTCGAAAAGGTCTGGATCCCAACACGGTTGCAGATTGCCGAGCACTGGGCACGCGAGCACCCTTTCACGGCGCCCGAAGCGCGGCCCCATATGCTGGACAAGCAAGAGTTTGTGCATCGCTATGGCTCGATTTTTGAGCACTCCCCCTGGATCGCCGAGCGCGCCTGGGAGGGGGAAATGGGTCCTGCTAACGACACCGCTATTGGTCTTCATTTCGCCCTTCGCTCGCAGTTCCGCATGGCAACACAAGAGGAGCGCCTCGGCGTCCTGCGGGCCCATCCCGACCTAGCCGGCAAACTCGCCGCCGCCAAGCGGCTGACCGAGGCATCCACAGCCGAACAGGCATCGGCAGGGCTCGACGCGCTGACCGATAGCGAACGCGAGCAGTTCAACTGCCTGAATTGCGCTTATGTCGAGAAGTTCGGCTTTCCGTTCATCATCGCCGTGCGCGACAACACTAAGGCTTCGATCCTTCAGGCATTCGAAACGCGGTTGAACAACACGGCCGAGGTGGAACTGGCGACAGCCAGTGCGCAGGTCGAGCGGATTGCACTGCTTCGGCTGCAGGCGCTACTCGGCTAGCCTCTTCTTGCCGCTGGCAAACTGCGCTATCCAAAAGCCAAAGCAATACGCCTCGCGTCAGGAGACCGATGTCCACTTCATCCTATGCCAATCCTGCCGCCGGTCTGCCCGGGCAAATGACGCTGCACACGGGTCGTGCCGTGTTCACCGAAGCCTATGCGCTCATTCCGCGCGGTGTCATGACCGATATCGTCACCAGCTATCTGCCGCACTGGGAGCACACGCGCGCCTGGGTTATTGCCCGTCCCATGTCCGGCTTTGCCGAAACTTTCTCGCAATACATCGTCGAAGTCATGCCCGGCGGCGGCAGCATCCGGCCCGAGCCCGACCAAGGTGCAGAAGGCGTGCTATTCGTGGTTGAGGGCCAAGCAACCCTGACCGTGGACGGCAAGAGCCACCTGCTCAAGGATGGTGGATATGCTTTCCTGCCGCCGGCCTGCGGCTGGAGCCTGCACAATAAGAGCACGGCGCCGGTACGCTTTCACTGGGTGCGCAAGCGCTACGAGGCCGTCGAGGGCATCGAAACACCCAAGGCCTTTGTGACCAATGAGCAGGATCAGCCCATTCGCTGGATGCCGGGCACGTCGGACCGCTGGGGTACGACCCGCTTCGTCGAACCGGACGATATCAGCCACGACATGCACGTGAACATCGTCACACTCGAACCCGGCGCCGTCATTCCCTTTGAGGAAACTCACGTCATGGAGCACGGCCTTTACGTGCTTGAAGGCAAGGCTGTGTACCGGCTCAATCGCGACTGGGTGGAGGTGGAGCCCGGCGATTTCATGTGGCTGCGCGCCTTCTGCCCGCAGGCTTGCTACGCTGGGCCGCAGCGGTTTCGCTACCTCCTCTACAAGGACGTCAACCGCCACATGAAGCTGCTACCATGAGCACCATTCTAATCGAGCCACTCACCCCCGAAGCCTTCGCGCCGTTCGGACAGGTGATCCAGATGGACGGCGCCCGACACTATCCCATCAACAACGGCATGACCGAGCGCTACCATGATCTCGCAAAGGTGGAACTCGGTGGCGTGCATCCCCGACCGTTGATCTCGATCTTCCGCGGCCAGCCCTATGAGCTGCCCCTCACGCTCAAACTGGTGGAGCGCCACCCGCTCGGCAGCCAGGCGTTTTACCCGCTTGGCGATCTGCCGTTTCTTGTCATCGTTGCCGCCGATGCGTCCGGCGTCCCTGATATCCCGCGCGCCTTTATCACCGAGCCAGGTCAAGGTGTGAATATTGCCATGAACACCTGGCACGGCGTGCTGACGCCGCTGCATCAGGTCAGTGATTTCCTGGTGGTGGACCGGGGCGGCGAAGGCAACAATCTTGAAGAGCATCATTTCGATCTGCCCCACATCGTTGTGTCGCAGTAAGCGGAAATCGCCTGTTCACTCGCCTCCGTCACCGAACTGCGCTAGGCTCACTCGGCGGCGATAGGAGGGAACCATGTTGAAAAAACTGGTGCTGGCGGCCTTTGCCTTCATGGCTTTAGTGCCGCTCGTTTACGCCAATGATGTGATCTTCACCGGCGAGGTCACCTATCGCGAGCGGATCGCCCTTCCCGAGCATGCCGAATTGTGGGTCAGTCTCGTTGCCCTGCCAAGCGGCGAGGCTATCGCGAGCGCTGCCGCTACAGTTGAACAAGAGGGGCAAGTGCCGCTTCTGTTCACGCTTAAGGTGCGCAGCAACGTCATTTCGAGCGGCGGCAGCTACGGCCTTGTCGCCAACATTCGTACGGGAGGCCGGACGCTGTTTCGTAACGCTTTGCCACTTGCGGTGGATGTCCTTGCGCCCACACCAAGTACGATCCTCGTCTCCTACGCACCCGATTCAGCAAGAGAACCCGCACCGCGAACGGGCGACGCTCAAGCCAACCCCCTGCTCGACACCGCATGGATGGTCACCAGTATTGGCGGCAAACCTGTTTTGCCTGAAACAAAGGTGAGCCTTGCTATCGCGCCAGATAGGCGTGCAGGGGGCCATGGCGGTTGCAACAATTACTTCACAGAGGCAAGCTTCGAAGATGACCCGCTTCAGTTCGGTCCAGTAGCGGGCACGAAGATGGCCTGTGCGGCTGATGTGATGGCACAGGAAGCTGCATTGTTCATGGCGCTTGGCGCGACTGCCGATTATGACTCCACCGGCGACAGGCTCCAGCTTCTTGATGCCGCCGGCATTCCCATGGTCGGGCTCGTGCGTCAGCGCTGATCCTTTCCGACTCGCTTTTGGATCTTTACGGTCTTGCGGAAAGCTGAGGGCTCCAATGGACCAGACCGACCTGATCTCGCGCCTGCTCGACGTAGTCGAAACCGACATTGCTCCTGCCACCCGCCGCGGCGTTGCGGCGGGCAACAAGATTTTCGGCGCTGCCATCCTGCGCAAGGCCGATCTGTCCGTCGTGATTGCCGAAACCAATAACGAAACGGAAAGCCCGCTCTGGCATGGCGAAATGCACGCTATCAAGCGCTTCTTCGAGAAGCCCGCAGGCGAGCGCCCAGACGTTAAGGACTGCCTGTTCCTCGCGACTCACGAACCCTGCTCGCTCTGCCTATCGGGCATCACCTGGTCGGGGTTCGACAATTTCTTTTATCTGTTCAGCCACCAGGACAGCCACGACAGCTTCGCCATCCCCTATGACATCCAGATCCTCAAGGCTGTCTATGCCGTGCCCGATCCGGGCAGCGCCGTTTCGCCCGATCGCCCGCTCTATAACCGCACCAATTCGTATTGGCAGAGCCACGATATCATCCAGATGATCGCAACCCTCGACCGCGGCAATCGCGAGGCGCTTTTGGCGCGCCTGGATAATATCACTGCACTTTATGCCGATCTCTCAGCCATTTACCAAAACAACAAAGGGCACGGCAACATCGCCCTGGCCTGACTAAAGCGCGCATCCGCATGGCTGCTGTGCTGAACCAAAGCGGCGCGAAGGCGTTGGACACTGGCACTTAGTCCAGCAACAGGTACGCCCGATGTCTCAAATCGATGCAGTCGCTCCTCATGCCATTCCGCAACTTGCCATTTTCACGGACTTTGACGGAACTCTGGTGGAGCTTGCCGAAACGCCTGACGACATCGACGTCCCGCAGAATCTGGCAGCCGAGCTGGAACGAGCCGCGCGCGAACTGGACAGCGCCTTTGCGGTGATCACCGGGCGCGAAATAGCCGATATCGACCGGTTCCTAGCACCCTTGCACCTTCCCGTCGCCGGTGCTCATGGCACCCAGCGCCGCCGTGCCGACGGGTTCGTGGAGACGATCGACCCGGCTTCCGCCCAGGGTGCTGAAGAAATCGCCCATGCCATCGAGCCGCTGGTCGCCGCGCATCCTGGCCTCATCATGGAAGCCAAGGAAGGCGCTGTGGCGCTGCATTATCGGCAGGCGCCCGAGCTTGAGGCCACCGCTCGTACCGCCATGGAAGAGGCGCTGCACAGCGTCGCGGACTTCACCCTTGTGCCCGGCAAAATGGTATTCGAAGCGCGTCCCAGCGGGATCAATAAGGGCGACGCACTGCGCGCCTTCATGCGCGAGGAGCCGTTCCTCGGTCGCACCCCTATTTTCATTGGGGATGACACCACTGACGAAGACGCCTTCATTGCCGCGCAAGAACTCGGCGGCGTCGGCATCAAGCTCGGCGAGGGCAATACTGCGGCGCGCATGCGTATCGCCAATGTCGCGTCCGTGCACGCCTTGATCAAGGGCCTTGGCGATATCGCCGCCCGTGACCGGGAGTTGACGCACACCCACTAAAAAGGTGCCGGCCAGGGGGCTAGTCGCGTGAGCAGGATTATCGTCGTTTCCAACCGCACGCCCGGCAAGGGCCCCGCTGCCGGCGGACTTGCCGTGGCGCTGCGCAAAACGCTGGCCGAACGGGAGGGCTTCTGGTTCGGCTGGTCCGGCAAGCTGGTCGAACAGCCGGAAAGCCAAGCGCGTACTGAGGAGATCGACGGTCTCACCGTCGCTCAGATCGATCTGAATCGCGACGATCATCACGCCTATTATGCCGGCTTCTCCAACTCTATCCTGTGGCCGTCGTTTCACCTGCGGCTCGATCTCGCAACCATCGAGGCGCACTGGTACGAGGGCTATCGGCGGGTGAACCAGCAATTTGCCCGCGCTCTGTTGCCGCTCCTTCGGCGCGACGACATCGTCTGGGTGCATGATTATCACCTAATTCCGCTCGCCAGCGAACTGCGTGCCCTCGGCGTGCGCAACCGCATCGGCTTTTACCTCCACATCCCCTTCCCGCCAATCGATGCGCTCTTTGCCGTGCCGCACCACCAGGAACTCATGCGCGATCTTTCGCGCTATGATCTTGTTGGCATGCAGGCGCAACGCGATGTAACGGCGTTTACCGAGTTTTCCGAGCACCAGGCGCCTTCCACCCTGGCCGGCGATCCGCTCGAAACCGTCGACTTCAGCCGGACCGAAATCGCTAGTTTCCCGATTGGCTCGGACCCCGATGCCTTCGCCAAGCTCGCGGTCAGCCCCGCCGCGACCAAGATGGTCAAGCGCATGGAAAAGGTGATGGGCACGCAAAAGCTCGTTCTGGGTGTCGATCGGCTCGATTATTCCAAGGGCCTGCCGCAACGCGTGGAAGCTTATGAAAAGCTTTTGGCTAGCGACAGCCGTTTCCGGCGCAACGTCCACATGCTGCAGGTGGCGCCGCCTTCGCGCGACAGCATCAAGGAATATCAGGAAATCAGCGACCAGCTGGACGCGATGTGCGGCCGCGTAATGGGGCGCTTTGCCGAGCCGGACTGGTCACCCCTGACTTACGTCAAGCGCGCCTATGGGCAAGCGAGTCTTGCCGGGCTCTATCGGCTCGCCAAGGTAGGCCTCGTGACGCCCTTGCGTGATGGCATGAATCTGGTGGCGCACGAATATGTCGGGTCGCAGGACCCCAAGGACCCCGGCGTGCTTGTTCTTTCCCGCTTTGCCGGGGCTGCCGAAATCTTTGACACGGCCATCCTGGTCAATCCCTTCGACACAGACGAGACCGCCGAAGCACTTCGCATGGCGCTCGACATGCCTTTAGGCGAGCGCATTGAACGCTGGCAGGCGTTGATGGACGCCGCCCGCAAGCACAATGTCGAGGACTGGGCCAAGAGCTTCCTCGACCGGCTCGCGCCAACGAAATCAGCAGACGGGAAGAGTCGTGATTTCCTGTATCTTGCGTCCGTCGCCTAGCTGACCCAGGGACTACCCGAAGCGGAGAGAAGCGCAACAAAGAGCGAATTGGTCGGCGTGGCTATACCGCGCTTTTGGCCCAGCCGGACGATGACGCCGTTGCGGGCATCCAACTCGATCGGCCGCCCCACCAGTCGATCAGCATACATCGAATTGCTCGATCCTTCTGGCGCCCTTCTGGCGCTGTCGACAATCTCCTCGACCAACAAATCCTCCAGGACTGCGCCGTCCGCCCGGCCCACAGCGATGCATTCGCTGACCAAGCCACGCACCATGGCTTCGATTTCAGCCGACCAGACCGGTCCTGTGGCGCGCATTGTGAGCGTGGTCACGGCGCCAGCACAGTTGAGGCATAGCTTGCGCCAAGCTCGCGTTGTCCAATCATCAACGGCCGTAACGTCGATCTTGCTCAACTTAAACAAAGCCGCGAAATCCGCACCGCTCGTGCCGGCGGGTACCACGATCCAGCCAAGCCGATCCTGCACGATCTGCCCAGGAGCGGAACGCGATGCGGGAATATCGGCAACGGCCGGGACGATGATGTTTTCCGGCAGCAAGCCAGTAAACCGCCATACATGCTCCACCCCGTTCTGCAACACGGCGACCTGTGTTGTTGGCCCTACCAAAGCATTGAGCCAGGGAGCGGTGGACGCAACATCATAGGCTTTGGTCGCAACGATGACCCAATCGACCGGCTCAGCGTCGTGCGCTGAAGTCAGAATAATTGGCTCGGCAGTAAGCACTCCTATAGGAGTTTGGACGCGCAGCGATGAGAACGGGGTGCGCGCACAAACCGTTATCGCGTGATCCGGATCCTGCGCCGGCCATGCCGCTATTGTCCCACCCAAGGCACCCGGACCAATGATCGCAGTCGTCGTCATACAAGCATCCGAAACAAAAAAGGCGGCCACTAGGGCCGCCTTTCCATATCGATATTGCAAAGCCTAGGCTACACGGCCGCGCTGGCGATCCGCATTGGAACGGCCGCCGGTGCGCAGCGCGTCTTTTTGGGCCTTGCCCCAGCGCTGCTTGGGTTTGCCCGCGCCATCCATTGCCTTGGCTGCCATGGGCTTGCCCGTTTCCATGTCACGACGCACTCCACGCGGCGCCTGCCCTTCCGGGCGGGTGCGGGCTTCGGCTACCGGCCGGCTGCGCGGCGCTTCGGCTGCATGTTGAGGCTTGCCGCCCTCCTTGCCGAACTCGGCAAACGGCCGGCGCTCGGCAGGCGAGCGACGATCGGCCTGGACACGCGGGTTCTTGGCCGAACGCGGACCGGGACGGCCACCAGCTGGCTTCTTGTAGGCCGAACGCGGCGCTTCAACCACGCCTGTGTCATTGGCCAGGTGCAGATCGCCCGACACCGGCAAAGTCCGTCGGATCAGCCGCTCCACGTCACGCAGCTTGCCGCGCTCCGTGCCATCGCACAGCGTAATGGCAAAACCCGAGGCGCCATTGCGGCCGGTGCGGCCGATGCGGTGCACATAATTCTCCGGATCGTCAGGCAATTCGTAGTTCACCACATGGGTGATGCCAGGCACGTCAATGCCGCGGGCGGCAATATCGGTGGCCACGAGGATGCGAACGTCACCGGTGGCGAAGCCCTTGAGCGCCGCCTGGCGGGCATTCTGCGACTTGTTGCCGTGGATCGCTGCAGCCTGGTGACCGTCAATCTCGAGATTCTTGGCAACGCGATCGGCGCCATGCTTGGTGCGGGCGAATATGATCACGCGCTCCATCTTCTCGGTCTCGCTGCCTAGCAGTTCGTTCAGCACACCACGCTTGGCCTTGGCGCCGGACAGGATAACCCGCTGGTCGATCTTGACCACGGTGGAACCGGCCACCGACGCATCGACCCGCACGGGCTCGTTGAGGAGGCTCTTAGCAAGGTCTGCCACCTCAGGGGCCATCGTGGCCGAAAACATCATGGTCTGGCGCTTGAAGCCGATCGCCTTGGCAATGGCGCGAACCGGGGCGATAAAGCCCATGTCGAGCATGCGGTCGGCTTCGTCGAGCACGAACCAACGGGTTTCATTGAGCCGGATCTTGCCGTCGTCCATCAGATCCTTGAGGCGACCGGGAGTGGCGACAGTGATGTCGACGCCACGCTCGAGCTTCTTGACCTGATGGTAGCGCGACACGCCACCCAGGAGCAGCACGGTATCAAGCTTCATCTTGGAGCCGGCAAAGCTGCGAATGGCTTCGTCGATCTGCACAGCCAGTTCGCGCGTGGGCGCCAGGATCAGCGCGCGGGTAGTTAGCGGCCGCGGACGACCGGTAAGGCCCAAAAGCCCGGCGAGGATAGGCAGGCCAAACGCCGCCGTCTTGCCTGAACCAGTCTGGGCAATGCCCATCATGTCCCGGCCTTCAAGCAGTTTCGGAATGGCCTGGCTCTGGATCTTGGTAGGCTCGGTAAAGCCGCCAGCCGTCAGGCTGTCGGTGATGATCGAGGGGAGACCAAGGGAAATAAAGTCGTTCAAAAAACAATTCTTTCTGCGCCCAAAGGCGCTGCAGTGCGCGCAGGACAATGCAGCGCGCGTGACGCCTGCCAAAAATTGGACAAGCGCATCAACAGGTGCAATCGGGCGATAAAAGGGATATCGCGCGGGTGCTGGCTCGAACCCGGACCAAAGTTTCCGGGCTGACTTCGCCGCTCACCGCATCGGATAAGAAGTGAAGTCCGTCACCAAAGTCCTGGCGCCAGCGGATGCCCAAAAGGTCCATGCGCCGGTGACGATGCCTCTATGTGAGGGACAGATCGGGCAATTGCAAGGCAATTCGCCCCAAATTCATGCATGGGTGGAATGTGGCTGGGGGCAGCCTCAGATGCCCCCGAACCAGTCATAGCCTGTATCTTCCCAATAGCCGCCACGGCCACGGCCGAAGCTCGCCAGGCTATCCACCAGTTCTACCGTATGGAGGTACTTCGGTTGCTTGTAGCCAAGTGCCCGCTCGATGCGTAGCCGGACCGGCGCACCATTGCTCACCGGCAGTGCTTGGTCATTAAGACCATAGCTCAGGATGGATTGAGGATGATAGGCATCCACCAGATCGGAGCTGGTGTAATAAAGAACATCGCCAGATAGCGAGCGTTCGATATTGTCAAAGCAATGGTAGACGGCAAAGCGCGCATTGGGCCTTACACCCGCCATATCGAGGATCGGTCCGAGCGGCGTTCCGGTCCACTTGGCAATGCAACTCCAGCCTTCGACACAATCATGGCGGGTGATCTGGCTGCGCGCCGGCATGTTGCGCAGTTGGTCGAGGGTGAATTCCTGCGGCCGGTCCACCAAACCGATGACCCGGAACCGGTAATCCACAAAATTGCCTTCGCGCAGAGCTAGATATTCAGGCGTCGTCGGATCGGTAGACCCATTCGGCCGCTGCCCCTGGCGGATTTCGCTAGCCGAGTATTCCCGCGCCAACGCCTGATCGCCGATCAGGGCGCGCTGCGCCTGATAGGTCAGCACATTGGCGCTTTCTACAAATTTGCGGGCCGGATTGGCTTTGTCGGCAAAAAAGTCGAACTGGTTGCATCCCGCCAGCACAAGGCCTGACCCGGCCAGCACTGATGAGCGCAGGAAATTACGGCGCGTGATGAGGCGGCTCATGGCTTGTCTCCCTGCGTGGTTGGCGTTCCGGGGCTGGCGCGATACCAGCCGGTGATCATGGAGCGCAGCTCGTTAATTGGCCCGGCAGCAAAGACCATGACGATATGGATGACAAAGAACGCCACCAGCAGCACCATGACAATGAAGTGGATCGTGCGCGCAGTCTGCCGCCCGCCAAACAGATCAAGCATCCAAGGCGCTGCCGCATTGACACCCGGGCTCATCGTCAGCCCGGTCAGGACGATCAGCGGAAATAAAACGAAAAACACGCTGAAATAAGCCAGCTTCTGTAGCGGTCCATAACTGCGGCCATGCTTGAGCCGGAAGCGGGCATGGTCCACCACGTCACCGGGCACGCCTTTGATGTCAACGGGACGGGGAACAATGTCGCGTCTGATATGGCCGTTGATGAAACTCGCAACGAACCAGATCAGCATCGTGCCGACAAACACCCAGCCAAAAAAGAAGTGCACAACTCGCCCTGTGCCCAGGTCACGATAGGACGGAATGGTTACGGCACCGGGAAATGCCGTGAAGGTCGGCCGCTCCGCAGCACCGCTCATGCCCAGCACGCCGGTGGTGTCGAATGTTTGCCCAAAAATGGTGGTTTGCCCGCGCGGGCCGGCATCGGTGTTGATCGCACCAATCTCGAGAATGGAATTCTCGTATTCAAAGCCCGACTCCTGCCCGATATAAAGTGCCGGATGAGCATTGAAGATTTGCAGCCCTGTAAGCAGCAAGAAGAACAGGCAGATCGCCCAAATCCAGTGGGTCAGCCGCGTCCAGATCGACTGCCGGTAAATTAGCGGCCCCCTGCTGCCCGGCAAGCTTTTAATGTCTGTCATGATGTGCCCCGCGATGCCGACCATTGCCGGCGCTTACCATAGTAACGGAAAAGCGCGCGGCAATGGTTCACATCACTGATTTATTATTGAGCAGGCGCCATTGCATCCGGAGCCATCGCGTCAGGAGCCATCGCATCGGTGCTTATCGGATCGGACGCCATCTGATCGCCGCCCATCTCCAATTCATCGATGGCTCCCATCACATCCATTCCCTGCTGCAATCCATAACAGGCAGCGTTTGCCGCCCGCTGTGCTGCAGGGAAAGTCAGCCCCGAAGCTTGCTCCATGCACAACGCATATTCTTCATCTGTCAGCCGCGTGCTGGCATCTGAGGACATAGCATCGCTCGACATCGCGTCTTGTGCATAAGCGGCAGGAGCCAAAATCAGCGCAATAACAGTGGCAGTTGCGAAAGCAGAAACTTTTACGTTCATGGAAATCTCCCTGGATTGATCCAGCCCGATGTGCGGATCATGCTCCCCATTCGAGAGGACCAAGCAGACCGTTACGTGTTCACGGCAAGGTGATAAGGCTGCCGGGATGGTTAGTTTTGCCAGCTGTGTAACCATGAGGAGGGGCAATCCGAATAGTGAGATATGCAGGCTGATCCGACTGAGGCGCGATTACGGGCATTGATGCTCTCGTCCCTGGACGGAGATGCAGCCGCTTACCGCTTGTTGCTCAGCGAAATAGGCCGCCACCTCCGGCCCTATTTCACGCGACGGCTTACGCCAGCCTTTGCGTCACATGCCGAGGATTTGGTGCAGGAGACGCTGCTGGCAATCCATACCCGCCGCATGACATATGACCGCAACCGTCCGTTCACCGCCTGGCTGCATGCCGTGGCACACCACAAATTTGTCGATCATGTTCGTCGCCAATCGATCCGGCTGACAGTTCCACTGGAGGATAACGCACCCATATTTGCCAATGACGACACAGCAGATTCCCTTGCCCGGCGCGATCTTCGCACCGTCCTGGAAGTTATCCCGGAGCGCACCAGCGATCTCATCCGCCGCACCAAGGTTGATGGGCAAACTGTCGCCGAAGCGGCTGCCGCCCACGGCCTGACCGAAACGGCTGCGAAAGTTTCGATCCATCGCGGTTTGAAGGCGCTGATGGTTCGTTTCGCGGGAGGAACAAAATGACGGACGATCTGATCGCCAAGCTGTCGTCCGAGGTAAAGCCGGTGCGCTCGAGGGCGATGGAGCGCCTGCTGCTGGGCGCCGTCCTCCTCTCAGGCACCGTGGCGGCCATCACAATGCTGGGCTGGCTGGGCATGCGTCCGGACATGGACACGGCCACGGACACGATGATGTTCTGGACCAAGTTCGGCTACACCCTCGGCTTGGCTTTGCTTGGCGGCGCGGCCACGCTGGTGCTGGCTCGGCCGGGCGGCCGGGCAATCTGGCCGTGGCTGGGCGCGATCGGTCTGCTCGCCTTGGTCTTGGTCGGGGCCATTATCCAAATGGCTTGGGCCGAACCGGATGAGATGATGCCATTGATCATCGGACAAACGCCTCTGATCGGCCCCTTGCGGATTGCTCTCTTGGCCACGCCTGTCCTGCTTGCCGCCATGCTGGCGTTGCGCCGCATGGCTCCGACCAACCCGACACTGGCGGGCTTTGCCGCCGGTGTCATGGCGGGCGGCACAGGCGCCTGGATCTACTCCTTTGCCTGTCCTGAAAACGGCATCATGTTCCTGGCGCTCTGGTACACGCTGGGGATTCTGCTAGTGGCTGCCGCCGGCGCGATACTGGGCCGGCTGCTGCTCAACTGGTAAGCGGAGGCAAGTAGGGCAGCGCCCCTACTCCTCGCGCGCCGCCCAGTTCATGCCGCGGCGCAGGATCGTGGCCATTTCGCGGTTCTCAAACTCCTTGGCTTGGTGCCCAAGCGTTGAGTGAAACACCCGCCCCTTGCCATGCTGGCGCTTCCAAACCACCGGCATTTTCACGCCTTCGATCCACGAGGCATGCTCGCCGGTAAAGGTCGTGGTCGCCAGCACATGGTTGGATGGGTCCACATGCATATAGTACTGCTCTGAGGTGTATGGGAACGACTTGACCCCCGCCATTACCGGATCCAGCGGATCCGCGACGTCGACCGTGTAGTCGATGATATTGCCTGGATGGGCCACCCATTGGCCGCCCACCATGAACTGGTACTCCACCGCTTCGCGGAAGGCATCGCTCATGCCGCCATGATGTCCGGCCAAGCCTACCCCGTTTTCCACCGCCTTTGTCAGGTTCTCGACTTCGGCCTTTTCAATCTTGCTCATCGTATAAATCGGAACAATCAGCGACAGATCATGGATCGAAGGATCGGCAAAAGCGCTGGTTTCGGTCGCCATGCGAACCGAAAAGCCGTCTTCGTGCAGCCAGCGGCGATAAATGGCAGCGCACTCCTCCGGGTCATGCCCCGACCATCCGCCATAAACAATCAATGCGCTCTTCATGCTGCAATTCCCCGCAAATCAAACGGCGCGGAGATTACCTGACTGGCTCCACAAGGAAACCCCGGGCGTGCAATTATGCAAGCGCCACCCGAGCCATGCGCTGGCGGGCAAAGGCCCAGCTCCGCAGCACCATGAAATTAATGCCCGAGGTCAGGGCGATCACCAGGATCGAGGCAGTAAGCGCCGGCACGGTCAACACGCCATGAATGACATACGAAAAGAGCGCAGCCAGCAACAGCGCCATGCCTTGCACTGCCATGTAGCGCGGCAGAGCCTGGCGATGCGCGGCGTCCGACTGGAAGGAATAGCGCCGGTGGAGGAGGTAAACCGGAACGATCATCAGACCATAGCAGGCCGTGTTCACGACCCAGTTTTCAACGCCGGTACGGAGCGAAATGATGACGCTGGAAAGAACCACGAATAACAGCGCAGCACCTGCTCCGATCGTCAAGAACTGTACCAGCCCCTTCAAGGCTCCAGGACGCACAGGCTGGTCAGGCGGATGAGGCATCAGGCTTAGCAGTGCAGCACTCATTGGTAGTGTCCATACGCATGCTTAAAGAACCACATCATGCCCTAGTCGATCTTTCCGGCCGGTTACTGCAGCTCTTTCACCCTAGCGGTTAGTGCCATGGTTGAAGATGCATGAACGCTGTCGAGCGCCCAGCAGTCATGCAGTCGATCTATATCGACCAAAAGCCTTGCTTTTCACTGTCACAAAAGACTGGTTAAGTGCTCGCTGTTCGCCGCGAGCTCGCCGCCGATTGTGGGGCATCGGCAAAGCTGTACGAACATCAAAACCGACCAGCACAAAGGGATACAGGGATGAAAAATCTACTTCTAGGCGCCACCGCGCTGACACTCTGCGCCGGGTTCTCCAGTGCCGCCTATGCGGATTTCACGCTCAACATCCTCCACATCAATGATTTTCACTCGCGCTTTGGCCCGATCACGGACAGTGACTCCAACTGCGATGCCGAGACGGATGCTGCCGGCGAATGCTTTGGCGGCATCGCACGCCTGAAAACCGCCATTGAGGCCAAGCGTTCAGCACTTGAAGGACAGAATGCTGTTCTGCTCGATGCAGGCGATCAGTTCCAGGGTTCGCTTTTCTATACGCAGTATCGAAGCGAGATCATTGCCGAATTCACCAAAGATCTCGGCATCGACGTTATGGCCGTCGGGAATCACGAGTTTGATGACGGCCCGGAGGAACTGGCCAAGTTCCTTGACGCGATTGATTTTCCGCTAATTTCGGGCAACACCAATGTCGAAAGCGAGCCACTCTTGGCCGGTCGTATCGAAGGCACTCACGTGCTCGATTTCGACGGCGAGAAGGTCGGGATCGTGTCGGCTCTGGCCGAAGATACCGATGAAACCTCCTCGCCTGGTGATAATGTCGAGTTCGAGGACACCTTCACCAGCCTCCGCGCTCAGGTGGCGGCGCTTGAGTCGGCCGGGGTTAACAAGATCATCGCCCTGACCCATGTGGGCTACACGCAGGATCTGCAGATCGCCGCCAATGTGCCCGGCATCGACGTAATTGTTGGTGGCCATTCGCACACCTTGTTGTCCAACACTGCCGAAAACGCAGCCGGTCCTTATCCAACCATGGTTGATGGACCAGACGGGCACGAAGTTCCGGTCGTCACTGCCTACTCCTACGGCAAGTATCTTGGCGACCTTGTTGTCACTTGGGACGATTCAGGCAAGGTGACCACCGCAGAAGGCGAACCGGTCCTGATCGACGCCTCGGTCGAGCCAGACCAAGCTGTCGTCGCCCGCTTGGCAGAACTCGAAGAGCCCATCGCTGAGCTGACCGCGCAGGTGATCGGCAACACCACTGAAGATATTGACGGCTCCCGCGAGACCTGCCGCGCCGTCGAGTGCGAGATGGGCAATCTGGTTGCTGATGCTATTCTCGACCGCGTCGCCGATCAGGGCGCCACTATCGCGTTCCAGAACGGCGGTGGTCTGCGTGCATCCATCGATGCCGGCGACATCACCATGGGCGAAGTTCTAACGGTTCTGCCGTTCTCCAATACTTTGGCCACTGTTCAGGTATCGGGCGCAGATGTGGTGGACGCCCTGGAAAACGGCGTTAGCGATGTCGAAAATGCAGCCGGTCGCTTTGCACAGGTCGCTGGCCTGAAATATACTTACAGCAAAAGCGCTCCATCGGGCTCGCGGGTTAGCGACGTCATGGTCCGCTCGGGTGAGGATTGGGCGCCAATCGATCCGGAGGCCGACTACATAATCGTGACAAACAACTACGTCCGCGGCGGCGGCGATGGGTATGGCACGTTCGCCGAAGGCGAGAACCCTTACGATTTTGGCCCGCCGCTCGAGCAGGTGCTGGCTGACTATCTCGCAAAGCAGGGCGGCGAGTATACGCCCTATCTTGATGGCCGCATCACCGTCATCGAATAAGGTTTGCCACCGTTGAAAAGAAAGGGCGCCCGCAAGGCGCCCTTTTTGCTTACTAGGCCCGGCTGCGCGCCAGCTGACCCCAGGCCAGCAGGATGATCACCGCGCCGACGATAGAGGCGATGAACCCCGCTCCGTCGTTTGGTCCATACCAGCCGATGGCCTGTCCCAGCCAAGTGGCGACAACCGACCCTACGACGCCCAGCACGGTCGTCAGGATAAACCCACTCGGCTTGTGGCTGCCGGGCGTGATCCACTTGGCGATCAGCCCTGCGAAGAACCCGATGATGATGGCCCAGACGATGCCCATGGCATGACGCTCCTTGCTAGTTGAGCAATTAGATCGATACGCCCTGCCCCTCTTGCAAGACTTTGAGCCAAAACGGCCTTCAGTCGCTTTGCTGCCGATAAGCCTTCAGGAAGTCAGGTGACGCAACCAGGTCCGCCAGCTCACGCAATTGGTCCGTCTTGCCGGGTCCAAGTGCGCCCTCGATCCGCTGGTTGGTCTGGCTCCAAAGCGAATACATCTGGCAGGTCTGTGTTAGTCCCTGTGGCGTTAAGACTGCCCGCTTGGTCCGCCGATCATGCGCATCCGGAGAGACAACAACCAGACCGTCCCGAACCAGCGGCCGCAACGCATGGGTGAGCGCCGAAATTTGCACGGCGAGCCGTCGCGCCAGCTTCTGCAGCGATGGCCCTGCTCCCTCGCCTTCATCCCGCAATTCATAAATCTGCGATACGAGCATCGCCTGCGCTGATGTCAGACCCGATGGGGCAATGGCTTCATCATAAAGCTGGGTGAGCTGCCGCCCAGCCCGGCGCAAGGATGTGTGCGTGCACCGCAGTTCCTCTTCTTGCGTCTCGACTTGAACAGGCTTCGCAGCTGTCGACATGATCTTGTTGCTCCTCCGCCAAAAATAGTTGAGTACTGCACCATTGACAAGGCACCGGACATAAGCCAGTTAGTTGAGCACTCAACTAATGGAGCAGAACATGTCTTCACCCAAGCCTCTTGCCGCCATCACCGGCGCGTCCTCCGGCATCGGCGCTGTCTACGCCCGGCGTTTTGCCGAGCGCGGCTATGATCTTCTGCTGATTGCCCGCCGAGCGGACCGGCTTGCCGATTTAGCCGGCGAGTTGAAGCGGGCCCATGGCATCACGGCCGAGACGCTAGCGGCCGATCTGACCAATCCATCCGACCTCGAGCGCGTTGCCGCTACCCTGCGTGATAGCCCCAATTTGGAAATCCTGGTCAACAACGCCGGCAACGGCCCGTTCGCCACTTCCTTGCAGCTATCGGATGAGCAAGCCGCCAACACACTTGCGCTCAATGTCACGGCGCTAATGACCCTCTCCCGTGCCGTGCTTCCAGGCCTGACTACGCGCGGCAAGGGCGGCATCATCAATATCGGTTCGGTGCTGGCATTCCACTCACTGCCGGCAACGTCGCTCTATAGCGCCACCAAGGCTTTCGTGCTGACTTACAGCCGCGCCTTAGGGTACGAAGTCGGCGACCAAGGCGTCCACGTCCAGGCTGTCCTGCCCGCAGGCACCACAACCGAATTCTACGAGGTCGCAGGCGTGCCGATCGCGTCATTTGACCCCAAGGTGTTCATGACCGCCGAGCAACTCGTCGATGCGGCTCTTGCCGGCTTTGACAAGCGCGAAGGGGTCACCCTGCCGTCGGTTCATGACGAAAACCTTTGGCTGACCTATGACGAAGCCCGGGTCGATCTTTTTGCCGGAACGCAGAACGGCAGCCCGGCGCCGCGCTATCTCTGACTGACAAAAAGGCCCGCATCGCTGCGGGCCTTGCTATTTTCAGACGGCGTGCTCGGCACCATCTCTGTCAGTAACGACCGACAGGTCGAGGACCTTCTGGATCTGGGTGGCGTGCCGGAAGCTGGGCTCCAGGTTCTTGCCACTGCGCACCGCTTCCACGAACCGCATATAATTGGTTGGTACGGGCTCGACGTCGACTTCACTCCAGGTGCCGGTTTCGGCATCGGCGCCAAGGCAGGCGCGCAATTGCGACCAGTCGTGCCTGTGCTGCACCTCCACGGACCCGAGCTCGCCATAAACCCGCAGGCGCAATTCGTTGAAATGCCCCGTGGCCCAGCGCGACGCATGGATCACGCCCAGGGCGCCATTCTCAAGCTGCGCCGTCATGGCAAAGCTGTCATTGGCGTCCAGTTCATATTCGCCGATCTGGTTGTTCTCGGCCTTGTCGAACGTATGGAGGCGGCAGAAAACCTTGGAGAAGTCGCTGCCCGCGCCATAGGCGGCAAAATCGAGGATATGTACACCGATATCGCCTAGCACGCCGTTGGAGCCGTGCTTCTTGCTTAGGCGCCATAGCCATTGGCTTTCGGTGCGCCAATCGCCCCATGCCTTGCTGACGAGCCAGCTCTGCAGATAGCTTGCCTCGAAATGCTTGACCTTGCCCACCTGCCCCGACTGCACGATCTCGCGCGCCTTCTGCAGCTGGCTCACATTGCGGTAGGTCAGATTGACCATGTTGATGAGCCCAGCAGCTTCTGCCGTTTCGGTCATCTCCATGGCCTTGGTGTGGTCGGTCGCCAGCGGCTTTTCGCAGAACACATGCTTGCCGGCCTTGAGCGCAGCCATGGTGGTCGGATGGTGGATGGAGTCCGGCGTCACGTTGGCGACAGCATCGAACTCGCCCCAGGCAAGCGCTGCATCCAGCGATCCGAAGCCGCGCTCGATGTTGTGCGTTGCATTGAACGCCTCCACGCGCGCTGGGTCGACGTCGACGCCGCCGGCCAGGGTTACCCCTTCGATGGCCGCAAAGTGCTTGGCATGTTGATTGGCCATGCCGCCGGTTCCCAAGATGAGGATCCGCATGCTGTTCTTCCTATGCGGCACCTTCTGGTCCGCTATGTTTCACCGAACTCGATGTCATCCCGGCCCTGAGCCAGTACCCATCTTGACCGCGTTGCACTACATAATCTCGTAATGGACCCTGGCCTTACGCCAGGGTGACACCGTAATTGCGGCTTCAGCAGCGTCTTACCGGAAACCCTGTTCGCGCCCATGATGCAGTTTCGGGCCGCGCTCTTCGATCTTTTCGCGCGCTTCGTCAACAGGCACGTTGGGTGCATCAAGCAATTGTGGGTACCGATTGGCGTTATACGCCCAATTGACCGCATTGCGCAGCACCAGCCCGACTGTTTCGTCATGATAGGTCGGGTAGGTTTCATGGCCCGGGCGGAAATAGAAGATATTGCCCGCGCCACGGCGATAGGTGAGTCCGGAGCGGAACACCTCGCCACCCTGAAACCAGGACACAAAAACTGTTTCCAGCGGCTCAGGCACCGAGAAGGGCTCGCCATACATTTCTTCCATCTCGAGCTCGAAATAGGGCGGCAGGCCCTTGGCGATCGGATGGCCTGGGCTCGTCACCCAAAGCCGCTCGCGCTCGCCGGCCTCGCGCCAGGTCAGCCCACAAGGTGAACCCATCAGGCGCTTGAAGATCTTGGCAAAATGCCCCGAATGGAGCACTATCAGCCCCATGCCTTGCCACACACGCTGGGCAACGCGCTCCACGATTTCGTCCTGCACCTGGCCATGTGCCGCATGACCCCACCACACCAGCACATCAGTTTCGTCCAGCGCTTCGACGGTGCAGCCATGCTCTGGTGCCTGCAGCGTCGTTGTCTTGGTCACGATATTGCTGTCGCTCTGGAGGAGCTTGGCAATCTGGTTGTGCATGCCTTCAGGGTAATTGTCGGCAACGATCTTGTTCTTCTGCTCGTGAACATTTTCGCCCCAGATCAGGGTACGGATCGGCATAGGTGGTCTCCTAAGGATGATTTTGCCACGGCGCTATAAGGGGAGGCTTATCCGCCACGGCTGCATTTTTCTCTGGCGCCGAAGAGCTGGCGCAATCTCCGCGTGTTTCTGCTGCTCGGCTCTTGTCTGGGCGGCTAGCCAACGCACTGCGCTGGTGCTGGTTGCGGACCAATTCCGCAGCCAGCTTTGGTTATCGGTGACGAGGCGACATTGCCCCTTAGCTGACGGGCTTGCCCTGCGCATTGAAGCGGTGGATCTTGTCTTCCATCGGGTTGATGTGGACAATGTCCCCGCTCTTGTAGGTATTGGCGCCATCAAGGCGCACCACCACCGGCTCTTCGGTCCCCATCTCTAGATACACGTAGCTATCGGCGCCAAGGTTCTCGGTGTGGATCACGGTGCCGCTCCACTTGCCTCCCTCGGGCACGATGGTGATGTGCTCGCCGCGAATGCCCAGTGTATGGGAGCCATAGGCGTTGGCGCGCTCACCGGAAATAAAGTTCATCTTGGGTGACCCGATGAACCCGGCCACGAAAACAGAATTGGGCCGTTCATAAAGCTCCATGGGCGTACCCACCTGCTCCACCAGCCCGTCACGCAGTACGCAGATGCGGTCCGCCAGCGTCATCGCCTCGACCTGGTCGTGCGTCACATAGATCATGGTGACGTTGTTCATTTCCTCATGCAGCTTGGCGATCTCGATGCGGGTCGCCACGCGCAGCGCCGCATCGAGGTTAGACAGCGGCTCGTCGAACAGGAACACCTTGGGATCGCGCGTGATCGCGCGGCCAATGGCCACGCGTTGGCGCTGCCCGCCCGACAACTGCTTGGGCAAGCGGTCGAGATATTGCCGGATCTGCAGCATGTCAGCGGCCTTTTCGACGCGCCGGCGGATCTCTTCCTTGCTCTGGCCTTTCTCGAGCGTCAGCCCGAACGCCATGTTGTCATAGACCGTCATATGCGGATAAAGCGCATAGGACTGGAACACCATGGCGATGCCCCGCTTGGACGGCGCTAGGGAGTTGACCACCTTGCCGTCAAACAGCATCTCGCCCGAGGTGATGTCCTCCAGCCCCGAGATCAAGCGCAGCAGGGTGGATTTCCCGCAGCCTGACGGTCCCACGAACACCATGAACTCGCCCTTGCGGACTTCGAGGTCCACGCCCTTGATAACTTCGACCGCGCCAAATGCCTTGCGGACGTCGCGAAGCTCTATGCTTGCCATTTTGAAAAAGCTCCCTAACCCTTAACGCCGCCGGCCGTAAGACCGGACACAATCTTGCGCTGGAAAATCAGCACCAGGAACACCAGTGGCACGGTTACGATAACCGAGGCCGCCATGATGATGCCCCACGGAATTTCATACTGCGAACCGCCCGAGAGCAGCGCGATGGCCACTGGCACGGTTCGTGTGTCGTTTGATGACGTGAAGGTCAGCGCAAAGAGGAACTCGTTCCACGCGCCGATAAAGGCGAGCAGCCCTGTCGTCACCAGCGCCGGCCACATGAGCGGCATGAACACGCGGGTGATAATGACCCAGGGCGTAGCCCCGTCGACGATCGCAGCCTCCTCGATCTCGATCGGCAGATCGCGCATGAACGTGGTCAGCACCCAAACGGTGAACGGCAGGGTGAAGATCGTGTAGGAGAAGATCAGCGCCCAAGGCGTATTATAGATACCCAGCGCCCGGATGACTTCGAACAAACCAGCCAGCACGGCAATCTGCGGGAACATGGACACCGCCAGGATCACCATGAGCAGGAACCCGCGTCCCTTGAAGCGCACCCGGCTCAGGGCAAAGGCTGCGGTGACGGCGAGGAACAGCGCCAGCAACACCGTGACCGTGGCCACGAAGACCGAGTTCGCCAAATTACGCGGGAAGCTGCCCTGGTTGAAGACGGCCGCATAGTTCTCGAAGCTGAACGACACTGGCCAATAGGTCACCCGGAAAATGTCCGTGCCCGATTTAAAGCTCGTAAGGATCGCATAGTAGAACGGGAACACGGCGATCACGACAATCGCAACGACCGCCAAATAGAACAACGCGGTCTTGGTTGCCTTCCAGAGGTTGAAGGTGGCACCCATCAGCGGTCTCCTCCGTCGAAGCGGACCTTGCCCAGCCAGATATAGAGAATGGTGAGGATAGCGATGATCAGGAACAGCAGGGTCGATTGCGCCGATCCATAAGCGAAATTATCGAAGTCGAAGAGGTTCTCTCTGGAGATCACCGACATGGTCTTGGTTGCCGCGCTATTGGGCGTCAACACATAGATCAGATCGAAGATGCGCAGCGCATCAAGGAGGCGGAAGATGATCGCCACCATGAGCGCCGGACGCACCAGCGGCAGGGTAATCTTGAAGAACTGCTTGACCGGGTGCACGCCATCGATCTCGGCGGCTTCATAGATGTCCTTGGGGATCATCTGCAGACCGGCCAGGATCAGCAGCGCCATAAAAGGCGTGGTCTTCCAGATATCGACGATCAGCACCGCTGTCATGGCAGTATCAGCTGAAGCAGTCCAGGCTACTTTCTGGCTCAAAAGACCCAAGCGCATGCCTAGATCGTTCAAGATGCCAAATTGGTCGTTCAGCATCCAGGCCCACATCTTGGCCGAAACGATAGTCGGGATTGCCCATGGAATAAGGATTGCGGCGCGCACGATGCCACGGCCCTTGAACTCGGCGTTCAGCACCAGCGCAACCAGCATGCCCAGCACGGCTTCAAGACTGACCGACACCACGGCAAAGCGCATGGTATTGTAAACGGCGTTCCACCAGGCGGGGTCCACCAGGGTACCGCGATAGCGCACGGTGCCGCTCTCGAGCACCGTCCAGCGTAGATAATTGCCAAAGCCGATCCATTCGGCGCCGTAGAGATCGTTCAGGGAAGCATCGGTGAAGGAGAAGTAGATCGAGCGTACCAGCGGCCATCCGGCCACCACGCCCAGCGCAACCAGCATGGGCACCAGGAACCACCGTGCTGCGCGCAGGCGCTGCTGACTAAGCTCCGATTTCGTCTTGCGGCCCGTTGCCGGGACCGACGCCGTCATCACTTCCGTGGCCATGAAGGCCTCCTCCCTTTTCGTCTATCATCGCGCAAAGCGGGCGACAGGGCCAGCCCGTCGTCCGCTTTGCTTTAGGCAAGCTGGGAGGACTTACCAGCCGTCGCCCTTAAGATCGGTCAGGTCAGCTTCCAACAGTTCGAGGTTTTCTGCGGCAGTGCCATTGCCCGAAAGGGTATTGTGCACAGCACTCCAGAACTGGGAGGAGACTTCGTTGTAGTTGGCCTTGGTCGGGGCCGATGGACGCGGCACGGCATTTTGGAAGATTGCCAGCCAATCAGCCATGAACGGCGATGCTGCAAGAACGTCTGCATCGCTGTAGAGCGCTTCGATCGTAGGAAGGTTCGACTGCTCGATGGCGCGCTGCTTCTGCACTTCTTCCGAAGCCAGGTACAGGGCGAGTTCGATAGCCGCCTCTGGATCTGGAGAGTACTTCGAAACGGCAACGTTCCAGCCGCCCAGCGTTGCTGCCGAGCCAGCGCCTTCGCCGGTTCCAGCCGGGAGCGGAGCAACATCGAACTTGCCCTTGACGGCAGAGTCATCGCCATTGCTCAGTGCATAAGCATAAGGCCAGTTGCGCATGAACACGGCATTGCCCAGCTGCCAGACACCACGGGCTTCTTCTTCCTGATAGGCAAGGTTGCCTTCGGGAGCGATGGTGCCAACCCAGCTTGCAGCCATTTCGATGGCGGCAGCAGCCTGTGGATTGTTGATCGAGATTGTGCCATCGGCTTCCACGACCTGGCCGCCGCCATAGGACTTGACCCATTCAAGAGCATTACAGGTCAGGCCTTCATAAGCGTTGCCCTGGAACACGAAGCCATAAAGCTCACTGTTGCCCTCGGCACGTTCCGCATCCATGATTTCCTGGGCGGTAGCGGTCATCTCTTCCCAAGTGGTCGGGACTTCCTTGCCGTGCTTTTCCAGCAGGTCGGTGCGGTAGAACAGTGCCGGAGCGTCGGTGAAGGCTGGAAGCGCGACGAGCTTGCCGTCAACGGTCTGCGACTCGATGATCGAGGGGAAGTGCGCTGCGGCAACGTCCTTGGCAGCTTCAGTAAGGTCGAGGAACTGATCCGCCAACTGAGGAGCCCAGATCACGTCAGTCTGGTAGACGTCGATGTCCTGGTTGCCGGCAGCGAGCCACAAGCGATACTGACCGAACTGATCGGAAGTTGAAGAGGGCATTGGCACGATAGTGACGGTATGCCCTGTATCAGCCTCGAACTTGTCGAGCTGGCTGCGCAGGAATGCCAAGCCGGTACCTGTGTCACCCGACACCATCGACAGCTCGGCGGCTTGAGCAACGCTGCTGATCAGCGTCACGCTCGTCAGAAGACCTACGAGCAGCTTATTGATTTTCATTAAGATTCCTCCCGGATTTACCAAACTCGGGAAGTACGACAGCCCGGCATGCGCATTGCGGCGCTTGCCCGGACGACTACCTCCCAAAACGCTCGCACCGGCGGCTTTTTCCGCCCGCTTCCAAAGCGCTTTGAACGAAAAAGAAACAGAGCGGCGGTTTACTGTCAAGCACCCCTACTGGGGATTGTTAAGAAGTTTTTCTCCGAAGTGAAAATTACTCTATGAATCCAATGGCATAGGAGAAGGTAGATTCAAAAGTTGTAAACTTCGCCTTGTTTAATGGTGAGGTACGCACCTCATCCGCATTGGCAACGATTTCGCCTCTTGCATCAAAATTTGAAATCGCTTTGAATGATTGTGGAGGAGGTTGCAGGAGCGCTCTCAAAGCGTACTGCTTGCCCAAAATGTGGTTTACACAGCCGTAGCTTTGCGCGGCCTAACGAAACTTGCACCACGCGAGGCGCTGAACATTGTCATGAGACTGAAGGATCTGGCCGAGCATCTGGGCCTGTCGCAAACCACGGTAAGTCGCGCACTCAATGGCTATCCCGAAGTCAATGAGGCTACGCGCCTGCGCGTTTCGGAAACCGCCGAGCGGCTGGGCTATCGCCCAAACGCCAGCGCCTTGCGGCTCGCCACTGGCCGGTCCAGCACTATCGGATTGGTGCTGCGCGGCGCCCATGAACTCGGGCCTCACATGAGCGAGTTCCTGGCGGGGCTAGGCAGCAAGCTGGGCGAGCACGACGTCGATATTCTGGTCTCTATTGTCGAAAGCTACGCCGATGAAATCGCCGCGTACCGTCGCGCGGCCTCAAGCCAGAAAGTCGATGCGGTAATTCTCCATTCTCCGACCCTGACCGATGAACGCGCCGCGCTCCTAACAGAGCTCAAGATTCCCTTCGTGCTGCATGGCCGCACCAATATCAGCGCACCCGTCGCCTGGCTCGACATCGACAACACTGGCGCCATGGAGCGGGCCACCGGCCATCTGCTCGACTTAGGCCACCGCCGCATTGCCCTCCTTAATGGCGTCAAGGGCCGCACCTTTGCCGAGCACCGGGAGATTGGCTATCTTGCGGCCCTCTCGTCCCGCGGGGTGCCGTTCGACCCGGCGCTGATATCGAATTCACTGTTCACCGACGAAGCCGCGTTCCGCCTCGCACAGAACATGCTCGAAATGCGGCCTGCGCCCACGGCATTCCTGGCTGGCTCGATGATGACCGCCCTTGGGGTTTTCCGGGCCATCCGGCAGGCTGGCCTTGTGATGGGGCGGGACGTGTCCGTTATCGCGCACGATGACGTTTTCCCCTACCTCAACGCCGACAACATGTTCCCGACCATGTCCACCATGCGCTCTTCGATCCGGCAGGCCGGGGTGCGGGTAGCGGATCTGGCCCTGCAAGTTCTGGCCGGCAAACCCGCCGAGCAGGTACACGAACTTTGGCCCGTGGAACTCGTCCTACGCGAAAGCTCCGGCCCCGCGCCACAAATCCAGGCGGCTAGTTGACCCTCAGGATGTGATTGTCGAACAGGAAGTCGAACTTCTGTTCCTGCCGCGCGGCACCGGCCAGACCCACCATCTCGCCCTCTCCGCTCGTTGCTACGAACCCGCATTCATCCGCCGCAAGCCCACACCCGCTGCGCAGGGTCCGCATCAGCACCGGCCGCTTGGCCTCGGCGTCAATGGCAACCAACAGATTGCCCTCCGGCGACGACACCGCCACCAGTTTGCCATCGGCAGAGGCGGCCACAGAACCCACATAATTGCGCAGATCGCCCAGCGTATCAGGCGGTAATTCGATTAACTCGATACTGCCGTCCAGCGTTGCATAGCCTACCAATTGCGGCGTATCGCCCGGCGCCCCCTTATATTGGCAGCCGAACCAAACCCGCCCATGTCCATCAATCGCCATGTGGCGGATCGAAAGCTGGTGCAGCCCGGCATCGAGCCGCAATTGCCCCGCCAGCCGCCCGTCTTGCCGGTCGATGAACACGATAGACGGGTCCATTGTTTCAAGATTCAGTTCTGCACGGCCGAAGTCAGGATGAGTCTCGATCCCGCCATTGGCGACCACGAAGTGCACCCCATCCGGCATCAGCAACATCTCATGCGGCCCGGTACCATAAGTGGGAAACTCCCCGATCCGGCTGTAGGCGTCTGTTGCATCGTAAATGCCAATGACACCTTGCGCCGCCTCGAAGTCGCTCTCGGTTGCATAAAGCAGTCGCCCGTCGGGCGAGAACACGCCATGACCGAAAAAATGCCGCCCTTCGACACTGGTCAGCGTCACGGGCGCGACCTGTCCCGCCGGATCGAAAACCACCGCAAAATTGCCCGGCTGGCGCGCAAACACCACACCTCGACCCGCTTCGCGGCTGACCGTGATGTCGTGCCCCCGGTCGGGCAGATCGATGGACGCTATCAAATCGCCCCGCTCGCCCAGGAGCACCGCACCATAGCCCCCGCTCGCCGTCTGCACAGCACTGGCAAACACTAGTTCGTTCCGCTCCAGCGCCAGGATTTGTCGCGGCATCAGGCTTGCCGCGAACCCGGCTCCAGCGGCCTTGAGAAACGCCCGTCTTTCCCACATCTCAGTCGCCATCCAACGAGGAAAAGCCGACGCTCAGCCCCAGTGCCGTCGATAGCTGCTCGCCCACCATCGCCTGCAGCGAACCTGTGACCAGCACCAGATAATTGAGCGCCTGCAGCTGCTTGGGATCCTCCAGCGCCTGGTCGACGGGCGAGAGAACAAGCCCTAGCGCCCGTTCTGCGTTGCGAAACTCGAACGCTATTGAGTCACCTAGTCCCTGGTCCTTCTCGCCCACTGCCCGGGCTACGCCAGAAGACGCAACAAGATCACGCATGCCCTCGACGTTGGCGCGCACCATGGCCATCGTCAGCCCCGAGCGCCAGAACAACGCCTGCTTCGACTTTGCCGCAGCATTGTCCTTGGGCAGAAACGGACTAATGCGCTGGTCACGAGTTGCTTCGAGCCCGTGGGAAACCAGCCCAACGATCTCCTCCATCGCCTCTACCGGTGTCCGATAATCGGTGTAGTCTGGCGAAGGTCGCATCAGATGGACTGCGACTCCGTCTTGCCGGTACCAGCCCCACGCCAATTCGTCCGACATCATGCTGATATTGCCCGCGATAGCCTGCCCGAACCGGCAGCGGAACAGGCCCTCGGCACTCTCTAAGCCTTCAAACCCTGCCCCATGCAGCACAAACTCCAGCGCGCCAAATCCCTGCACGGCAACACTCTTCTCGCGCAAGCCGGCAACGCTGGTCACGCTAGCATCTTCCTCCGCAAGGATAGCCTGCACCTGCCGCAGGCCGATCCCTTTGCGATCGGGGAAAAACAGCAATCGCTCGGCGCGGTTGTCTTCCATTAGCGGTCCGATGCGAATGAATTCGACCCTGGCATAAGCCGTAGCCGCTTGCGCAAACCGGTCCTGCGCAATGGCAAGCGTCGTCTCGCTCGGGTTGGCGCACAACGCAATCATCGCCGCTTCGAGCCCGCTTGCCTCCTCCTTGAACTGAGCCATTGCTGGCCGGATTGCCTTGTTCACCGCCGCGTCCAGCGCTTGTTCTGGCGTCAGGCTCTGCGCCAGAGCAGGACTAGCAAGAAGCAGCATCAAGACAACTAGCAGCTTGCGCATCAGAGCGATCCCAAAAAGGCGAGAAGATTATCGCGCGTGGTCTTCGACATGCCGGTAAAGGCGTCCCGCGCCGCCTGCGCTTCCCCGCCATGCCACAATATGGCTTCGGTCAGATTGCGCGCCCGTCCATCATGAAGCAAAAAGCTGTGCCCCGATACGGTCTTGGTCAGCCCGATCCCCCACAGCGGCGGCGTGCGCCATTCCGTGCCGTCCGCCTGCCCCTCGGGCCTGTTGTCGGCAAGCCCGGCGCCCATGTCATGCAGCAGGAAATCCGAGTAGGGCCAGATCAGCTGGAACTTGTGCGCCGGATTAGCCGCCTGGCGGCTCGTCACGAATTTGGGCACATGGCAGGAAGCGCAGCCAGCCTCGTAGAACACCTGCTTGCCCGCAAGCACATCGGCATCTCCCACATCGCGCCGTTCCGGCACGCCGAGCGTCTGGGCATAGAACGTCACTAGATCAAGCACCGGATCGGGCGCTTCCGAAGGACCCAACCGCGCCTGCTCGCCTGTCGGCAGCGCCAGGCACGCGCGCTGCTGCTCAGTGCAATCGCCATGCGGCAGATCATCGAGCGGGGTTGAAATCCCGATATCACCCGCGAAAGCCGCCGCCGACTGGCTACGGATGGTGGGCATGCCCGCCTTCCAGCCAAACCGCCCGAGCATGACGCTTTGGCTTTCAGGATCGATCGTCCAGTTCGGCTTGCCGGAAATACCGTCTCGGTCCAGATCATCCGCGTCGGCCAGCGCCAAAATATCCTCGGCCGGTATCTGCTCGATCAAGCCCAGCCCGATCATTGGATTGGCAACGCGCGGCGATAGCATGACGTTGTCTGCCAAAGGCCCATATCCTAAGTCGGCTACCGAATAGTGCGGCTCGCGCAGGCTCACCACCGTTCCATCCGCCAGCGTCACAGCCCGCTCGGTGTAGTCGATCACCATGCGCCCCTCGGCCTTGAGACCGGGCACGGCGAAATCCTGCAATTGCGTGCCGTACACCGGATCGCCGACTTCGCCTGCGATCACCCCGTCCATGGCCAGCCGTTTATCCGCCTCCCCCGGCGGCACAGAGAGCCGGAGGAACATGGACGCACTCTCGTCCTGTCCGGGGAACGGCGGGTGCCCTCGCCCATCCTTGATGTGGCAGCTCTGGCACCCCCGCGCATTGAACAGCGGGCCCAACCCGTCCGATGCCTGCGTCGAAGAAGGCGAACTCACCCAGATCTTGCGGAACAGGGCATTGCCCAGCTTGAACTGCTCTTCCTGCTCAAAGCTCAAATTGTCCAGAAAATGCGAAAACGAGTTCGCATCCGCCTTGAAGCTGGTCGTCCCCTTGCCCGCCGGCTTGGCTTCGAAGTTCTCTGGTTTGGTGAAATCCGTCGCCGGCGCCGTCACCGCCTTCACCCGCGCCAGATCCTCCGCCGTTAGGTCACCGCGAACCTGGCTGTCTTGCGCAAACACCATCCCGCCTGCAAGCAGCGCAACAAGAGCAAGGGTGAGAAGGGTTTTCATGGCGTTGATTTACGGTCGTCCGCTCGAAGTCCACAACAAACTCAATATCACCGGAACCCGCGAAAGATCACTCAAAAACCGCATCCGGATTGCTCAACGAGTCGCTGTCTTCGATTGTCACCGCATCATCCAGTTCCAGCAGCGCCACGGCCCGCTGGATGCCGCGCGTCTGCGCGATCAATCCATCGATCGCCGCCTGCACCACGGCATTGCCCTCAGCATTGCCCTCGCCGATCTGCTGGTCATACGCCTCGCCGCCTTCGGCCCGCTCAGCCATGATCTCCATCTTGGTCACGGTGTCGTTCAGCAGTCCCTTGATTTCCGTGTCGAGCGCCGCATCTCGCGCTGCGATCACATCCGACAGCGACGGTCCTTCAACAACCGAACCATCTACCCGCGTATAACGCCCGAGATAAACGTTCTGCACACCCACAGCGTCCTGCAGATGCGATACATGCGTATTGTCCGAGAAGCAGTCATGCTCTTCTTCCGGATCATGCAGCAACAATCCCAGCTTTATGCGCTCGCCAGCCAATTCGCCAAAGCTCAGCGATCCCATGCCGGTGAGGATCGTCGAGATACCCTGCTCGTCCAGCGCCAGCCGGGCAGGCCCCTCGGCTTCCCAATTGCGAACCATCTCCTCGAGATCGTTGACCAGGAGCGTTGAGGCCGCTTTGAGGTATGCCGCGCGGCGCTCCGCATGCTCGGCCGTCGAATAGTCGGTAAACGGCCGCTCGCCTGCTCCCGGCCCCGTCCCGTTCAAATCCTGCCCCCAAAGAAGGAATTCGATCGCATGGTACCCCGTCGCCACATTGCTCTCGACACCTGCTGCCTCCTGAAGGTGCTCGGCCAGCAGCTCCGGGGTGATCTCGGTGGCGTCGAGTTCCTCGCCGTCGATGTTGATCTGCGGATTGGCAACGACATTGGCCACATAGAGCGCATTGCTGTCGCTCTCGGTGCCGTAGCTGGCATCGACATAGTCGATCAAGCCTTCATCAAGAGGCCAAGCATTTACCTTCCCCTCCCATTCGTCGACGATAGGATTCCCAAACCGGAATGCCTCGGTCTGCTGATAGGGGATGCGTGCCGCCTTCCAGGCATCACGCGCGGCTTGCAAACTGGCTTCGCTCGGCTCGGCGATAAGCGTGTCGATAGTCCGGTCCAGCGCCTGTGCCGTCAGTAGTGAGTCCTGGTAGCCAGCTAGCGCCAGATCAGCATAATTGCTCAATACCTCGGTGTCGGAAGGCGCCTGGGCAAACGCCGCAATGGGCGACACCGATATGGTCAGTGCCAAAACAAGGCTGCGCAGGAAGCGTGTGCCAACCAATCCCATAGGCCATTCTCCAGGTCATCAAAGCAGGAAATCTAAAAGCGGACTACGACACTCACCTTAGAAAAGCAATTCATTTGGAGCAGATTGGAAGTGGTCTAAACTACAGTTGATGCTGGCCAATCGGCAGATTTGACCATCTGGACGAAACTGTCACAAACGGGCACTGTCTCTCTCGCAGCTGGAGGGATGCAGGGGAGCTAGGGGGACAGCGTAAGCGGTTGAAATAAAGATGCTTGTGCCACTTTGGGCCGCTGTCACGCAGCCGTCCACACACCGTCATCGCACTGTCATATGCCCCCTCTACTCGTCGCGCCAGTTCGCCGGGGAGCCTTGCAACGGGCGCTCACGAACAACCAATCAGGGAGATTGAAGATGTCCATCAAGAAGTCGCTCGGAGCATCGGTGTCGATGCTTGCCGTGCTCGCCGTTTCTGCACCCGCTTTTGCCCAGACCGACCTCGACGCGCTTTATGAAGCCGCCAAGGCCGAGGGCCAGCTTACCGTGATCGCCCTGCCCCATTCCTGGTGCAACTACGGCGGTGTGATCGAAGGCTTCAAGGCCAAGTACCCCGACCTGACCATCAACGAGTTGAACCCCGATGCCGGCTCAGCCGACGAGCTCGAGGCCGTTCGCGCCAATATCGGCAATACCGGCCCACAGGCCCCCGACGTGCTCGACATCGGCCTTGCCTTTGGTCCCCAGGCCAAGGACGAAGGATTGCTGCAGCCCTACAAGGTTTCCACCTGGGACGAGATCCCGGACGATGCCAAGGATGCAGAAGGTTACTGGTACGGCGACTACTACGGCGTGCTGGCTTTCGGCATCAACAAGGACATCATCACCGGCGACAACCCAGCCTCCTGGGCTGATCTGACCAAGGACGAGTTCGCCAACTCCGTTGCCCTCGCCGGTGATCCGCGCACCGCCAACAATGCCATCCTCTCGGTTTACGCTGCTGGTCTCTCGACCGGCGCTGCCCCGGCTGAAGCGGCACAGGCCGGCCTTGAATACTTCAAAGCACTCAACGACAAGGGCAACTTCGTTCCTGTTGACGCCGAAGCCGCCGCCATCGCCCAGGGCACGACGCCGATTGCCATCAATTGGGACTACAATCTCCTCGCTGCCCGCGACAACCTGAACGGCAACCCGCCGATCGACGTCGTCGTGCCGTCCGATGGCGTCGTCGCCGGTGTCTACGTTCAGGCCATCTCGGCCCACGCACCGCACCCGAACGCTGCCAAGCTCTGGATGGAATACCTCTACTCCGACGAGGGCCAGCTTGGCTGGCTCGAGGGCTATTGCCACCCGATCCGCTTCAACGCCATGTCTGAAGCCGGCGTGATCCCGGAAGATCTGATGGCCAAGCTCCCTGCCGCCGAGAACTACGCTAAGGCAATTTTCCCGACCATCGAAGAGCAGAACGCCAACAAGACCACCATCACCACCGGCTGGGACTCCACCGTTGGCGCTTCGGTGCAGTAATCGAGCTGTGGAGCATATTTTATCGCTCCACCCACACCGGCCTTGCCCTTGGACTTGATCCGAGGGCCACTCTCCGTCCGGCAGATACTACCAGGGTCCTCGGGTCACGCCCGAGGACAACTCCGTAAACAATCGACAAAAAGGCTGAGCGGCAGCGATGACCGAAACCACCACCGCATCTCCGCCGCGTCCCCGCCGCATCCCCTGGGACAGCCTCGCCGTCGCCCCCTTCATCCTTTTCGCGGTAATGTTCCTGCTGCTGCCCACCCTGTCGCTGGTGGGCGGCGCCTTCACTGACCGGCAAGGCAACTTTACCCTCGACAATATCGCCGGCCTCTTCACCGGCCAGATTCTTTCAGCCTACTGGATTTCCATCCGTATCTCCGGCGCCTCGGCGATCCTTGGCGCCCTAATCGGCCTTGCCATTACCCTCGCCATCATCCGCGGCCGTTTGCCGGCACCCTTGCGCTCCGCCGTCATGACCTTTTCCGGCGTCGCCTCCAATTTCGCCGGCGTGCCGCTGGCCTTCGCCTTCATCGCCACGCTCGGTCGCTTGGGCCTTGTCACCATCATCCTGCGCACGGTGTTTGGCTTCGACATGTACCGCTCGGGCTTCAATCTCCTGAGCTTCTGGGGCCTGACCCTCACCTATCTCTACTTCCAGATTCCGCTGATGATGCTAACCATCGCCCCGGCGGTAGATGGCCTCAAAAAGGAATGGAACGAAGCCGCCCAGATGCTCGGCGCCTCGCAATGGCAATTCTGGCGCTATGTCGGCCTGCCCATCCTCTGGCCCAGCTTTCTCGGCACGCTGAGCCTCCTCTTCGCCAATGCTTTTGGCGCCATAGCCACTGCATGGGCGCTTACGGGCTCAAATCTCAACATCGTGACCGTACTGCTCTACAATCAGATCCGCGGCGATGCTCTGCAGAACCCCGGCCTCGGTGCCGCGCTGGCGCTCGGCATGATCGTCATCACGTCCCTCGCCAACGTCATCTATCTTCTTGTCGCGGCCCGCGCCGAAAGGTGGATGAAATGAAGACTAACAAGTTCTGGGCCTGGCTCGTCTTTGCCCTCGGCGCCGCCTACTTCATCGTGCCCCTGCTCGCTACTTTCGAGTTCTCGCTGCGCATGCGCCGTGGAGAATACAGCTTTGACGCCTATGCCTCGGTCTTTGCCGACCCCGCCTTCGCCCGCAGCTTCAGCTATTCCGTCGTGGTCGGCCTCATTACCATCATCGTAGGCATTCTGGTCGTCGTGCCGGCAGTCTACTTCGTGCGCCTGCGCATGCCCTGGCTGCGGCCGTTCATGGAGTTCGTTACCCTCCTCCCGCTGATCATCCCTGCGCTGATCCTGGTCTACGGCTATATCCGGCTCTACAATTCCTCCTCGCTCATCCCCTTCACCGGCTCCGCACTCGGCACCGATATCCTCCTTACCGGCGCCTACGTCACCCTCGCCCTGCCCTACATGTATCGCGCGGTCGACAACGGCATGCGTACCATCGATATCGCGACGCTCACTGAAGCGGCCCAGATCATGGGCGCCAACCAGGCGCAGATCATCGGCCAGATCATCCTGCCCAATATCCTCGTTGCCATCCTTTCGGGCGCTTTCCTCACCTTCGCGATCGTCATCGGCGAATTCACCATCGCGTCGCTGCTCAACCGGCCGGCCTTTGGCCCCTACCTTGTCGGCATCGGCACCAACCGCGCCTACGAGCCGGCGGCGCTGGCCATTATCTCCTTCATCATCACTTGGGGCGCCATGGGCATGATCAACGTCCTTGGCCGCTTCGCCCCCCGCACCTCTCCGAGGACCGACTGAACCATGGCCGCCTTCCTCGAAGTGAACGACCTCACCAAGTCTTTTGGCGCCAACACCGTCGTCAAATCCGTCAATTTCGGCTTCAGCAAGGGCGAGTTTATTTCGCTCCTAGGCCCCTCCGGCTGCGGCAAGACCACCATCCTGCGCATGATCGCCGGCTTCGAGGCGCCGACCTCGGGTTCGATCCGCATTGATGGCCAGGACATCACCAGCCTCAAGCCGAACCAGCGCCAGCTCGGCATGGTGTTCCAAGCCTATGCCCTCTTCCCTAACCTCAACGTAGGCGACAATATCGGTTTCGGCCTCAAGATCGCCGGCATGCCGGCCGAGCAGCGCCGCGCCCGCGTTGATGAAATGCTCCGCCTCATCGGCCTGCCGGGCTTTGAGAAGCGCTACCCTTATGAAATGTCCGGCGGCCAGCAGCAGCGCGTCGCCCTCGCCCGCGCCATCGCCCCGCGCCCGCGCATGCTCCTCCTCGACGAACCGCTCTCCGCCCTCGACGCCAAAATCCGCGTATCTCTGCGGGAGGAAATCCGGGCCATCCAGCTCGACCTCGGCATCACCACGGTCTTTGTCACCCACGATCAGGAAGAAGCCCTCTCGATCTCGGACCGCATTGTGGTCATGAACGCCGGCAACATCGAACAGCTCGGCGCCCCACACGAAATCTACAACAAACCCGCCACTCGCTTTGTCGCCAGCTTCGTCGGGCACCTCAACAACATTGAGGCGATCGTCGCCGATCCAGCCGCAAAAACCGTCACCATCGATGGGCAGACTGCCCGGGTTCCCACCTTGCCCCGGGATGCGACTACAGGCGCCCCCATTTCGCTAACACTTCGGCCTGAGATGTTGTCCCCGATCGAACGTAATGGGAACGACATTACCCTCTCGGGCACCATTGCCGACGTCACCTTCCTCGGTTCCGTCATCCGCCTCCGCGTTTCGCTCGGCCAAAACATCGTCAGCCTCGACACCTTCAACGACCAGCGCACCGCACCCCCTGCCCGCGGGGAACCCATAACGATCAGCCTCGCCAGCAAGGATTTGCTGGTGCTCGCCAAATAGCGGCCACGCATCTGTAGTTTGACTAAGCCTGGCTTCCGCCCCATCTTGCCGCAACCCGCCAAGGAGTCGCGCCGTGGAAAACCCCTTCGTCACCACCGAATGGCTGGCCGCCCATCTGAACGATCCACACATTGTGGTGCTCGACGGCTCCTGGCACATGCCCAATGCTACCCGGAACGCCCAGGCCGAATACCTCGCCGGGCACATTCCCGGTGCCGTCTTCTTCGACATCGACGGGGTAGCCGATACCGCCTCCAAACTGCCGCACATGCTGCCCACGCCCGCCGAGTTCGCCCGCATGGTCGGCGCACTGGGCATTAACGAAACCATGACCATCGTCGTTTACGATGAGCTTGGCCTCTTCTCCGCCCCACGCGTCTGGTGGACCTTCAAGGTCATGGGCGCCCCTGATGTGCGCATTCTCTCAGGCGGTGGACCGCAATGGCGCGCCGAACGCCGCCCGACCGAAGCAGGTTTGGTGACTCGGCAGCGTCAAAAATTCACCCCCAATTTCAAGCCCGATCTGGTTGCCAATTTCGATCTCGTCCGCGCTTGTAGCCAGGACAGTGCCGCCCAGATCGCCGATGCTCGCCCCGCTCCGCGCTTCCATGCCGAAGCGCCCGAACCACGTGCCGGGCTGCGTAGCGGCCACATTCCCAATAGCCTCAATGTCCCGGTCTCGCTTTTGACCGAAGCCGGCCAGATGCGCTCTCCCGAGGAGCTGCGCACTGTGCTGACCGACCGCGGCATCGACCTGAGCAAGCCCGTCATCACCTCCTGCGGCTCCGGCATTACTGCTTCCACCCTGGCCCTGGCATTGCAATTGGCTGGTGCCGGCAAGGTCACCCTTTACGACGGTTCCTGGGCCGAGTGGGGCAGCCGCCCCGATGCCGAGATCGTCTCGTAAAATTATTGTGCCTTACCAGATTGTAAGGTTCACGGCGCAAGAGCGCTGCTAGTGTCCTGGTAATGCGCCGGCCCGTCCGGCTCCCATTCATTGGCAAGCGAGGTCCGGCGTTTGATACGGCAGTTGTTGGCGTCTCTTATCGTTCTGGCGGCTGCGGCTGTCGCCTGGGTATTCTTCGTGCCTGGCGCCACCGCAACACTTGCCACCTACGGCATCAGCCTGCCGTTCGGCCCCGCTCCAGGCGAACAACTCGCTCAGCGTCCCGGTGGCGGCCCAAGCGGCCCCGGCGGGCGACCTAGCCGGCAAACCAACGTTGTGACCACGCCGGTGACTTTCGCCACGATCAACGCAAGCCTTAGTGCCATCGGCGAAGCCACCGCCGCCCGTTCCGTTACTGTAGCCTCTCCATCAGGCGGCACATTGGACGAGGTTCTCGTCCGTCCCGGCCAAATCGTAGCCGCTGGCGACATCATCGCCCGTCTCGACGCTGATGCCGAACAGATCGATTACGACCGCGCCAAGCTCGCGGCCGACGATGCTAACGCAACCCTCGCGCGCACTGAGGGCCTCGCCAGTTCAAGCCTTGTCGCCACCACGGCCCTCACCGCCGCCCAACTGGCAGCCGACACAGCCAACCTAGAACTGCGCACCGCCGAGGTCGCCCTTTCCCGCCGCACCATTGTCAGCCCTATCGCGGGAACTGTCGGGCTGATCCAGGTCACTCCAGGCAACTACGTTGCGGCCCAAACGGCCGTGACGACCATCGACGACACCTCCTCCATGCTTGTCGATTTCTATGTGCCCGAGCGCTACGCCGCCGCCATCGGCATCGGCACCCCGGTCACCGTCTCTGCCGTCGCCATTGCGGGCAGCAACTTCACGGGCGAGATCAGCGCCGTCGACAATCGCCTCGATCCAGCGAGCCGCACCTTGCAGGTTCAGGCTGTCATACCCAATCCCGATAACAGCCTGCGAGCCGGCATGTCGTTCTCCGTCTCGCTTTCTTTTCCTGGCGAGCAATATCCGGCCGTTAATCCCCTAGCCATCTTATGGTCGGCCGAGGGTTCCTACGTCTGGAAATATGAGCAGGGCAAGGCCACCAAGGTCATGGCCGAGATTGTCCAGCGCAATAGCGACGGTGTTCTGGTGCGTGCCGAATTGAGCGAAGACGATGCCATCATCACAGAGGGCATTTTGCAGCTGAGCGAAGGGGCCGACGTCACGCTCTTGTCCGGCCCCGATGGCTCTAGCCAGGCCGCTGCAATCACCCCCTGACCGGAGAACACGCTATGTCCATCGCTCAAAAGAATGAACGTGGCGGGGTCCTTGCAGCGCTCTTCGTCCGCCGCCCGGTTATGGCCGTTGTGGTCAACGCGCTGATCGTCGTTGCAGGCCTGGCCGCGCTGCTCGGCGCTGAAGTGCGCGAATTGCCCAGCGTTGAGCAACCCGTTCTGTCCATTTCCACCAGCTTCACCGGGGCCGCTGCCGAAACGGTGGACCGCGAAGTCACTGCGATCATCGAGGGCGCCGTTGCCCGGGTGCAGGGCGTCACAGCGATTTCCTCCAGTTCGTCCACCGGCCAGAGCCGGGTGACTCTCGAATTCTCCGACGGCACAAATCTTGATACCGCAACGTCCGACGTGCGCGATGCCTTGAGCCGCGCCACCCGCAATCTGCCTGACGATGTCGAAGACCCCACCATCTTCAAGGCCGACAGCGACGCCCAGCCGGTCATGCAGTTGGCCGTCACCTCCAACACGATCCCGGTGGCTCAACTCAGCGAACTGGTGGAAGACGTCATCTCTGAGCGCCTTGGCGCCGTCGAAGGCGTTGCCGAAGTCCAGGTCTATGGCACCAGCGAAACCTCCTTCGAGATCGACGTCGATCAAGTCAAGCTCGCAAGCCTTAGCCTTACGGTCGCCGATATCCGTAACGCCCTTGCCACCATCGCGTTCGACACCCCTGCCGGGTCCATCAACGGCCCTAACCAGAACATCACCGTCCGTGCCATTTCGGAAGTCACTACCCCTCAAGACTTCGAGAACATCATTATCAGCGGCAATACCCTGCTCGGTGACGTCGCCAGCGTCGTCTTCGACGCAGCCGGCAGTACCTCAGCCCTTCGCTCGGACGGCGAACCCGGCATTGGCTTGGGCATCGTGCGCCAAGCACAGTCCAATACCATTGAGATATCCGAAGGCGTTCATGCCGCCGTCGAGGCGCTCAACCAGTCGCTGCCAGAGGGCGTCAACATCAAAGTGTCCAGCGACGATGCCGTGTTCATCGACGGTGCCCTCCACGAGGTCGAGATCGCCCTGGTTGTCTCCCTCATCGTCGTTGTCCTCGTCATTTACCTGTTCCTCCTTGATTGGCGCGCCACCATCGTGCCGGCCGTCGCCATGCCTATTGCGCTTCTTGGCGCCGTAGCCGGCATCTACGCGGCAGGCTTCTCGCTCAACATCATCACGCTTCTCGCCCTGGTTCTCGCCACGGGCCTAGTGGTCGACGACGCCATTGTTGTCCTCGAGAACATCGTGCGCCGCAAGAATATGGGGGCAGGCCCCCGCGCCGCTGCCGTGCTGGGCACACAGGAAGTGTTCTTCGCTGTTATCGCCACCACCCTGACGCTGGCTGCCGTCTTCATCCCACTTTCATTCCTTGCAGGACAGACCGGCCGCCTGTTCCGTGAGTTCGGCTTCACCCTTGCCATCGCCGTGCTGCTGTCATCAGTCGTTGCGCTCACCATGGGCCCTATGGTCGCCTCTCGCCTGTTGCGTGAAGGCGGCGAGCGCAAAGCCGGCGGTCTGTTCGGCGCCATCGGCAGCGCCTTTGCCGCCCTTTATCGCAGCACCTTGCGTATTGCCCTGGCGAACCCCTTTGTCGTGGTGCTGATCGCGCTGCTCTTCGCCGCCTCCTCATATTTCGTCTATGGCAATCTGCGCGAGGAAATCACCCCACCCGAGGACCGTTCGCAAATCTCGCTCAGCGTTCGCGCGCCGAGCACGGCGAGCCTCGACTACATCCGCACCCAACTGACGACCGTCGAGGCCATGCTCCAGCCGTTCGTTGAAAGCGGCGAGGTGCAGTCCATCTTTGTGCTCTCGGGCTGGGGCTCGGGCGGCTCGCTCACCATGACTCTCGCGCCCTGGGGCGAGCGCGAACGCAGCCAGCAGGAGATCGCGGGCGACATCAACACGCTCATGGCCCAGGTGCCCGGCGTGCGCGCCTCCGTCCGCCAGGGCAACAGCCTTGGCATTCGCGGCGGCGGCTCGGGCCTGCAGTTCGGCGTCGTCGGTCCCGACTACGCCGTGCTTGCCGACACCGCCCAATCCATCGCCGATGGTCTGGAAGAGGACGGTCGCTTTGGCCGCGTCAGCGTCGACTACGACACCACCCAGCCCCAGCTCACCCTGACGGTCAACCGGGCGAAGGCCGATGATCTGGGCATCGACATCAATGGCCTCGCTACCACCATGCAGGCGATGATCGATGGCAGCGATGTGGGCAGCGTCTTCATCAACGACACCAGCTACACCGTCCGCATGGTCTCGACCAGCAATCCGGTCAACGACCCGCGCGACCTCGAACAGCTCTTCGTCAAGACTGGTGATGGCCGCTATGTGCCTATGTCTACCATAGCCACCATTGCCGAATCTGCCGTACCCCCCTCCCTGCGCCGGGAAGAGCAACGCCGCGCGGTTCCGGTATCCGCCAGTCTAGAGGATGGCCAGCTTGCCTTGGGCGAGGCCTACAGCATCATGCTCGACATCGCCCGTCCGCTGCTGCCCGAAGGCGTAACCGTAGTTCCACTGTCCGAAGCCAAGACGCTGGGCGAAGCCAGCAATGGCCTCTTCATTACTTTCGGCTTTGCCCTCGTCATCATCCTTCTGGTTCTCGCCGCTCAGTTCGAAAGCGTCTGGAGCGCCATCATCGTGATGACAACCGTGCCCTTCGGGGTCGCGGCCGCGCTCTATGCCCTGCTGCTCACGGGCGGCAGCCTCAATATTTATAGTCAAATCGGGCTGGTCCTTGTCGTGGGCATCATGGCCAAGAATGGCATCCTGATCGTCGAGTTCGCCAACCAGCTGCGCGATCAGGGCCGCTCCGTATCCGAGGCGATCGAGGAAGCCTCAAATATCCGCCTCCGCCCCGTGATGATGACCATGATCGCCACCATATTGGGCGGCCTGCCCCTGGTGCTCGCCAGCGGCGCCGGTGCCGAAGCTCGCTCCGCTCTCGGCTGGGTCATGGTCGGCGGGCTCAGCTTCGCCGCCATCTCCACGCTCTACCTGACCCCTGCGGCCTACCTCCTCCTTGCTCGCTTCAGCAAACCCAAAGCTGAAGAAGAAGCCCGCCTTGAACGGGAACTTGATGCGGTCAACGCAGAGCCACAGCCTGCGGAATAGGCTAAAGCGCATCGGGGAACGCCTTTTCCGTCCAGCGATTGACCGCTTCGGCACGCCGGAGGAAAAACACATGGCACAGCAATTGGCACCGGCACACCGCGACAGCGTCTTCCCCCCGCCCGACCTGCTCGATGAACTAACGCGTGCCTTTACTTCCATGCCCGAGGTCCGTGCAGTGGCCCTTGGTGGCTCGATTAGCACCGGCAATGCAGATCAAGGGTCGGACATCGACCTCTACATCTATTCGGATGTCCCCGTACCTAACGCCGGGCGCCGCTTGTGGATTCCATCGCGCGCGAGCAGGTTCGAGATCGACAACCGCTTTTGGGAAACAGGCGACGAATGGGATGAACGAGACACCGGCACCCATATCGATGTCATGTACCGCGACTTTGCGGGCATCAGGCAAAGCCTGGAGCACCTGCTGGAGCATCACCAGGCCGCAATCGGCTACACCACATGCCTTTGGCACAATATTCAGAACTGCCGTATCCTCTTGGACCGTACCGGCACACTCGCTCAGCTCATATCCTACGCCAGTCGCCCTTATCCCCGTCCCCTGGCGCAAGCAATCATTGCAAAGAACCACCCTCTCCTTCGCGACTCCTTCGGTGCCTTTGGCGGCCAGATGCTCAAAGCCGCCCAACGAGGCGATTGGGTCTCCCTCAATCACCGCACCGCCGCCTTCCTTGGCAGCTATTTCGACATTGTCTTCGCTGCTAATTTTGCAGCCCACCCGGGCGAAAAGCGACTGCTCCTGCAAGCCGCCGCCCTGCCCCGTACGCCCGCCCACATGGCCGGTGACATCGACGCCCTGCTCACGAATAGGGACTACGAGCGCCTGAAAACCATTATCGATTCTCTGGTCGATAACCTCGCCTCTATTCTGGAGCAACAAGACCTCACCCCCGAGCCGCACGGCGAGCCTTAACGTTCTTGGGCGTCCCGGAACACCGCCGCTTGTGCCGCGAAGGCCCTTTGATAAGCGGGGCGCGCCGTGCCGCGTGACATATAGGCAAGTAGGTTAGGATAGCTTTCCAGAATGCCCTCGCCCTCGGCCCGCCGCAGCACCATGACCATCATGAGATCAGCGGCGCTGAACGCACCATCCAGCCATTCGGCATCGCGAAGAAAACAGGAAAGCCGGTCAAGCCGGTCGTGAACACGCTCCAGGATGATCGCGCGATACTCGGCATACCAGGCCTTCTTGCCGGCCGAGAAATAAGCCTGTTCAAGCTCGACGATCGGTGGCTCCACGGTATTTAGCGCGGCAAACATCCAGGCAATCGCCCCGCCCCGCGCCGCTTTATTCCTAGAAAGCAGCCCCGCATGATTCTCGGCTAGGTGCAGCACAATGGCCCCTGACTCAAACAGCTTTAGGTCACCATCCTCAAAGCTCGGGATCTGCCCAAAGGGCTGCACTGCAAGGTGCGCCGGCTCCTTCATCTGCCCGAACGTCACCAGCCGCACATCATAGGCCAGCCCTACCTCCTCCAGCGCCCAGCGCACCCGCATGTCACGCGCCTGTCCCTGCCCCCCATCGGGAGATTGCTTGAAAGCTGTAATCGTCGGGCTCATCCGGTTACCTTGCTGCTAACTGGCGGTCGAAGGACGTAAGCACCTTCCTCCTGCCGACACGCTAGGACAATTTATTGAGCCGCTCCTGGTAGCTGCGCAAAAGGCTCGCCCGCCGCGGCCGGAAACTCTCGCCGGTCCGAACCGCCGCCTCGATCCGGTCAGCACGGAAAATGCGGAAATCTTTGCGCATGCAGCACCATGCCAGAACAGCCAGCACACGCTCCGAATAAGCCAGCGATAGCGGATAGATCGTCCGCTCGGTTTGCGCACCATGCTCGTCGCGATAGCGGATGGCGACCGCCTCCTCGGCCCAGCAACTCTCCCGCAGAATGCCCATGTCGATGGCAAATCCATAGCGCGCCTGGGGCCGGTAAACCTGCGAAATGGCATGAAACATCTGCTGCTCGCGCTCGTCCGGCAGCGTTGCGGCCACCTTTGCCAACACCGACAAAGCAGCATCGGCCAGCGCCGGATCACCCATGTGCCGCACTTCGTTCAAGCCCAGCACCAACGCCTCGATCTCGATGCGCTCAAACGTTTGCGGTGGCAAAGCGAAGTCTTCGGTCAGCCGATAGCCATAGCCCCGCTCGCCCTCGATCCGTGCGCCAGCCGCCCGCAAGCTGTCGATGTCGCGATAAAGCGAGCGCAGCGACACGCCGGTTTCTTCCGCCAGCCGCGCAGCCGTAAGCGGCGCGGGCAAGACGCGCATGACCTGCAAGAGGCGGAGCAAGCGATCGGACCGAGCCATGACTGTCCAACTGCCGGAAACTGGCAGTTGGCAGAAGCTATACCAAGCTCATCACAGCGCGCAAGGAAATCGCCATGACAATAGCCACCACCACCCACCTCAACTTCCGCGGCGAGGCCCGCGAAGCTCTCGTCTTCTACCAGTCCGTTTTCGGCGGCGAAACGATGCTGGTTACCTATAGCCAGACCTATCCGAGCTATGCGCCCGAGGAAGCCGGTCACATTGCATATGGCCAGGTGGAAAGCGCCGAGGGCTTCCGCATCATGGCGTTCGATGTCCCCACCAGCCTCCCCTATGCACCAGGCGAAAGCCCGGTCTTCGTGTCGGTGCGCGGCACCGAAAGCGACGAACTCACCGGCTACTGGACCAAGCTGTCTGCCGGCGCCACGATCGTCCAGGCCTTCGGCCCGGCTGGCTGGTCTCCGCTGTATGGCATGCTCAAGGACAAGTTCGGCGTCACTTGGGTGCTCGATATCGCCGTAAGCTATTAGCCAACAAAAAGCCGCCAGGTGGTCCCCGGCGGCTTATGCTTTGAACCTATGCCGATTAGGCGCGGTTCTTGTTGTAGAGATCGAAGAACACGGCTGCGAGCAGCACCACGCCCTTGATCATCTGCTGCAGGTCGATATTGATGCCCATGATCGACATGCCGTTGTTCATCACGCCCAGAATGAACGCGCCGATCACCGCACCGGCCACGGCACCAACGCCGCCCAGCGCCGATGCGCCGCCGATGAACACAGCCGCGATCACGTCCAGTTCGAGCCCTTGGCCTGCCTTGGGCGTCGCCGAATTGAGGCGCGCCGCATAGATCATGCCTGCAAGAGCTGCCAGCGCACCCATGATGGCAAACACGTAAAACGTCAGCCGCTCGGTCTTGATGCCCGACAGCGCTGCAGCCTTGAGGTTACCGCCCAAGGCATAGATGCGGCGCCCGAAGGTCATGCGCTTTGTGATGAATACAAAGAGCGCGATCAACAGCGCCATCACGACGAGCACGTTGGGCAGGCCGCGATAGGATGCGAGCATGTAGGAGAAGAACAGCACCAGCGCGGCGATGATCAGATTTTTGACGACGAACAGGCTGAACGGTTCCGTTTCGTAGCCGCGTGCCTGGCGGCGGGCCCGCCCGCGAATAGCAAAGACCACCATGGCCACCACACCCAAGACGGCGATAATGGCCGTCGTTGTGTGGAGCACCACCGGCTGCACGCCTTCGCTCGCGGCGACCAGCGTCGTTGGGCCGACGAAATCGGGAATGAAACCAGCCGACAGCAGCTGGAATTCAGCTGGGAACGGACCGACGGACTTGCCGGCCAGAATGGCAAGCGACAGGCCCTTGAAGATCAGCATGCCCGCCAGCGTCACGATGAAAGATGGTATCTTGTGGTAGGCAATGAGATAGCCTTGCGCGGCCCCGATCGCTGCGCCCACCACCAAACAGATCGCGCCGGCAACGAATGGGTTGGCGAGGAATGCGAACTCGGGCGGAAAGCGCCAGCCTACCATCAGCATGGCGGCGAGAGCGCCCACGAACCCGGAGACCGAGCCCACCGAAAGGTCGATATGGCCCGCCACGATCACCAGCAGCATGCCCAGCGCCATCACGATAATGTAGCTGTTCTGCAGAATCACATTGGTCAGATTCACCGGCTTGAACAGCACGCCATTGGTGAAATACTGGAAGAACAGCATGATCAGGATCAGCGCGGCCAAGAGGCCATAATCGCGCAAATTCGCCTTGAGTGCGCCCCAGACGGTGAGCTCCTGCGTGCTGGCTGACGGACCGGTTGGGGTCATGCCTGGCTGGATAGTTTCTGTGGTCATGATGCCTTCCCTTCAGCGCGAACGATAGCGCGCATGATCTTTTCCTGGCTCGCTTCGCTGGTCGGCATTTCGCCCACGATGCGGCCTTCGTTCATTACATAGACGCGGTCGGTGATGCCGAGCAATTCCGGCATTTCCGACGAGATGACCAACACGGCTTTGCCCTGTGCGGCAAGCTGGTTGATGATGGTGTAGATTTCATATTTGGCGCCCACGTCGATGCCGCGGGTCGGCTCGTCCAGGATCAGCACGTCCGGATTGGAGAACAGCCATTTGCTGAGCACGACTTTCTGCTGGTTGCCGCCGCTTAGATTTCCCGTCACCTGATAAACGCTCGAGGAGCGGATATTGGTCTTCTTACGGTACTCGTTGGCGACGTCCATCTCGGTCATGTCATCAATGACGCCTACACGGGAAACACCCTGCAGATTGGCAATGGTCGTGTTATGCTTGATATGGTCGATCAGGTTCAGCCCGAAAGTCTTGCGGTCTTCCGTTGCATAAGCCAGCCCGTGCGACACGGCACGTTGCACGGTCGAGGTATCGACCTTCTTGCCATGCACGTAAACTTCGCCGGAAATCTTCTGCCCATAGGATCTGCCGAAAACGCTCATCGCGAACTCAGTACGACCTGAACCCATGAGCCCTGCAATGCCAACCACCTCACCCTTGCGGATATTAATGTTGAGGTTCTTGATGACCTGACGGTCGCGGTGCTGGGGATGGAACACGTTCCAGTCCTTGACCTCGAACACAACCTCGCCGATCTGCGGCACCCGGCTGGGGTAGCGGTCATCGAGCGAGCGGCCAACCATCAGCGTGATGATGCGGTCTTCGGTGATGTCTTCCTTGTTCAGCGTCTCGATGGAGCGCCCGTCGCGGATCACGGTAATGCGGTCCGCGACCTTGCTGACTTCATTGAGCTTATGGCTGATCAGGATCGAGGTGATGCCCTGCTTGCGGAATTCCATGAGAAGGTCCAGCAGCGCCGCACTGTCCTTCTCCGAAAGCGATGCCGTCGGCTCATCGAGGATCAGCAGGCGCACTTCCTTGCTCAGCGCCTTGGCGATTTCCACCAGCTGCTGCTTGCCCACGCCGATATTGGTCACCAGCGTATTGGGGTCTTCCGATAGGCCAACCATGCGCAAAAGCTTGCGTGCGCCGTCGCGGGTTTCGTCCCAATCGATCACGCCACCCTTGGCCTGCTCGTTGCCAAGAAAAATATTTTCGGCAATGGACAGCAGCGGCACCAAGGCCAGTTCCTGGTGGATGATGACAATGCCTTTGTGCTCACTGTCACGGATGGATTTGAAGTGCTGTTCTTCGCCCTTGTAGATGATCTGGCCATCATAGCTGCCTGAGGGATAAACCCCGCTCAGCACCTTCATCAGGGTCGACTTTCCCGCGCCGTTCTCACCCACGATGGCGTGGATTTCCGCTTCGCGAACGTTGAGGTTCACGTCCGAGAGCGCCTTGACGCCCGGGAAGGTCTTGGTGATGCTGTGCATCTCCAGAATTGTTTCGCTCATCTTTTCTCGCTCTGATGGGCGCCTCTGGCGAACAGGTTCACTGCCCACCCGATTTGCCGGTCCGCTGGCGCCTGCGCCTTTGAACCATCGGGCCTCGCGTTATCGCGAAGCCCCGCTTTGGTCCAGTGAATTACTGGAGATCGGCTTCCTTTATGTAGCCGGAATCAACCACCAGTTCCTTGTAGTTGGTCGCATCGACCTCGTAAGGCGTCAGCAGCAGCGACGGAACAGTCTTGACGCCGTTCTCGTAGGTCGCAGTATCAAGGCCTTCCGGCTCGCTACCCGACAGCACCGAATCGACCAGATCGGCCGTGACGCGTGCCAGCTCGCGGGTGTCCTTGTAGACGGTTGAATACTGTTCGCCCGCAATGATCGCCTTGATCGACGGGATTTCAGCGTCCTGGCCCGAGATGATCGGGTACTTGAGATCGCCCGAACCATAACCAATGCCCTTGAGCGAGGATAGGATACCACGCGCCACGCCATCGTTCGGCGCGAGCACGGCATCGACCTGACTGCCGTCAGAATAGAACGCCGATAGGAGGTTATCCATGCGGGCCTGTGCCGTGGCACCGTCCCAGCGGAGCGTTCCAACCTTATCCATGCCCATCTGGCCGGACTTGACCACCAGATCACCGGCATCAATCGCCGGCTGCAGCACGCTCATGGCGCCATCATAGAAGAAGAACGCGTTGTTATCGTCTGGCGAACCGCCGAACAGCTCGATGTTGAACGGTCCCTTGTTCTCGGGATAGCCCAGACCCTTGAGGATTGAATTGGCCTGCAGCACGCCGACCTGGAAATTGTCGAACGTGGTGTAGTAGTCGACGTTCGCGGTGTCGCGGATCAGGCGGTCATAGGCGATCACCTTGATGCCGCCTGCAGCAGCCTGCTCCAGCGCAGCGCTCAGCGTCGTGCCATCCAGGGCAGCGATGATCAGGGCCTTGGAGCCCTTGGTGACCATGTTTTCGATTTGGGCAAGCTGGTTCGGAATGTCGTCGCCGGCATATTGCAGGTCGACAGTGTAGCCCTTGGCTTCGAGCGCCGATTTAAGCTCCGCGCCATCCGAGTTCCAGCGCAAGGTCGTCTGCTCTGGCATGGCGATGCCGATGATGCCCTTGTCCTGGGCATGGGCAGAAACTGCGCCCAAGGCCATCGTTCCGACGACCACCGCGGCCAGTGCCGATTTCAGTAAGTTCATATGTGTCTCCCTTCAGAGTGCTCTGGCGGGATAGGTGCGAGTGTTGCGCGCCGCACATCCGCCCTCGAGCCGGCAATCCGGAGCGCAGCAGATTGGTGCAGTTGTCGTGCGATAGCTCGCGGCGCTTTTGCGCCTTGGCCCTCCCAAGCCAGTCCAGCAAGACTAGAAGAAGGTCGAAGCGCCCGCAAGCAAATTGAGGTACGTGCATCGAAACAGCGGTAAACAATCAAACCGGCCCGGTATATTGCCCGGTCGTAATGTTTCATTTCATTGATCTCTCGATCAAGCCGTTCCATTGACACCATGCTTTCAAAAGCAAAAGGGCCCCGCTTTGCAGCGAGGCCCAAGATTGGTCTTACTGGATGTCTTCTGGCTTGAGGTAGCCCGAGTCGATTACCAGTTCCTGATAGTTCGCAGCATCGACTTCGTACGGTGTCAGCAGCACCGATGGCACAACCTTGACGCCATTGTCATAGGTGGTGGTGTCGAGGCCTTCTGGCGTACCGCCGGTCAGCAGCGTGTCGACCAGTTCAGCGGTCTTTGCAGCCAGCTCGCGAGTGTCCTTGTAGATGGTCGAGTACTGCTCGCCGGCAATGATCGCCTTCACCGATGGAGCTTCCGCGTCCTGGCCGGTGATGATTGGCCACTGCAGGTCGCCCGAGCCGTAGCCCACGCCGCGGAGCGACGAGATGATGCCGCGCGAGAGGCCATCATAGGGAGCCAGAACGCCATGGACGATCGAGCCGTCCGAGTAGTTGGCCGACAGAATGTTGTCCATGCGGGCCTGTGCAACAGCACCGTCCCAACGCAGCGTACCAACAGTGTCCATGCCCTGCTGGCCGGACTTGATCACGACATCGCCCGAGTCGATCATTGGCTGCAGAACCGACATTGCACCGTCATAGAAGAAGAAGGCGTTGTTGTCGTCTGGCGAACCGCCGAACAGCTCGACGTTCCATGGCTTGGTGTCGGCAAAGCGATCCTGAAGGCCCTTTACAAGCGAATTGGCCTGCAGCACGCCAACCTGGAAGTTGTCGAACGTGGTGTAGAGATCGACATTGCCGGTCTCGCGGATCAGGCGGTCATAAGCGATGACCTTGATGCCGGCGTCGGCAGCCTGCTGCAGCACGGCGCTGAGCGTGGTGCCATCGATGGACGCAACCACAAGAGCCTTGGAGCCCTTGGTGACCATGTTTTCGATCTGGGCAAGCTGGTTCGGGATATCGTCTTCTGCGAACTGCAGGTCGACGGTGTAGCCCAGGCCTTCCAGGGCCGACTTGAGCTCGTTACCGTCCGAGATCCAGCGCAGCGAGGACTGGGTCGGCATGGCAATGCCGATCGCGCCCTTGTCCTGCGCAAAAACTGCGGTGGAGGCTGTCAGCGCCATGGCGCCGACTGCCAGCACGGTGGCAAGCGTCTTGAAAATCTTCACGTCTCGACTCCCTTATGTATTTCGAGGTCATAAAGCCTAGATGGTCATCAGGGGAGAGGCTGCGGCTTGGAGCGCGGATGGCTTTGGCGAGTGGGCACAAACAAGCTCCCGCTCCGAACATCCTCGCCACGACAAGCCAAGCGGACACCCAAGGGCGCGCTGGCAGCTAGTCTGGCAAGACGTCCTCCTGAACCAACGGCACGGACCGTCAGGGCCCTCCCAAGCCCACGGGCCGGAAGCTAGGATAATCAGATAGGTGTGTAAAGCTAGATTTTGTTACGTCTCGCACCCCTTCTACGCACAGGATTAACGCTTATCGCCAGCCCATGGGCAATTGCGGGGCCACGGCCTTGTGGCTATGGTGCCGCTCGTATCGGATCGATCTACTCACAGAAGCCACAAACGGCTCGCGCAGGTGCTTAACTTATCTGATACCTTTGAGGAGGAATCATGCAGAACGGGGGACAGCGCCCTGATGGGCAAACGGCTGCCAGCATCGTGGCCGATCATCTGGCCCAGATGATTTTGGGCGAGCTGTCGCCGGGCTCCACCTTGCCCAGCGAGGCCGACCTCGCCGCGCGCTACGACGTCAGCCGCCTCACCATCCGCGAAGCCGTTAAGCGCCTAGAAGGCCGTGGCCTCCTCGTCATCGCCCGTGGCCGCAAGGCCGTCGTGCGCGAACCCGATAGCGCCGCCTTCACCGATTTCCTCACCTCCGTCATCCGCTATGATCCCAAGGGCCTGTTCGACCTTGTTGCGGTGAGGCTGTCGCTCGAAGTCCAATCGGCGAATCTGGCCGCCAAGCACGCCACGCGCGCCTCGGTAGCTGCAATCGAAAGCGAGTTGCAAGGCATGCGCGACACGCTCCTAGGGGGCGACCGCCTCTCGTCTCCCGAAACCGAATCAAGCTTCCATAGCCACGACGTGGGCTTTCACGAGGCCATAGCCCTCGCCAGCGGCAACCGTGTCCTGGGCTACCTCTTCGAAGCCATGTCAAAGCCCTTGCGCGAAGCCTTCTTCATCAGCCGCCGCGGCCATGAGCAGCGCGGCCAGACACCCGCCGATATCGTCGCCGCCCACCAGCGTATTCTTGACGCGATTCGCCTGGGCAATGATCGTGCCGCAGGCGAAGCCATGCGCCTGCACCTCAAGAACACCGAGCGCGACATCCGCATTGCGCTTAGCCAACTCGCCTCCCCCTCGGCGTCGCGTGACTGAGGCCCACAAACGCCTTGCGCCCCGTAGCGCCATGGTCGAATAATCCGCGCAAAAACGCCGGGACACACAATGCCGCCAAGACTGGACACTTCAGGGAACCGTCTGGACGATGCCGCCCGTGCCGGCTGGCTCTATTATGTTGCCGGGAACACCCAGGAGGAAATCGCCGCCAAGCTCGGCATTTCCCGCCAGTCCGCGCAGCGCCTTGTTTCCCTCTCGGTCAGCGAGGGCTTGATCAAGGTGCGGCTCGATCACCCGATCGGGCACTGCATGGATCTTGCGGCGCGCCTCAAGGACAAGTTCGCGCTCGACCTGGCCGAAGTTGTCCCATCTGATCCCACCAGCCCCTCCACCACCATCGGCCTTGCCGAGGCCACTGCCACCGAGATCGAGCGCTGGCTCAAGCGCCCCGACCCCATCATCATGGCCGTCGGCACCGGCCGCACGCTCAAGGCATCGGTCGAGCAACTCATGCCCATGGATGCCTCGCACCACAAGGTCGTCTCGCTTACCGGCAACATCGCCCCTGACGGTTCAGCCGCCTATTACAACGTGATTTTCAACATTGCGGACACGGTCAAGGCCCGCAGCTTCCCCATGCCCCTGCCGGTGATCGCCTCCTCGGCCCGCGAGCGAGAACTCCTGCACGCTCAGCCCATGATTCGTGAAACGCTCTCGCTTGCCGCCCAGGCGCACGTCACCTTCGTTGGCCTCGGCGACATGAGCGCCCAAGCGCCGTTGTTTCTGGATGGCTTCATCAACGAAACCGAGCTTAAGGCCCTGCAAAAAGCCGGCGCCGTTGCTGAAATCTGCGGCTGGAGCTTTGATGCCGATGGCCGCATCATCGAAGGCCCGATCAAGGACCGCGTCGCTTCTGCCGCGATCCCGTCGCGCGACCGCTCGCTGGTCGTAGCGGTCGCTATCGGCGAAAAGAAATTGCCTGGCATTCAGGGTACGCTGAATCGTGGCTTGGTGAATGGCCTCATTACCAACGAGACGACGGCTGAGGGTTTATTAAATCTCCGCTAAATATTTGGAAAGTAACATAAATCTATTCTTGGAAAACGTTTTCTGCCGCACGTGTAGCACGTGACAGGCGCATAGCACGCTTGACTCTTCTGCATAGATGATGAGTATTTGCTCATCGCCGCGACAAATGCCCGTCGCGACAACCGGGAGGATACATATGAAACTAACACCCATTCTTGTGGGCGCATTCACCCTTGCTCTGATTACTTCCGCTTCTGCACAGACCCTGACAATCGCCACCGTCAACAACGGCGACATGGTTCGTATGCAGGCGCTGTCGCCTGCTTTCACCGAAGAAACCGGCATCCAGCTGAACTGGGTCGTGCTCGAAGAAAACACCCTGCGCCAGAATGTCACCACCGACATCGCCACCAATGGCGGCCAGTACGATGTTATGACCATCGGCACCTACGAGGCCCCGATCTGGGCCAAGCAGGATTGGCTTGTTCCGCTAACTGCCCTGACCACAGACGCTGCCTACGACGCTGACGATATTCTTCCACCCATTCGCAGCGGCCTGTCATATGAAGGCGAGCTCTACGCCGCACCCTTCTATGGCGAATCCTCTTTCATAATGTACCGTACGGACCTGATGGAAAAAGCCGGCCTAACCATGCCAGAAGCTCCCACTTGGGAGTTCATAGGTGAAGCGGCCCGCGCTATGACCGACCGCGCTAACGACATCAACGGCATCTGTATCCGCGGCAAGGCTGGCTGGGGCGAAAACACCGCCTTCATCACCGCCATGTCAAATTCATTTGGCGCCCGCTGGTTCGACGAAAACTGGCAGCCCCAGTTCGATTCGCCGGAATGGAAGGCGACGCTGGATACCTATCTATCGCTTCTCAAGGACGCCGGTCCAGCCGGTGCGTCTTCCAACGGCTTCAACGAAAACCTGACCCTTTTCCAGCAGGGCAAGTGCGGCATGTGGATCGACGCCACTGTTGCCGCGTCTTTCGTGACCAACCCCGAAGACTCAACCGTTGCCGACAAGGTTGGCTTCGCCCTGGCGCCTGATACCGGTCTTGGCAAGCGCGCCAATTGGCTCTGGGCTTGGTCGTTGGCCATTCCGAAGTCGTCCCAGCAGCAGGACGCCGCCGCCCAGTTCATCAAATGGGCGACCAGCAAGGAATATCTTGGCCTTGTTGCCGAGCAGGAAGGCTGGGCCAACGTTCCCCCGGGCACCCGTATCTCGCTCTATGAGAACGCTGAATACAAGGCTGCGGCACCCTTTGCCGATCTGACCATGGGCTCGATCTACGCGGCCGATCCTAACCAGCCATCCATCAAGCCCGTGCCCTATACCGGCATTCAGTTCGTCGCTATCCCGGAATTCCAGGGTATTGGCACCAATGTCGGCCAGCTTTTCTCGGCTGCCGTTGCTGGACAGTTGACAGCTGAACAGGCTCTGGCCCAAGCACAGGAAGCAACCCTGCGTGAAATGACCCGCGCTGGGTACATCAAGTAGTCTTCTCCCGAAGACGTCTGGCCGTCCGCCCTTAGTGGCGGGCGGCATCTTTAGAGGGGAATGCCACATACCCGGACCAACCTCCCAAATCTCGGGAGGAATCAAAAAGCTCGTGACACAGTGTTGCTCCGAGTGGAGGCACTCCGTCCCTTTTTGGGAAGGTTGGGTGGGGGTCTCCTCCACGCTTGAGGAACAAAGACATGGCCACCGCACAAACCCGCACACTCTCTCGCGTCATGATGGCTCCGGCCGTTCTCGTCCTGCTGGTCTGGATGATCGTGCCGCTGGTGATGACCCTGTGGTTTTCGTTCCAGAACTATTCGCTGATCAACCCGATGATGACCGGCTTTGCCGGCTGGGGAAATTACCTTTACGTCATTGGCGACCCCAGTTTCACCCAGTCGCTGATCAACACCTTGATCCTGGTCGGCGGGGTTCTTCTGATCACCGTTATCGGCGGTATTTTGCTTGCCATGCTGCTCGATCAGCCCATCTGGGGACAGGGCATCCTGCGCATAATCGTCATTTCGCCGTTCTTCGTGATGCCGCCTGTCGCAGCACTCATCTGGAAAAATGGGTTCATGCACCCTGGTTACGGTATGCTGAGTCATCTCTGGCGCAGCCTTGGCTTGCAGCCGATCGACTGGTTCAACCAATATCCGCTGTTTTCCGTCATCGTCATCGTTGCGTGGCAGTGGTTGCCCTTTGCAACCCTGATCCTCCTGACAGCGCTCCAGTCCCTCTCCGAGGAACAGCGTGAAGCCGCTGAAATGGATGGCGCCAACGCTGCCAATCGCTTCCGGTACATCATCTTGCCGCATATGGCCCGCTCGATCACCATCGTGATCCTGATCCAGACCATATTCCTCCTCGGCGTCTTTGCTGAAATCCGCGTCACCACTGGTGGGGGACCCGGCTACGCCTCCACCAATATTGCCTTCCTCGTCTTCCGCACCGGCATCCTGTCCAACGACATTGGCGCCGGCTCTGCTGGCGGCGTGGTTGCCGTCGTCATCGCCAACATCGTCGCCTTCTTCCTGATGCGCGCTGTAGGAAAGAACTTGGATGCGTAATTTGCGGATGAGCTTCGCCTATCGGCACCATGATGTCACACCCACAGGGTCTGCTTCCTTCCTTGCAAGGAAGGCTGGGAGGAGAGTCTTTCTCCTCCTGTACTTCACAGCGGAGAAACACTAAATGGCCCGCAATGTCTCCACCGGCACAAAAATCGGCTTCACCATCGCCGCCTGGGCCGTGGCGCTGATCCTCTTCTCCCCTATCCTTTGGGTGCTGCTGACCGCTTTCAAGACCGAAGCCGAGGCCATCGCCAACCAGCCCACTTTCTTGCCCCAGAACTTCACGCTGGAGAATTTCAGCGCTGTCCAGGCTCGCTCGGATTACTTTAAGCACGCCATCAATTCGATCCTGGTCTCGGTCGGCTCCACCCTCCTGGGCCTCGTCATCGGCATTCCTGCCGCCTGGGCCATGGCATTCGCACCGACCAAGCGCACCAAAGACGTCCTGATGTGGATGCTCTCCACCAAGATGATGCCAGCGGTGGGCGTGCTGATCCCGATCTACCTCATCTTCCGCGATCTGCGCCTACTCGATACGGTGCATGGCCTTACTATCATCATGACGCTGATCAATCTGCCGATCATCATCTGGATGCTCTACACCTACTTCAAGGAAATCCCAGTCGATATACTTGAAGCTTCCCGCATGGATGGCGCCGAACTCTGGAATGAAATCGTCCACGTCCTCGTGCCCATGGCTATCCCTGGAATTGCCTCGACGCTTCTACTCAACGTAATACTCGCCTGGAACGAAGCCTTCTGGACCATCACCCTGACCTCGGGCCGCGCTGGCACGCTGACCGCGTTCATTTCTTCATTCTCAAGTCCGCAGGGCCTGTTCCTCGCCAAACTCTCCGCCGCCTCGCTCCTCGCCATCGCACCCATCCTGCTCATGGGCTGGTTCAGCCAAAAACAACTCGTCCGTGGCCTGACTTTCGGTGCAGTGAAATGATGGAAGTAAACATCTCAGTCGACACCTCCCCCTCCAGGGGGAGGATCAAGGTGGGGGTCTTCTGCCTCACCGAATATATCGACCTGCGCACAAACAAGGACCACTGAAAATGGGCTCCATATCCCTGCAAAACGTCAAGAAGTCCTTCGGCGAAGTTGAGATCATTCCCAACATCTCTCTCGACATCAAGGAAGGCGAGTTCGTCGTCTTCGTTGGCCCTTCCGGCTGCGGAAAGTCCACCCTGCTGCGCCTGATCGCTGGCCTCGAAGACACTTCCAGTGGGACCATCCTGCTCGACGGGCAGGACATGACCAAGGCGCCACCGGCCCGGCGTGGCCTTGCCATGGTGTTCCAGTCGTATGCGCTTTACCCCCACATGAGCGTCCGCGACAATATCGCCTTCCCGCTCAAGATGGCTAAGGCGTCCAAAGAGGTCATCGACCAAAAGGTCGAATACGCCGCCCGCACGCTCAATCTCACCTCATATCTCGACCGCCGCCCGCGGGCCCTCTCCGGCGGCCAGCGCCAGCGCGTCGCCATTGGCCGCGCTATCGTGCGCGAGCCCAAGGCGTTTCTCTTCGACGAGCCCCTGTCCAACCTCGACGCGGCCCTACGCGTCAACATGCGCCTCGAGATCACCGAACTGCACCAGCAGCTGAAAACGACCATGATCTACGTGACCCACGACCAGGTCGAAGCCATGACCATGGCCGACCGCATCGTGGTGCTCAATGCCGGCAATGTGGAACAGTTCGGCTCCCCGCTTGATCTCTACAAGAAACCCGCCAACCGCTTCGTTGCTGGCTTCATCGGTTCGCCGAAGATGAACTTCGTCGATGGGCCGGAAGCGGGCAAATACAACGCTCATTCCATCGGCGTGCGGCCCGAACACTTCCAGCTTTCCACCGCGCCGGCACCCGGCACCTGGAAAGGCAAGGTTGGTGTCGCCGAACAACTCGGCTCCGACACCTTCTTGCATGTCCACGTCGAAGGCCTAGGCCTCATGACCGTCCGCACCGATGGCGACCAGACCTTCAGCCACGGCGACGACGTCTATTTAACGCCCGATCCGTCTCGCATCTACAAATTCGACGCGGCCGGTAAAGCCATCTAAGGACTACCCCAATGACCACCAAGCTCTCGGCTCAGGCTCTCGGCTCCCTCTTCACCGCCTCCGTGCCAGCCTATGACCGGAGCACCTTGTCCGCAGGAATCGTCCATTTCGGCGTCGGCAATTTTCACCGCGCCCACCAGGCCATCTATCTCGACGACCTGTTCGCCACCGGCGCCGGCCATGATTGGGCCCTTGTCGGCGCTGGTGTGCGCCAGGCCGACGAAGCCATGCGCCAAAAGCTCATGGCCCAGGATTGGCTGACTACCGTGGTCGAGCAGGAAGCCGATAGCTCTTCCGCCCGCGTCACCGGCGCCATGATCGACTACCTCCAGCCTGGCGAAAGCGCCGCTATCATCGCCAAGCTCGCCGACCCGGCTATCCGCATCGTTTCGCTGACCATCACCGAAGGTGGTTATTACATCGACCCGGCTTCCCAGAAGTTCGATCCCACCCACCCCGACATCACCTACGACGCCGCCCACCGCGATGCTCCCAGGACGACGTTCGGCCTCATTCTTGCTGGCCTCGAACGCCGCCGTCAGGCAGGCATCCAGCCCTTCACCGTCATGTCTTGCGACAATATTCCCGGCAATGGCCACGTCACGCAGAACGCCGTCGTCGGCCTCGCCCAGTTGATCGACCCTGCCCTCGCTCAGTGGGTCAGCGCCAACGTCGCTTTCCCCAACGGCATGGTCGACCGCATCACCCCCGCAACCTCCGACCGCGAAGTCGCCATCCTCAAGGAAGACTTCGGCATCGACGACAACTGGCCCGTCTTCTGCGAAAGCTTCAGGCAATGGGTGCTCGAGGACAATTTCCCCGCCGGCCGCCCAGCACTCGAAAAAGTTGGCGTCCAGTTCGTCGCTGACGTCGCGCCCTACGAGCACATGAAGATCCGCATCCTCAATGGCGGCCACGCAACGGTCGCCTATCCGGCCGGATTGCTCGATATCCATTTTGTCCATGAAGCCATGGAACATCCGCTCGTCGGCGCGTTCCTAGCTAAGGTCGAGCGCGACGAGATCATCCCCATTGTCCCCCCTGTCCCCGACACCAACCTTGATGACTACTTCTCGCTTTGCCAGCGCCGCTTCGCCAATCCCAAAATCGGCGACACGATCCGGCGCCTTGCTTTCGATGGCTCCAACCGGCAACCAAAATTTATCATTCCGTCCGCCCTTGACCGGGTTCAACGTCAACAGTCTGTTAACGGATTGGCACTGGTGAGTGCCCTTTGGTGCCGCTATTGCTACGGCACAAGCGACGCCGGAAACATCATTAAATCCAACGATCCAAGCTGGGATCGCATCACCGCCCAGGCAAAAGTCGCGAAGGACGACCCCAAATCCTGGCTCATCATGGCCGACATCTACGGCGAGCTTCCCAACCACCAAAGCTTCGTCGAGGCTTTCACCAGAGCCCTCAATACCCTTTGGCAACAAGGCACTAAAGCAACCCTCGAGCTCTACCTGGCCGACCGGCTTTAGCCGCATGACCACCCCGATCGACCTTATCATCTTCGATTGCGACGGCGTCCTCGTCGACAGCGAACCCCTGGCCATGCGGGTTCTCATCCAGGCGCTCGCCGCCCAGGACATCGTGGTCACTCCCGAGGCCGCCTACCGGGATTTTCTTGGCCGCTCAATGACTTCGATCGCCGCCGAAATCGAAGCCACCCATGGCAGCCCCCTCGCCCCAGCCGCCCATCAAGCCATGCGGACCGACCTTTATGCCCTCTACCGCCAGGAGCTGCAGCCCAATCCAGGCCTGCCGCAAATCCTGGACCAGCTGCGCATTCCCTTTTGCGTCGCCTCCTCCTCGATACCTGAGCGCATCCGCTTAAGCCTTGAACTTACAGGCCTCTTGCCTTGGTTTGAGCACCACATCTATTCGGCCACCATGGTCGAAAATGGTAAGCCAGCCCCCGACCTGTTCCTCCACGCCTCCGCCTCCATGAACACCGATCCAAGCCGCTGTCTCGTCATCGAAGACAGCCCTGCGGGTGTCGAGGCCGCACAGGCTGCAGGCATGAGGGTCTTTGCTTACCTCGGCGGCGGGCACGTGGTGCCGGGCGGGCTGGAAAAACTTATCCAACAGCTCCGCCCGGATGTTATTTTCAGCGATATGCATAAGCTGCCCGATCTTGTAGGCTCGCTGCGGACCGAGAAGAAGGCGCTCTAGCGTTGACGCAAAGCCTCCTGGTGGCAGTGGATGTAGGCACGGGAAGTGCGCGCGCTGGAGTGCTGACGCCGCTTGGCAATCTTTTGGGCCGTGCCGAACGGCCTATCGCCATGAACCGCACTGACGCCAACCATGCCGAACACGATAGCGAGCAAATCTGGCAAGCCGTTTGCGGCGCCGTCCAGAACGCCATGGCCCTGGCCAAAGCGGATCCTGCCGCAGTCGTCGGCCTTAGTTTCGATGCCACCTGCTCGCTTGTCGTGCGGGATCAAAGCGGCGCTCCAGTAACGGTTTCGACCAACGGGCAAGACCGCTGGGACACCATCCTCTGGCTCGATCACCGCGCATTGGCCGAAGCCGACGAATGCACCCGCACTGGTCACCTCGTGCTGAATTATGCCGGCGGCGTCATGTCCCCGGAAATGGAAGTGCCCAAGCTCATGTGGCTCAAGCGCCATATGCCGCAAAGCTGGGCCCGCGCCGGCATGATGTTCGATCTCGCCGATTTCCTTTCCTGGAAAGCGACTGGCTCCATGGCCCGTTCTCAATCCACCCTCACCTGCAAATGGACCTATTTGGCCCACATGACGCCGGGCTGGCAGCAGGACTTCCTGGCGTTGGTGGGCCTTGAAGACCTGTTGGAAAAGTCCGGCCTGCCCGAAACAGCGAGTTCAGTTGGCAGCGATTTGGGAACCCTGACCGAAGCGGCCGCAGCCGATCTGGGTCTCACCACCGCCTGCCATGTCGGCGCCGGCCTCATCGATGCCCATGCTGGTGCGCTTGGCGTTCTTGGCGCCTTCACTACCGATGTCGCCACCATCGACCGCCATTTGGCGCTTATTGCCGGAACTTCATCCTGTGTCATGGCTTTGTCTGCAGAGGACCGCCCGATCAAGGGCGTTTGGGGCCCCTATTTCGGTGCTGTCCTGCCCGGAGTCTGGCTCAACGAAGGCGGCCAATCCGCCACCGGCGCCCTGCTCGATCACATAATCCGCTGGCACGGCGCCGGCGGTGAGCCAAACGCCCAGATGCACCAAGTCATCGCAACGCGCATCGGCGAATTACGCCAGGCCGAAGGCTGGCAATTGGCGCCCCGCCTTCATGTCCTGCCCGATTTCCACGGCAACCGCTCTCCCCTAGCCGACCCATCAGCTCTGGGCGTCATTTCTGGCCTCACCCTCGACAACGACTTCGATTCGCTCTGCCGGCTTTATTGGCGCACCTGCGTCGGCATAGCCTTGGGCGTCCGGCATATTCTAGAAACCCTCAACACCCGCGGCTACGCGATCGACACTCTCCACATCACTGGCGGCCATATCAAGAACGCTGTATTGATGGACCTCTACGCTGACGCCACCGGCTGCACCGTCGTTGTGCCATCGGCGAAAGACGCAACCCTGCTTGGCATGGCCATGGTCGCCGCCACCGCCGCTGGCCTTTACCCTAGCCTCGATGCCGCCTGCGCCGCCATGCAACAGGGTGGCCAGGAACGCGCGCCCGATCCCGCCGCGCGCGCGCAATTCGACAAGGACTACCGCATCTTCCTCGAGATGCAGCGCCAGCGTCAGGCCATCGACGTAATGGCCTAGCTAGGCTCACACACCACCTATCCCCCGCCCCCAAACACCGCTAAGCTTCCCCTCGGGAAGTCAACTTCGTGGCCGAAGAAGCGAGCGACGCTTACGCATGTCGATCAAAGCCGCTGTCTATCATCTGACGCACTACAAATATGACCGGCCGGTTTATCTCCAGCCCCAGATCATCCGGCTTCAGCCAGCGCCGCACTCCAAAACCAAGGTGCTCAGCTACTCGCTTAAGGTCTCCCCCTCCCTGCACTTCGTCAATGTGCAGCAGGACCCCTATGGCAATTTCCTGACGCGCTTCGTTTTCCCCGAGCCTGTCACCGAGCTCAAGATCGAAGTCGATCTCGTCGCCGACATGACGGTCTACAACCCGTTCGATTTTTTCGTTGAGGAGAGTGCCGAGACCTGGCCGTTCGACTATCCCGAAGATATTCGAGCCGATCTCTCCATCTACATGCAGCCTGAGCCAGTCGGCCCTCTACTCCAGCAATTCCTCAATGGTATCAGCAGGACGCCGATGAATACGGTGAACTTCGTCACCGCTATTAACGCCTCCATCCAGCAGCACATCGCCTACATCGTACGCATGGAAACCGGCGTCTGGAGCCCCGAGGAGACCCTCGGCAATGCCAAGGGCAGCTGCCGCGACTCAAGCTGGTTGCTTGTGCAGACCTTGCGCAATCTGGGCTTTGCCGCTCGCTTCGTGTCCGGCTACCTCATCCAGCTCAAGCCTGATCTGGTCTCGCTCGATGGCCCTGCCGGCACCGACCATGATTTTACCGATCTGCATGCCTGGTGCGAAGTCTATCTTCCCGGCGCCGGCTGGGTCGGCCTTGATCCCACTTCAGGCCTCCTCACCGGCGAAAGCCATGTTCCGCTCGCCGCAACCCCGCACTACCGAAACGCCGCGCCCATCTCCGGCTTTGCCTCCTATGCCGAAGTCGACTTCGCTTTCGACATGCGCGTTAACCGCGTCGCCGAGCACCCGCGCATCACCAAGCCGTTTTCCGACCAGAGCTGGGAAGAACTCAACGCCCTCGGCCAGCACATCGACACCGTCCTCACTAAAAACGATGTCCGCCTCACCATGGGGGGCGAGCCCACCTTCGTCTCCATCGACGACTTTGAGGCCGACGAGTGGAACACCGGCGCCGTCGGCCCTACCAAGCGCGCTCTGGCCGATGATCTGATCCGCCGCCTGCGCGAGCGCTTTGCGCCCAACGGCATGCTCCACTATGGCCAAGGCAAATGGTACCCCGGCGAAACCCTGCCGCGCTGGACCTTCTCGCTTTATTGGCGCCTTGATGGCAAGCCAGTCTGGTCAGACGAAAAGCTGATTGCCCGCGAGGGCCTCAAGACATCGGCCACCCACGACGACGCGCGCAAATTCCTCAATGCTTTTGCGCTAAAACTCGGCCTAACCGGCGACACCATCGACGAAGCCTATGAAGACCCCGGCGAATGGCTCCTTAAGGAAGCCAATCTGCCGCCCAATGTTGATCCGGCCAATTCCGAATTGGCCGATCCCGAAGCCCGATCGCGCATAGCTAAGGTGTTCGAACGCGGCCTCACCACCCCCACCGGCTATGTGCTTCCCGTGCAGCGCTGGAACGCCGCTGCTTCGAGCCCGTGGCTCACTGAGAAGTGGAAAACCCGCCGCGGCAAGCTGTTCCTGGCCCCCGGTGACAGCCCGGTCGGCTACCGCCTGCCGCTGAGTTCGCTCAAGCACATCAAGCCCACGGAGTACCCTCACGTGGTCGCGCAGGACCCCGGCGCCCCGCGCGGTCCCCTGCCCGAACCTACCGAGATCCTGTCGCGCCATACGCCCGGACTTGAGGCCGATCCGCGTGGGCAAGCGACCGTTTCCTTCACCGCTGCCACCGAACAGCAGGACCGCACCGAACAGGAAATCAGCGAGATCGAAGGCGAAGTTCGCACCGCTGTCACCGCAGAGATCCGCGATCATCGCCTCTGCGTCTTCCTGCCCCCGGTCGAAAAGCTCGAAGACTATCTCGAACTCGTTGCCGCGACCGAAGCTGCCGCCCGCGAGATCGGCCAGCCCGTGCACCTCGAAGGCTATTCACCCCCGCACGATCCACGCCTCAACGTCATCCGCGTCGCGCCCGATCCCGGCGTGATCGAAGTCAACATCCACCCGGCATCGAACTGGGACGATTGCGTCGCCACCACCACCGCCATCTACGAGGAAGCCCGCCTCTCCCGTCTCGGCGCCGACAAGTTCATGATCGACGGCCGTCACACCGGAACAGGCGGTGGCAATCATGTCGTCGTCGGTGGCGCCACGCCGCACGACAGCCCGTTCCTGCGCCGCCCCGACCTGCTCAAGTCCCTGGTGCTCCATTGGCAGCGCCACCCGTCCATGAGCTATCTATTCTCGGGCCTCTTTATTGGGCCGACGAGCCAGGCACCCCGCTTCGACGAAGCGCGCCACGACAGCCTTTATGAGCTCGAAATCGCCATGTCTCAGGTGCCCAATCCTGCTTCCGGCGAACCTGCCCCCCTGCCCTGGCTCGTCGATCGCCTGTTCCGCAATCTCCTCGTCGACGTCACCGGCAACACCCATCGCTCCGAAATCTGCATAGACAAGCTCTACTCGCCCGATGGGCCGACAGGTCGACTGGGTCTGGTGGAATTCCGCGGTTTCGAAATGCCGCCCAACGCGCGCATGTCGCTCGCCCAGCAGGTGCTTATCCGCGCGCTGATCGCCCGCTATTGGACCAACCCACTCGAAGGCCCCTTCACCCGCTGGGGCACCACCCTGCATGATCGGTTCATGCTGCCGGCGTTCGTGTGGCAGGATTTTCTCGATGTCCTCGCGGGTCTCGAGCGCCACGGCTTCAAGCTCGACCCCGCCTGGTTCACCGCCCAGCTCGAATTCCGTTTCCCATTCTGTGGGGAAGTCGAGTACGAGGACGTAAAACTCGAACTGCGCCAAGCCCTCGAGCCCTGGCACGTCATGGGCGAGCAAGGCGCCATCGGCGGCACCGTTCGCTTTGTTGATTCCTCGGTCGAACGCCTTCAGGTCAAGCTCGAAACGCTTAATCCCGACCGCTACACCGTCACCTGCAACCAGCGCCCCGTCCCGCTCAAACCCATAGGAACAAAGGGCATTTCCGTTGCAGGCGTTCGCTACAAGGCCTGGCAACCCGCCTCCGGCCTCCATCCCAACCTTCCCGTCAGCACCCCCCTGGTGTTCGACATTTACGACAATTGGACACAACGTCCAGTCGGCGGTTGCGTCTACCATGTTGCCCATCCCGGCGGCCGCAGCTACGACACCTTCCCCGTCAACGGCAACGAAGCCGAGGCTCGCCGCCTCGCCCGTTTCGTGCCGCAAAACTACACCGCCGGTGGTTTTACCTTGCGGCAAGAAAAGCCTGCGGACGAGTTCCCGCTGACGCTTGACCTACGCCGCCCGCCGCGCTTCTGGTAGCGCATGGAAATGGCAAACCCCAAGCGCGTCAAGCCCCGGGCCGGACCCAGCATCATTGCTGAATACCAGCTGCAACCTGGCGTGCCCGACGAGATGATCGACCCGGCCGGAAACATTCGTCCGGGCTGGGCCGAACTCATGTCGGCGTTTGATCGCTTGGGTCCTGCCGAAATGGCCGCACGCTTCGAGCGAGCCGATCAATATCTGCGCGACGCTGGTGTTTTCTATCGCAAGTATGACGGTGCCGAAGGCAAGGAGCGGGATTGGCCCCTGGCCCATGTCCCCCTGTTGATCGCAGAAAGCGACTGGGCCAGCATCAATGCCGGCCTTGTACAACGAGCCGAACTCCTGGAAATCATTATTGCCGACATCTACGGCGACAACACCCTTGTGCAGCAGGGCCTGCTGCCGCCTGAGCTGATCGCCCGCAACAATGAATTCCTGCGCCCCATGGTTGGCATCAAGCCATCCAGCGGCCACTTCCTTCACTTCTGCGCCTTTGAGCTTGGCCGTGGGCCAGATGGGGCCTGGTGGGTGCTTGGCGATCGAACCCAAGCGCCGTCTGGTGCTGGTTTTGCGCTTGAAAACCGAGTCGCCACCACCCGCGCCTTATCCGATATCTACGCGGATATGAACGTCCAACGTCTGGCCGGCTTCTTCCGCAGCTTCCGCGATACCCTGTTTGCCGACGCGAAGCGCGACGGTGGCCGCGTCGGAATCCTGACCCCAGGCCAGCTCAACGAAACCTATTTCGAGCACGCTTACATCGCCCGCTACCTTGGGCTGATGCTGCTTGAAGGCGAAGACCTCGTCATCGACGATGGGCGCGTAATGGTGCGCACTGTTGCTGGCCTGAAGCCCGTCAGCGTGTTGTGGCGCCGCATGGATGCAAGCTTCGTTGATCCACTTGAGCTGCGCTATGACAGTCGCATCGGCACCCCCGGCATGGTCGAAGCCCTGCGCAACAGCTCTATTTCCATGATCAACGCGCTCGGCACGGGCTTGCTGGAAACTCGCGCTTTGGCAGCCTTCATGCCGCGGCTGGCGCAGAAGCTGCTCGGCCAGAATTTGCTCCTGCCCGAGATCGCAACCTGGTGGTGCGGCCAACCTGCCGAACGGCGGCATGTCCTCAACAATTTCGACAAGCTGATGATCGGCCCAGCCTTCGCAACCACCCTGCCGTTTGACGATCAGCGCGGCACCCGGCTCGGGCAAGCTGTGCCCGCTGACCAGCGCGAAGCCCTACTGGAGCGCATTCGAGCTCAAGGCGCAAATTACGTCGGCCAAGAGCAGGTGCAATTATCTACTGCGCCCGTCTATGTCGACGGCAAGCTGCAACCGCGGCCCATCACCTTGCGCGTTTACGCTGCCCGTACTCAGGACGGCTGGACCATCATGCCCGGCGGCTTCGCCCGGGTCGGTTCGACGCAAGACACCACTGCCATAGCCATGCAGCGTGGCGGCCAAGCGGCCGATGTTTGGGTGCTGTCATCCAAGCCGGTGGAGCGCGTCTCGCTTCTTCCGCAAGACGGCCAAAAACTGGTCCGCAATTCACCCGGCAGTCTGCCGAGCCGGGCAGCCGACAATCTTATCTGGCTTGGTCGCTATGCGGAGCGTTGCGAAGCCACTGTTCGCATTCTACGGGCCTACAACGCGCGGCTGGCAGAACTCAGCAAAGCGGATTTGCCGATCCTCACTCGTTGCGCCGAGTTCCTCGAAACCATTGATGTGGATGCAAACGAGGCTATGCCGGTCGGTCTGCTGTCCTCGATCGACAGCGCCGTTCATAGTGCCAGCCAAATCCGCGACCGCTTCTCGCCAGACGGCTGGCTAGCGCTCAATGATATGCAAAAGACGGCGCAACGTTTCGCCTCAAGGGTAAAGCCAGGCGATGATGCCACGCGTGCCATGACGGTGCTCCTGCGCAAGCTTGCGGGCTTTTCCGGCCTTGTCCATGAAAACATGTACCGCTTTGCCGGCTGGCGATTTCTTGAGCTCGGACGCCGTCTCGAGCGCGCTATTCAAACCGCCCGCATTACTGCCTGGCTCACCGAAAAAGATGCGCCTGACGGCTCGCTTGAGATGCTTCTAGAAATTGGCGACAGCGTCATGTCGCATCGGCGGCGCTACTCCGTCAGCGCCGGCACCCAAAGCGCTATCGATCTTCTGGCGCTCGATCCACTCAACCCACGCTCGGTGATTTTCCAGCTTACCGAGCTTCGCCTCCAGATGGAAATGCTTCCCGGCGGCATAGAAGACGGCCAGCTCTCTCCTACCGCTAAGGCAGCCTTGCAGATCGAAACCGATCTACGCGTTACCGAAGCGGCTGACATGACCCCGGCCCGTTTGGACAAGCTTGCTTCCGACATGGGCATGCTGTCCAGCCTCGTTGCCGCAGCCTATTTCGTGTAGCCGGCATGCTCTACGACGTACGCCTTGAACTAACCTACAAATACGATGCGCCAGTGCATGGCGGGCGGCATCTTGTTCGCGTTGCGCCCATCACCGTGCCAGGCGTGCAGCGGATAATTGCCTCAAGCCTCTCCATCGAACCGCGCCCGCAACGGGAGACGACTTTCACCGACTTCTTCGGAAATTCAGCCACCGCCATCAACTTTGCGGAGCCCCATGACCGCCTCGACATTCGCCTGAGCGCCCGCGTGCTTGTGGAAGACATTCAGCCTCCGGTCGATCTCTCTTCCTCGCGAGATACCCTCGCGCAGGAGATCACCCGCTACTGGTCGGTTGAACCCGACAGCCCACACCATTTCATGGCGAACTCGCTGCGCGTCCAAACCGAAGCGGACATCACCCACTACGCTCAAGAGGTGGCGCGCGAGCATGAATCGGTGATGTCCATTACCAATGCCCTTTGTCTGGCGATCCACCGCGATTTCAAATACGATACCAAGGCTACTGACGTGGAGACCAAACCTGCGGAGGCGTTCGCCATGCGCAAGGGCGTCTGTCAGGATTTTGCCCATGTCATGATCGCAGGACTTCGGGGCATCGGCATTCCCGCTGGCTACGTCTCGGGTTTCCTACGCACTGATCCGCCCCCGGGCAAGCCACGCCTTGAGGGCGCCGACGCCATGCACGCCTGGGTGCGCGTCTGGTGCGGACAACTGACCGGTTGGGTCGAGTTCGATCCAACCAATGCCATGCTGGCCGGACCCGATCATATCTCCATCGGCTACGGTCGCGATTATGCCGACATTTCTCCCATTGTTGGAGTTCTCAAGACCAGCGGCTCCCATGAAACGGCTCAATCCGTCGATGTTGTCCGCGTCGAGTAAAACCTGGCGCTCGGTTCAACGCTCTACATGGAACCAAAGCCAATTACTGTCCGTTTATCCGGCGTGCGCTGCATCGCGCAAGTAACCAGCTCTCGACAGTGTGCTGTTCGTCTGCTGTGCCAGGGAGAGGCTGATATGACCAATATGGAAATCAAGGCTCTTGAGCATGCCGGCCGGACCGCAATGGCTTGGACGGAAGGCTATGATGGCGAAAGCCATTTTGCCGACGTACTCAAGGCGCTTGCGCCAGCCTTGTTCATTCTGGTTGCTGCAACTGCGTTAATGCTCGCATTACTCTAAGCGTCACAATAACAAAAAGGAGACCATCATGGGTCTCGGCACAATACTTATTATTATACTCATTCTACTGCTAATCGGCGCTCTGCCCAACTGGGGCTATTCACGCGGATTTGGTTATGGACCATCGGGCATCTTGGGCGTCGTTCTAGTCGTCGTTCTGATCCTAGTCTTGATGGGCCGCATTTAGCCTTAATAACAACAACACAAGCGCGATTGTCTCGGTGGGTGTATACCCCCCAGCGCTCGCGGGCATTGAAGTTGCCCCGCTTCCGCCCGCCTCTTTACACCCCGTCACGCCCAGCGTGCCGGGGTGTCTTTCTGAGCGCCAAGCGGAACTCCGCCCGGCATCGGGAGTTTCTTCTGCATAGCTACAGGAGCGTCACATGGCTACCACATCCGATCTTGCCCCCACCCGCCGCAAGGCGGCTTCTGCCGCGAGCCGTGCATCGGCCCAGCTTCGCGAAGAACAACTTGAAGTCCAGATTGCCCAATTGCAGGCAGACCTCAAAGGGATTGCAGCCACCCTGGCGCAACTCAGCAGCGATAAGGTCAACGAAGCCAAAGATGTTGCCCGTAGCGAAGCTCTTCACCTCCAGCGCAAAGGCCAGCACGTTTTGGAGGACGTGCAGGACCAGGCGGGGGAGCTCGAACAGCAGCTCAAGGACAAGATTCGGGAAAAACCGCTGACCGCCGTCGCAAGCGCAATAGGCATCGGGTTCATTCTGGCTCTGTTGTCCAGGCGCTGAACCCCATGAACTTCCTGGTGCCCCTGGCCGCCTTGCTCGGTTTCGAAGCCGAATCGGTTAAGGAGCGGATCAAACGCATGCTGTTCGGCAATGCCGTCCTGATCGTGCTGGCGCTAATGGGCGCCAGCTTCCTTTTAGCTGCCGCGTTCTTCGCGCTAACTGCCTTGATTGGACCGATCTACGCCGCGCTTTGCTTTGCCGCCATTTTTCTTCTCGCGGCATTTGCTGTCCACCTCAGCATCAAGGCTGGCGCAGCAAGGGATCGCAGAGCGGCGGTGGAGAAGCGTCGTTCCAGTGAAACCGGCGCATTCGTCACCACGGCTGCGCTAACCGCCTTGCCGGTGCTCTTGCGCTCTCCTGCGTTCCGGACCTTGGGCCTACCGGCGGCCGCTATAGCCGCATTGTTCTTTATCCGCGGCAACAAGAGAAACTAACTAGGGCCGCTTTGGCGGCCCTTTTCATTGCGCCGGCAATGGCAGCCAAATGTTTGCAATTATGCCTTCGCTGTCGAAATCCAACTCCACCTTACTGTCGAGAATCTTGGCAAGGCTACGCTCAATGAGTTTTGCACCAAGCCCGTAATCCTTTGGCGCCTTGACCTTGGGACCACCCACTTCCTGCCAGCGTAGCGCCAATCCACGCTCGGGCTGGTCCCTGATAGTCCATTCAATCCGAACCACGCCCTGCTGGGTAGACCAGGCCCCATAACGATAGGCATTGGTAGTGAGTTCATGCAGGATCAACCCGAGTCCCAGCGCATGGTCAGCCGGTAGTGCGATATCCTTGCCTTTGACCTCCGCCCGGTCCGGCTTGGTCAGGAAATTGGGGCCAAGCTGCGACCCAATGACCTCAAACATATGAACGCCTGACCAATCCCGGTCGGCTAGCAAAACATGCGCGTCCGAAATCGTCCGCAGCCGGCCGGAAAATGCCTCTATAAACGCACGCGGATCGGGGTTCTGCCGAATGGTTTGGCGCGCCACCGATTGGATCATTGCAAGGGTATTTTTCACCCGATGATTAAGTTCCCGCAGCAGAAGACGGGTTTGCTCGGCTGTCTGCTTGCTTTCGCTGACATCGATGCTGGCGCCCATCATGATGAGGGGCTTGCCCTCTGCGTCGCGCTGGTAAACCCGACCACGCATGGTCAGCCAGCGCCCGGTGTTCCCCACGCGCGCCTCGGCACTGTAATCCACCCCATCTTCAAGGCTGGCACGGATGCCCTCGTCCACGGCGCCGCGGTCAGCCTCGTGGATGGACGAGAGCACGTGTTCGGCGTGCACCGGACCAATCTCAGGCAGTTGGTACATGCGCCGGAACATGTCGTTGCAGGCGATCTCTCCGGTTCTGATATCCCACACCCAACTGCCGACCTTGCCTGCCTCAAGCGTCAGGGCATGGCGCCACTCTTCCCGTTTTAATGCGGCAGCAGTTCTGGCCCTAACCAATGCTTCATCCTTGAGCGAAAATAGCGCTGAAGCTATCGCGGCAAGATCTGTCAGCTGATCCAGTAGCTGTGGCTCTATTGCTGAACGCTCTCTGGCACTGAGCACGCACACTGAGCCCACTTTCTGGCCCGCCAAAATGATCGGCGCTCCGGCATAGAACCGGATATTAGGCGAACCCGTGACCAGACTATTGTCCCGGAAGCGTTCGTCCTTATGCGTATCGAGCACGACTAATGGCTCCTGATCCGGCAGCGCGATCGTATGGGCACAGAACGAGACGCTGGTTTCAGTGCTATCGATTTCCACCGGCCCGAAGCAGCCGCGGAACAACTGCCGGTCCTTACCGACCAGTGTCACCAATCCGTATTCGGTCTGGAATAGGCTTGCAGCAAGGCGGCTTAGCCGCTCGAAGTCGCTGTCAGGTTTCCCCGGTAGCGCTTCTAGCTCCGCAAGCACCTCTAAACGGGCCGGATCGTTGACAACTTTCAATACCCCGACTGGCAGGGGGGGCATTATTTGTTTCACTTATAGTCCTGACGCTTACTCGGCGGCGCGCAATCTCGGCCATGCATGACGCAATCCTTCTAAACGGCAGATACAATGACTCGGTTCCAAGCTCTCGCCTCAAGCAGCTTTCTGCGGCTCACCCACACGGGGCAGCATCATCTTGAGCGCGCCTGGATGAACCTGGACCTTAACGACACGGTCAAGCCTGATTAATTCTCCGTCCAGCACCGCACGCAGGCCACGCCTGTACTTGGGGAATCGCAGTGTTACGTCCTGGACTTTTCTCTCCGTCACCGCCTCGCTCGTGCGCCATCGGCCTGTCAGCACTTCTACCCAAAGCTTCATTAAAGCCGCTGTGGAAACCGGCGCCGCCAGATAAATTCCTAGAACGCCAGCATCCAAACTATCGGCATGAGGAATATGGCCCTCGCCGAATGGATTGTTGGAGACGGCAATTCCTGAAACTCTCTGCCGCTCAAGCCGGCTACGCGTCTGTAACTCTGCTTCAAAATTCGGCGGATTAGCAGCTGCGATGGTGATGGCCCGCAAATTGGCCAACACTTTTCCTATACGGCTCTTGTAGGTCATATCCTCACGAATGCGGACAAGCCTCGCATGAATACCAACACCAAAATGATGCACGAAGGGTCGCCCGTTGGCAGTCGCGATATCTACGGTCCCGATCTCACCAGTGGCGATGGCTTCAAGAGCTTCTGATAAGTCGAGCGGTACTTTAAGTGCCCTGGCAAAGAGATTCATGGTTCCGGCAGGAAGAATAGCCAATGGCATAGCCGTTTCATAAGCAATAGCAGCTGCGGTTGAGATAGTTCCGTCCCCGCCAGCAGCAACCACCACGTCCACCCCATTTGCCGTAGCAGCCTCACGCAAGCGCTGCTCCACATACTTTCCTGTTGTTACGACGCACTTTATTGTATGGCCGTGGGTCGAGAAGATCTTATTGGCCGAAGCGCAGAAGCTTTCCAAATCCATGGTGCGTAGCGTGCCGCCACCGCGGTTGAGCACTGCTATAAAATGCAAGGGGTGCTCCGTTTCAATTCGTTCGCGATGTCTTTTTTCCGTCTAGGCCCGGCAGGGGAATGCACACTTTGAGACCACCTTCCGGCTGGGCTTCATAGCTGGGAGTTCCGCCAAACTGGCCGGCCAGTTGCTTGATGATGACGGACCCCAATCCACCTTCGCCCGGGCTGCTACTTGATGACGGTCCATGACCATCGTCCCTTACAATCAGGGTTGGCACCCCATCAAGGCGGCCAAGTTCTACCTCAATGACACCGCCTGATCGCTCCGGGAAAGCGTGCTTGATCGCGTTGGTCACCAGCTCGCTCAGCAATATCCCCAAGGTGGTTGCATCGCGCGCGCTGATGACAATGGGCGCGATATTGCCAGACAAAGCGATGTTGTCTGCACTGCTGATGGTGCTTGCCAAATCCTCGAGGACCGCCTGCAAGAAATCATCCGTGCTGGCTGTTTCCATGTCATGTCCCAGCCGAAGCCGGCGATGGGCCGCGGCAATGGCGTGAACTCTTGAACGTGCCGACTCCAATGCCAAACGCACGTCGTCAGAATTGCTACGCAGCAATTGTAGCCCAAGCAGCGATGACACGGTTGCCAAGGAATTGCCGATCCGGTGGCTGGCATCCTGCAGCAGCGCTTCTACCCGCTGCCGTTCATTTTCGGCATGCTGGCGTGCTTCCTCCAATTCCTGCGTACGTTCACGGACACGTGCGTCGAGCACCTCGTTTTCCGTCTGCAATGCCGAGCGCGTCTGCGCCAGAGCGCTGACCTGCTGCTGTGTGCGGGAAAACAGCACATAGGCCAGCAACACGGCGGCCGCCAAAGAACAAACAATTGCCCCGACCAGCCAACGCCGCCACACATCCACCCGCTGGTTCTGAGTGAACAGCGTCTGGCTTTCCTGATTGATGAACTCCTCAAGCGACCGCCGCAGATTACCAAGCAATTGAACCTGTGGCCCCGACTGCACCAGCGTCCGCGCTTCGACAGCACGGCCGTTTCTGACCAACTCAAGCGTTCGCTCCAGTTCAGCCAACGCCAATTGAGATGCTCCGGCAATTGACGTTACTTGCGCTGATTGTCCGGTGCTATCCCTAGTCAGCGCAGTAAGGGTCGCTAGACGAGTCTCAACGGCCGCTGTAGCCCGACGGTACGGTTCAATATAGACCTCGTCTCCCGTCAGTACATAAGCCCGCTCGCTAGCCTGAGCTTCGCTCAATGCTGCGGTGAGCTCCCGAGCCTGGTTACGGACATCATGACTATGCTCCACATCTGCATTTTGCCAGTCCATGCCTTGCACGAGCACAAGTGCGGCAATGGCAGCCAGAATAACCAGCACAAGTGATATCAACACGCCCGGTCGCAGCGACAAGGTTTTACGCGCTGCAGCCAGTGGCTCGTTATCGATTATCTTGCCAGCGATGCTCATACTTGATGTCGGCTCGCGTCCGATGGACTTCCTCACTATTGCTGGTTACAGGCGTCGCTGCAAAGGCGACTAAACAAATCTCCCCCTAAATCAGTGGACGCCGGTGTTCCGGAAGACCTTCCCAGCCGGAAAGCTCCATCAGACCATCTACATCCAACACTTCGCAGGCCCGGTCCAGCCAGCGGATCAACTGCCGATCGGCCAATTTGCGCAGAGTCTTATTAGTATGGACAATGGATAGGCCCAGCGTATCGGCGACATGCTGCTGGGTGATCGGAATGAACAGCGGCTTGGTTGAAGAAATACCGACCGATGTTGCTCGCTGATGCAGAAAGGCGATCAAGTAGGCCGCTCGCTCCATTGCACTGCGCCGCCCCAGGCTCAACAAATGCTCATCAAGCATCCGTTCCTCGCTTGCGGCGAGCCACGTAATGTCGAACCCGAGTCCCGGATGGTTGCGGAACAGCTCGCTTAAACGGTCCCGCTGGAAAACGCACAAGACCAGTGGGGAGAGCGCCTCAACCGAGTGCTCCATCTCTCCAATAACTGAACCTTGCAGGCCTAAGAGATCGCCTGGCAACAAATAGTTGAGGATCTGCCTGCGGCCATCGGGCAAGGATTTGTAGCGAAAGGCCCATCCCGACAGAAGGGTATATAGGTGAGCACTATGGGTGCCCTCGGTCAGCACGGTTGTGCCTGTCTCCGCCAAGAGCTCGCCCGTCTTGAAAGACGATACGAACTGCAGCTCGGACGGTTCAAACGGACGAAAGCCAGACATGATCCGGAGCGGGCACTGCTCACAAGGCACCCTGCGCCCGGAACTAGGAAGGACGAAACTCAATCGACACCGCAATGCATAAGAACTGCTACGGCCGGACCATAACAGAGCCGATTGGCTCCGGCACATGTCAAACTTAAATGACAACAAAATATTGTGCCGCCACTAGGGGACCACTTTGGCGGACCCGATCAATGCTCAACGGCACTAATGTCCTCGTTGTCGAGGAAGAATTTTTGATCGCCTTGGACATCCAGCGCATGCTCGAAACCATGCAGTCCGGACAGATTCTGTTCGCCCGTACTGTAGAGGAGGCCATCAGCTTGCACAGCCACTGGACTGATGTCGGGCTTGCAATAGTGGAAGTTGCGCTGGAGCAGGACGGCTCCTTGGAGCTCGTCGACAAGCTTATCCTCAGCGGCATTCCTGTTGTCTTGTGCACAGCGGATGCTGCGCTGCGCCGCGGCATAGCGCAATATCCGCGCCTGCCAGTTGTCACTAAGCCAATGGCTGAAACCGATTTGGTCCATGCCATTGGCCAGGTTTTCAACCCACGCTCCTAAAAGGAGTGGTTGGTGGTTGTGACCTGCGCCGAAACAGCGTCAGGACCATAATCAGCTTCGCCGGTGATCTTGAGCAGATCCTGGAGACGCGTTCTGGCGCGGCTCACCCGGCTCTTCATCGTTCCCACCGCGCAATCGCAAATATCGGCGGCTTCTTCATATGAGAACCCGGAAGCGCCAATCAAAATCACCGCTTCGCGCTGATCGTCAGGCAACATGCTCAAAGCCTTCTTGAAGTCTTGCATGTCCATTGAGCCATACTGCGATGGGTGCACCGAAAGCCGTTCGGTAAAGGCACCATCGCTGTCCTGCACTTCGCGGCCACGCTTGCGCATCTGGCTATAGAACTCATTGCGCAAGATGGTGAAAAGCCAAGCTTTGATATTGGTGCCCATCTCGAAGCTGGTCTGTTTTGCCCAGGCCTTCATGACTGTGTCCTGGACTAAGTCATCAGCCTTGTCGTGCTTACCTGTTAGCGACACGGCAAAGGCACGCAGGCTAGGCAGGGTCGCAAGCATTTCTCGCTTGAAAGAAGTCGGTTCGGCGCTCATGCCGTTACTCCCCTTCTCTCGAAACAGCCTTGTTCTGTTGCGCCTGTTCGGCGCTATCCAATTTCTCTAATAGATCAAGCAATTGATCCGGAACGCCTTCTTCCTGCACTGCACCATAAAGCGCGCGCAAGCGATTGCCGATGTCCGTATTCGGACCCAAGCCATCGTCTGCTCGCCCCGCCTGCGTACGCATACGTTGCTGGGTCACCAGTTTGTCCTTCATCATGCCGTGCTAGACCGCCAAAAAATGATTTGCCCACATTCGACACCACAAAGCGCGGAACTCAAAAAAGTTCCATCGTGAAGGAACTTTTGAAGGTACATTCCGTTTTAGAGTTTCGTGTCATCACGAGCCTAAGCGTCACTGGGAGTTTCTATATGACTTTGTCCACGCGGATTGCTCCGCACCTGCCGTACCTGCGGCGGTTTTCGCGCGCGGTCACCGGATCGCAAACCTCTGGCGATGCTTATGTTGCCGCAACACTTGAAGCCCTGATTGCCGACATTTCCCTATTCCCTGACGCTTCCAATGATCGCATTGCGCTCTACAAGCTGTTCTCGGCCCTGTTTTCGACATCGGCTGTAAACGTGCCACAGCCCACGTCGACTTTTGCTTGGGAACAGCGCGCCGCAACAAACTTGGCAAATCTTTCCCCGCGTCCGCGCCAGGCTTTCCTGCTCGTTGCAGTTGAGGGCTTTACCCATGCCCAAGCAGCCGAAATTCTCAGCGTCAGCGACGCAGAATTTGCTTCCCTTTTGGAAGAAGCAACCGTCGAGATCTCCCGTCAGGTCGCAACGGAGATTATGATCATCGAGGATGAGCCACTCATTGCGATGGACATCGAGCAATTGGTTGAAAGCCTCGGCCACAAGGTCGTCAGCGTTGCCCGTACGCACCGTGAAGCAGTGAGCCTCTTCAACCAGACTCAGCCGCGCATGATCCTGGCAGACATCCAACTCGCTGATGGCAGTTCGGGTATCGATGCAGTAAACGACATCCTCAACACCCATTCGGTTCCAGTGATCTTCATCACGGCCTTCCCGGAACGGCTGCTGACAGGCGAACGGCCTGAACCCACCTTCCTTGTCACCAAGCCGTTCAATCCAGACATGGTCAAGGCGCTGATCAGCCAAGCGCTGTTCTTTGATGAAGGCTCCCGCGCAGCGGCTTAAGACCTTTCAGACTTGATCGAAGGCCGGGTTCAACCCGGCCTTTTTTGCTGCGAACAGGAACTACCCCATAGCTCAATCGTTGTAGATCAAAGACACTACGGCGGAGAGTTAAGATGCTCTATTACGCTCTCGTCTTCCTAGTTATTGCCTTGATTGCTGGAGTACTGGGATTCGGCGGGATTGCCTTTGCATCTGCGGGGATCGCGCAAGTTCTATTCTATCTCTTCTTCGCATTCCTCGTTATTTCACTGGTTGTGGCACTTGTCCGGCGTGTTTGATGTTGGTGCCGACTAGCGCTGCGTTATTTGCGGCCTCGCTCTGGGCGAGGCCTTTACGTTTCAAAAGGCCAGTCTTGAGTATTCCATGCCCTCCACCGCCTCCCCACCGCAAACGCAGTTGAGGCTTAGGGCACTTGCAGCTGCGCTAGAAGGCCGGGGCATCTGCATTCTCCACCAAACGCCTGATCATCGCTTCGATTTGGTCGAACATCTTCCGCCGATGTGGTCCTCATCCAGCGTGCTCCACAAAGTGGAGACTGATTTCATGGGTGAGCCCTTGGCAAGCCAGTTCACAGAAGCTGTCGCCGAGTGCCTCCGGTCCAAGCATCCGGCTTCGATGGAATTCGAACTCGCCGAACCGGCGCGGACGACCTATTACCAAGCAAAGATTGTGCCCGATGAGGATGGTGTCCTAACTATTCTCACGGACGTCAGCGAAGAGCGAAGTCGTAACGCAGCGATTGCCTCCCTGCTACGTGAGGTCAGCCATCGCTCGAAGAACCTCTTGGCAATCGTACAGTCCGTGGCTATGCAGACGGCTCATCATACCGATGACGTGCAGGGCTTTCTCAACAAGTTCCGCGGGCGCCTCCACGCACTATCGAGCACACAGGACCTTGTCACCGAGAGCGACTGGAAAGGCACGTTTCTGCAGCCGCTGGTCAGTTCGCAACTGGCGCGCGTTGGTCAGGCCGCATCCAAGCACGTCCAAGTCACTGGTGAGAACCCACTGCTGGGACCGAACGCCTCACTGCACTTGGGCTTGGCCATCCATGAGTTAGCAGTCAATGCTGTCTCCCACGGCGGGCTTGCCGAGGGCAAAGGCGGCGGCGTGTGGGTAAGCGCCGCATTCGATGAAGCCGACACAGGCAACCATCTAATCCTCGAGTGGCTTGAAAACCGGACCGGCCCTGCGCTAATCTCCCGAACTCCCAGGTTTGGTACCCTGGTCTTGGAGCGGATCGTCCCCCTGTCAGTTGGTGGAACGGCGACATTTTCAATAGCGAACGACCAAGTTCACTACCGTCTGGCCATTCCCAGCCAGTACTACGAGGCTTGATGGCGAGCGTGCTGGTAACCTTCGCTGACAATCGTCACGGGAGAGTTCGCTCTCCGCACGCATTTCTGCTTGCTATCTTGTGCGTTTTTGCTTTTCTTGCGGGCGGTTAAGGTTGCCAGCCTCATAATAAGGCAATCGCCGGTTAGGAAGGCGCCTGCACTGCAGGCTGGGAATTATGGCGCAAGCTGCCGTTTTGGCACAGCCCACACCCGTTGTGGCGATCGAGAACCTGCATAAGTCCTTTGGTGCGCTTGAAGTGCTCAAGGGCATTTCGTTTTCGGCCAATGAGGGTGAGGTTGTTTCGCTGATCGGTTCTTCCGGCTCGGGCAAATCGACCCTGTTGCGCTGCATCAACATGCTCGAAGTGCCCGACAGCGGCAGTGTGATCATCGACAACGAGGCTATCAAGCTTCGAGGCGAAGGGGCTAATCGCCGGATCGCGGATGAGGAGCAGATTCGCCGCATTCGCTCCGAGCTTGGCATGGTCTTCCAGAGCTTCAACCTCTGGGCTCATCTCACTATTCTGCAGAACGTCATGGAAGCGCCGCTCATCGTGCAGCGCCGTGACAAGGCGGAAGTGGAAGAGGAAGCCCTTGCGATGTTGGCCAAAGTCGGCATTCGTGAAAAGGCCAATGCCTATCCGAACCAGCTTTCTGGCGGCCAGCAACAGCGCGCCGCTATTGCGCGAGCACTCTGCATCAATCCCCGGGTAATGCTTTTCGACGAGCCAACCTCGGCTCTCGACCCAGAGTTGGAAGTCGAAGTTCTCCGCGTGATCAAGATCCTTGCCGACGAAGGCCGCACGATGATCCTTGTCACGCACGATATGGATTTTGCACGTTCTGTAAGTGATCGCATCATCTTCTTGCATCATGGCAAGATCGAAGAGGAAGGCACGCCCGAAGAGGTTTTCGGCGCCACCAAATCGGCTCGCCTCAAACAATTCCTCAATGCTGCCAGCCACGAATAGGCAGATCAGGGAACAATAATGAGACCAACAAAAGGATCATGGAGAAACAAATGAAGAAGCTGATCTTGGCGGCGACTGCCGTTCTAGCCTTGAGCGGGGCAACTCAGGCGCAAGAGACCGTACGCATCGCCACCGAAGGCGCATATGCTCCTTGGAACTTCGTCAACGAAGCCGGTGAGTTGGCGGGCTATGAGATCGATCTCGGCAACGCCGTCTGCGAAAAGGCTGGTTTGACCTGCGAGATCATCAGCAATGATTGGGATTCGATTATCCCGAACCTGCTCGCCGGCAACTACGACGTCATCATGGCTGGTATGTCGATCACCGAAGAACGACTTGAGACCATCGATTTCACCCAGAACTACTTCCCACCCGATCCGTCCAAGTTCGTGGCTGCGGCCGGCGCTGGCATTGATCCGGCAGCACTGGAAGGCAAGCGCGTCGGTGTTCAGGGCGGCACTATCCAGGCTGCTTATGCCGAAGAAAACCTCGGCAACAACAACACGATCGTCTCCTTCAGCACGGCTGATCAGGCTATGGCCGATCTTGCCGCAGGCAATCTGGACACGATCCTGGCGGACGGCGCTTATCTTGAGCCAGTCGTTGCCGCATCCAGCGGTTCGCTCGAGTTTGTCGGCGAAGATGTGATGATTGGTGGCGGCGTTGGCGCTGGTGTGCGAAAAGACGATGCCGAACTCAAGACCAAGTTCGACGACGCCCTTACAGCCCTCAAGGCTGACGGCACCGTCGATAAGCTGATCGCACAATACTTCGAAGGCCGCGGCCCCTACTTCGCTGAATAAACTGTTGATGGTCCGCCCGCTGGCCCAGTGGGCGGACCAATCCATGCCGGCTTCGGCGCGAGGGCAAGGCGGTAATCATCCGACATGATCGAAGATCTTGCCTTTTGGCTAAGCTATTTGACCAATGGCAAGCACCTGACCTGGTACGCGAGTTTCCAGTTCACCGTTTTCGCTGCTGTCGTCGGTGGCACTCTAGCCGTCGTATTCGGCCTGCTGGGCGCCACGCTCAAGAACTCCCGGTTCTTGCCTCTGCGCCTGATCGGCACCGTCTACTCCTCGATCGTCCGCGGCGTTCCGGATGTCCTTTTCTTCCTCTTCTTTCCTTTGGCCTTCGAGCAAGGCGTTGAATGGGTCATTGCAACCCAAGTCTGCTCACCTGAAGCCATTGCCGCCCAAACCGCTGCGTGGCCTCCATGCCGTGAAGCCAATTGGTTCTTGGGGACGCCGGAATATCTGATCCTCGCATCGGTATCTCTGGGCTTGGTCTACGGCGCATTCGCCACCAACGTCATGCATGGCGCCATGCGCTCAGTTCCCAAGGGACAGCTCGAAGCCGCCCGCGCCTATGGCATGTCGGCCTCTCAAGTACTTTGGCGCATTCAGATCCGCCAGATGTGGGTATATGCCCTGCCGGGCCTGTCCAACGTTTGGATGCTGATCGTCAAGGCGACCTCGCTATTGTCCCTGCTCCAGATCGCCGACATCGTTCTGTGGGCCGAACGGCTAGGTGCGCCTAATTTCCTGCCGACGGTAGGCCTGGTGCATGACGATTGGCGCTGGCGCTATTACCTGGTCCTGTTCCTTTTCTATATTCTCGTGACCCTGCTCTCCGAAAAGTTCTTTGGTGCCCTTATGACGCGCATGGGCCGCGGCATTCTGAGCGAGGCGCGCAACTGATGGACCGCTTCTTTGCCGAACTGCAAATCTTCGCCCCTGCAGCGATCTACAACATCTACTTTGCGGCAGCCTCCATACCACTAGGCTTCGTGTTTGCGGTCTTCCTTGCTCTGGGCAAAGCCTCCGCAAACCCCATCATCTCGCGCCTCAGCCGGGGTTACATCTACGCTTTCCGCGGCTCGCCGCTCTTTATCCAATTCTTCATGGTCTATTCGCTAGGCCTCTCATTTAACGTTTCGATTTGGCGGCCCTTGGGCGTTTCCGGGTTCATCCTGCACCCACTGTTCATCGGCCCACTCGTACTCGTCCTCAACACGGCAGCGTATACGGCGGAAATCTTCTACGGCGCCCTTAGGGCCGTGCCGCGCGGCGAGGTCGAAGCAGCCCGCGCCTATGGCATGTCTCGCGCGCAACAATTCCGCCGTGTGATCTGGCCCAACCTCATCCGCCTGGCTTGGCCCGCATACACCAACGAAGTTGTCTTCCTCTTCCACGCCACGGCAATCGTCTACTTCGCCCTGCCTGTTATTGGTCAGCAGAAGGACCTAATGATCACCGCCAAGGAACTGTTCGAGCGCGACTACAATGCGTTCCTGCATTTCTCTGTCGCGGGGCTCTATTTCCTTGCCGTTTCGTTGGTGGTTTTCTTCCTCTTCGGCTTGGTTTATCGGCGCCTGATGCGCCACATGCCTGCCGCTCCCGGCATGCGTTATGCGCCTAAGTGGATTCGCTGAAAGCTCTCCAATGACCTTTGAACTTCACCGCACCGCCCTGAGCGGCGACACGCCTGGCTACTCCACCGAGCTTTACTGGTACACAGCAGGCCCCGCTAACGCACAAACCCGCGTCCATTTGCAGGCAGCCCTGCATGCAGACGAACAGCCCGGCACCATGGCGCTCCACCATCTCCTGCCGCGCCTGCGCGACGCTGACGCCGCTGGACAGCTACGGGCACACTTCACAGTTTTTCCATCGGTCAATCCGCTTGGCCTCGTCAACCGCTCGCTGCGCCACCATATCGGCCGCTACGATGTCGAGACCGGCATCAACTACAATCGCCGCTGGCCTGATCTTTACCCCTTAGTTGCCGATACCGTCACAAGCCAACTTGGAGCCGACCCACAAGCGAACATAGCCATTCTCCGCCAAGCCGTACTTGATTGGATCGACGGCCAAGCGGGCGCCACCGCTATTCAGCAATTGCGCTTGCTGATCCTGCGCTCAGCCGCCATGGCCGACATCGTCCTTGACCTGCATTGCGACGACGAAAGCCTCATGCACATCTTCACCTCGCCCGAGCTCATGCCGGGCTTGCAAGATTTGGCCGACTGGATGGGTGTCGCTGCAACGCTGACTGCCGAGGACAGCGGCGGCGGCTCGTTCGACGAAGTCCTTCCCTCGCTTTATCGCAAGGCCCGCATTGCCAATCCCGATTGCCCCATTCCGAATGGCGCAGAAACGGCAACCCTGGAGTACCGCGGCCGCGCCGACAGCTTCGACGAGTTCGGCCGAACTGATGCTGATGGTTTGTTCAACTTCTTTGCGGGCCGCGGTCTGATTTCTGTACAACCAGCGACGGCCCCACAACCCGCTCCCGGTCCGACACCATTCGAGGCCACTGAAGTACTGCGCGTCCCCGCCCCTGGCTTGCTTGCGTACCGCGTGCGATTGGGCGAACGCGTCTCCAAGGGTCAGCCCATAGCCGATCTGATCGCAATGGATGGCTCAGAAGCCTTTCTCGCCCGCACGCCGATCCTGGCAGGCACGGACGGCTTTGTGCTTTCCCGCCTTACCGCGAAATACGTTCGGCGTGGCACGTCCATTGCCAAAATCGTGGGCGACAAGCCCCTGCCCTCGCGCAGCGGTGGTTATCTTCTCGAGGATTAGCCTAGCGCGCTATAGCCCGAGCTGCGCGTGCTCGAACGCCCGCATGACGCCACGCAATTCGGCCAAGCCCTTCATGCGCCCAATGGTCGGATATCCCGGCTGGGTACGGCGGCCAAGATCATCCAAAATATCCTGTCCGTGGTCGGGCCGCATGGGAATGGTGTGATCAAGGCGTCCAGCAGCCCTGCGGCGCTTTTCCTCCCGCACGATAGCCGCGATAAGCGCCACCATATCAGTATCGCCATCCAGATGCTCGGCTTCGAAAAACGACCCGATAATGTCGTCGGTGTCTCGCTTCACGTTACGCAAATGAAGGAAATGCACCTTATCGCCCAGCCGGTCCATCATGCCCGGCAAATCATTGTCCGGCCGCGCCCCGAGCGATCCAGAGCAGAGCGTCATCCCATTCGCCGGGCTGTCGACTGCATCGAGAATGTACTTGAAGTCTGCCTCCGTCGACATCACGCGCGGCAGGCCCAGCAGCGCAAACGGCGGATCATCCGGATGACAGCACAGTCGCATGCCCAGATCCTCCGCCACCGGCACCACTTCGCTCAAAAAATCCACGAAATGCGCCCGCAACTGGTCCCGGCTGATATGGCCATACTCGGCCAAATGACCACGTACATCTTCCAGCGTCATGGACTCAGTCGAGCCCGGCAGCCCCATGGTCACATTGCGCGCCAACTGCTTACACCCTGCGTCGTCGAGTTCGGCAAATCGGCGCCCTGCCTCAACGGCTATGGCATTGGTATAGTCCGCGGCGGCACCGGGCCGCTCCAGCACATGGATGTCGAAAGCGGCAAAATCGTTGATGTCGAACCGCATGCACGATGCGCCATTTGCAACCGTGTAGCGTAGATTGGTCCGCGTCCAATCCAGCACCGGCATAAAATTGTAGCAGATGACCTCGATGCCGGCGTCAGCCAGATTGCGCAGCGAAACCTTGTAGTTGTCGATATGCTCGCGCCAATCGTTCTTCTGCTTCTTGATATCCTCGCTCACAGGCAGGCTTTCCACCACATCCCAGGTCAACCCCGAAGGCGAACCATCCTTGCGTGTTTGGATTTGGCGCTGGCGTTGCGCAATCTCTTCAGGCGACCAAATCACACCATTGGGGATATGGTGCAGCGCGCTAACGACACCTTCGGCACCAACTTGAGTGATGTCGTCGATGCTGCACAAATCTTTGGGTCCGAACCACCGCCAGGTCTGCCGCATCGCTTCAACTCTCCTTCTTGTATGGCAGTGCTTGCCACAATGGAGTGAAGGCGGAAAGGTCTAGAACTCCTTGTCATAGACGAATTTTGGCATTTCCCATTTTTTGAGCAGCGCAAGAATGCGCAAGGGGAAGCCAACAGCTAGCGCAACAAGGATTACCAGATCAGGCGGCAGGTTGGCCGCTAGCCCAAAATAGTAGATCACTGCCGTGACGATCGATACCGTTGCATAGAGTTCGCTGCGGAACACCAGCGGCACATCGTTGCACAGCACGTCCCGCAAAATTCCGCCGACGATACCCGTTACCATGCCTGACACGATGACGATCAGGGGATGCGCGCCGATTTCCATCGCCACGTTGCACCCGATAATCGTGAAAACAACCAGCCCCAACCCGTCGAGCACCAGAAAAGGCCATCTGAGCCGATCCACCACGCGTGCGATGGCAATGGTGAAAAGAGCAGCCCCACACACCAGCAGGAGGATGTAAGGATTACCGACCCAATACAGCGGATAATGTCCCAAGAACGTGTCGCGCATCGTGCCGCCACCTAGTGCGGTAACGCATGCCAACAAACATACGCCGAACCAATCCATCTTGCGCCGCCCCGCTGCCAGCGCCGCTGTCATCGCCTCGGCTGCCGTCGCGATATAGAAAATCAAGTCCAGCATGAGGCATCCTGTCAGAACCGGGTTGTCCGGCTAAACCTATCGCAAGAGATTACAGCGTCTAGCCGGAGCCAGCATGCGCCAGCCCAAAACCGTCAAAGCACTCGAAGAACTCGGCCGCACCCGCCTGAGCACAAACTTCTTCATGCGCGACTTTCTCTACTCCGAGATCGCCGCTCTACATGGCTTCACCAACATTCCGGACGATCCCGACCTCGCTATTGCTGCCGGTACAGCGCTCTGCGAGACCCTGCTCGAACCACTGCAGGATCGCTTCGGCCGTCTTTCCATCCGCTCGCCTACCGTTCAGCAGAGGTCAACCACTTCGGCAATACCAACAAACTCAATTGCGGCCGCAATGAAACCAACTACGCAGGTCACATCTGGGACCGCCGTGATACCCAAAACCGCATGGGCGCCACCGCCTGCATCGTCGTCAACAGCTTCGTTTCCTATTATGAGCGCACTGGCGACTGGGAGGCCATGGCTTGGTGGGTACATGACCACTTGCCATACTCAGAAGTGGAATTCTTCCCCCGTTACGCCGCCTTCAATCTGCGCTGGCGCGAAGACCCCATCCGCCGCGTCTACAGTTTCATCCCACCCCGCCGCGGCGTCTTGACCGCACCTGGTAAAGGCAACTGGGCTGGCAGGCATGATGAGGCCTATGCTCAGATGATCAAGGAGTTCGGCTAGCCAGCACGTGCGCCCGGCCTATCCGATCTGCCTAGATGTGGATCGCGCCATCACCAAGCGACAGCGCCGCCTCCCGCACGGCTTCCGACAATGTCGGATGGGCATGCGTCGAGCGCGCCAGATCTTCTGACGATCCGGAGAACTCCATGAGCACCACCAGTTCATGGATCATTTCGCCGGCGTTCTTGCCGACGATATGTGCGCCGAGGACCCGGTCGGTGTTCACATCGCTGAGGATCTTCACGAACCCTTGCGTCGCCAGCATGGCCTTGGCTCTCCCATTGGCCGTAAACGGGAACTTGCCGATCTTGTACTCGACGCCGTCCGCCTTAAGTTCATCTTCGGTCTTGCCCACCGAAGCAACTTCAGGATTGGTGTAAACCACAGCCGGAATGGCATGATAGTTCACATGCCCCGCCTGCCCGCTGAGGATTTCAGCGACAGCAATGCCCTCGTCCTCGGCCTTGTGCGCCAGCATCGGCCCGGCGATCACGTCTCCAATGGCATAGATGCCGTCAACCGACGTCTTGAATTGCCCGTCGACCCGAACACGCCCGCGTTCGTCGAGCGCCACGCCGACGATCTCGAGGCCTAGCCCTTCGGTATAAGGCTTGCGACCAATGGCAACCAGCGCAACATCGGCGTCCAGTACTTCTGCCTCGCCACCTTTTGCGGGCTCGACCCGCACCTTGAGCGAGCCGTCCTCCTGCTTATCGATGCCGGCAACCTTGCTCGAGAGCTTGAATTCCAAACCCTGCTTCTGCAGCATGCGCTGAAACTGCCGGGCGACCTCGCTGTCCATGCCCGGCAGGATACGATCGAAATATTCTACCACTGTCACTTGGCTGCCCAGCCGCGCCCAAACCGAGCCAAGCTCCAACCCGATCACGCCCGCACCGATGACCACGAGCCGGCGCGGCACCCGGTCCAGCGTCAATGCACCAGTAGAGGTAACGATCTTCTTTTCGTCAATTTCGATACCTGGCAGGCTGGCCGCAACCGAACCGCTTGCGATCACGATGTTCTTGGTCTCGACCTCAGTACTCGCCCCATTTTGCGGCGTCACACGCACCCGGCCCGGGCCGGCGATCGTACCAATACCGCGCAGCACGGTGATCTTGTTCTTTTTGAACAGATAATCCACCCCGCCAACATTGCCGGCGACCGTTTCGGTCTTGTGGTTCATCATCTGCGGAAGGTTCAATTGCGGGGTGGGGATGTCGATCCCCAAAGCCTTGAAGCCGTGCGTTGCTTCTTCAAACAGTTCGGACGCGTGCAGCAGCGCCTTGGACGGTATGCAGCCAATATTGAGGCAAGTGCCCCCTAGCGTCGGCCACTTTTCCACCACGCCGACCTTCATGCCCAGTTGAGCCGCACGGATCGCGGCGACATAGCCCCCGGGACCCGAGCCGATGATGATGAGATCGAACGCGTCTGCCATGATACTAGCCCTGAACCTTGCTTTAGTGCTGCTGCGCCAGTGCGACCCGAATGGCCAGCGCAATGAATGTAATGCCCGTTACACGATTAAACCACCGGCCGAACCGGAAAAAGCCTTGCCGCACCGCCGCAGTCGTAAAGAAAACCGACACCAAAGCGAACCAGGCAAAAAGCATTAGGCTCATGCACAAGACATAGATGACCTTGGTATCTCCTGCGGTCTGCGCCGAAACTAGCGTGGTAAAGAGCGCAAGGAAAAAGAGGACCGCCTTGGGGTTGAGCAGATTGGTGAGGAATCCCAGTGCAAATGCTGCAAAGTCCCCGCGCCTCGCCCCAGCCAAATCACCCTCCGCCGGCGGGCGTGGCGGCGGACTGCGCAGGGCCGAGATCGCCAGCCATACCAAATAAGCGGCACCAAGCCATTTGATGATATTGAACAGCATCAGCGATTGCCCGACCAGCACGCCAATGCCGAGAAGAGTGTAACTGCCATGAACAAGGATGGAAGTGGCGATTCCAGCCGAGGTGAATAGCGCCGCCCGCCGCCCGTGCGCAACGGACTGCCGCAGCACCATGGCGAAATCAGCCCCTGGTATGACGGCGTTGATGCCGAAGGCCAACATAAGGGCGGCAAATTCGAGCCAGGGGAACATCATGATTACACCGGGTTTGCTTAACCCTGTTTAGACGAGCCAGCGGCTGTGGCAAGCCCAAGCGCAGTTTCGATCCGCCGACGTCAGGTTGGTTCAAGTACAAACCGTGCAAGGCGCTATTGCGCTGCGATCTCCTGCGCCTGTCGTAGTGCCTCGGGCAATTGCTTGTCTATGTCCAGTGCACCGCTGTCCACGCGCTCAAGAAACGAGCGGCAAAACACGTTCTTGTCGTCTGCTTGATTGTAAGCGCTCATGATCTGGCTCCCCCCATAGTTCTCGGCTGCCGCAATCTCTTCCGGCGTCCCGCCGCCTAGCTTTGCGGCAACGCGATCGGCCAGGTCCAGAAAGCCGATATTGCGCAGATACCAGTTCTCGTATGCCGCCTTGTAGGCGCTATCGAGCCCGGTCGTTTCGTAGCAGTGCGTAGTCATGGCCGAAACGATGGATTCAGAGGCGTGAAACGCCATCAACTCACCCACTAGCGTAGCACTTGCCCCCTCTTGCGCATGAACCTGCGGCACGAGCAAACACAGCACGAAGGGCAACAAGCGTCTCAACAATCCAACTCCGGCACCGTTCAAGGGACTTCTTCTAAGCAGCCTGAATCCCTACCAAATCCTTAATTGCACACGCGGCCCACGCCATCGTGAGGACGCGGCAAGTCGGCCCGCGGATGCTTTGTTACGGCGTAATCGCCCGCCCGCCCGAAACGTGGATCACCGTGCCCGTTGTGTAGCTTGCCTCGTCCGACATCAGCCACAGCACAGCTTGGGCAACTTCCTGGGCACTTCCCGTGCGCGCCATTGGCAAGCTGGGTGCCATCCGGCTAGCTCGTTCTGGATCGCCGCCTGAGGCATGAATATCGGTTTCTATAATGCCCGGTCGCACGGCATTAACGCGAATGCCTTCATTGGCCACTTCCAGCGCCAACCCAATGGTGAACGTATCTATTGCACCCTTGGCGGCAGCATAGTCGACGAACATCGCAGGCGACCCCAGCTTGGAAGCAGCCGAGCCGATGTTGATTATAGAGCCACCCTTGCCACCAAAGCGCGTCGACATGCGCTTGATCGCCTGCCCGGCGCATAGCATCGAACCGAATGTATTAATCGCAAACATGCGCGTCAGCCGCGCCATGTCCATCTCGTCGACGCGGGCTGCCCTGTCCACGACACCTGCGTTGTTGACCAGCGCCGTCACTGGACCGAACGCATCTGCCTGGGCAAAAAGTCTAATGATGTCTGGTTCGACAGATACGTCGGCTTGCGCAGCAATGGCCGTGCCGCCTTTAGCCGTGATCTCTGCGCAGACCGATTCTGCGGCCGCCCGGTTGCCGGCATAGTTGACAACGACGCCATAGCCGCGCTCTGCCGCCAGGATCGCTATAGCTGCCCCGATCCCTCGCGAACCGCCCGTGACAACAGCCACACCCTTATCCATCTTCCCACCCGCCAAATGAAAAGGCCGGAGCATCGCCCCGGCCTCGAAAGAATGAGTGCAAGTGCTAGAGGTCGAGCACCAAACGCTCCGGCGCCTCAAGGCTTTCCTTGACGCGCACAAGGAACGTCACGGCCTCCTTGCCGTCGACGATCCGGTGATCATAGCTCAGCGCCAGGTACATCATCGGACGGATCACGATCTGCCCGCCGACAACCACCGGCCGCTCCTGGATCTTGTGCATGCCTAGGATGCCCGACTGCGGCGCATTGAGAATTGGTGTCGACATCAGCGAGCCATAGACGCCACCATTGGAAATGGTGAACGTGCCACCCTGCATGTCGGCCATCGACAACTGCCCGTCACGGGCCTTCTTGCCCAAATTGCCGACTTCCTTTTCGATCTCGGCAATGCTCATCTGGTCCGCATTGCGCACCACCGGAACCACCAAGCCCTTCTCGGTGCCAACAGCTACGCCGATATGGGCATACTGCTTGTAGATCAAATCATCGCCGTCGATCTCGGCATTGACCGCCGGGATCTCCTTGAGTGCATGAACAACGGCCTTGGTGAAAAAGCCCATGAAGCCGAGCTTCACGCCGTGCTTTTTCTCGAACAGTTCCTTGTAGGAATTGCGCAGATCCATAACCGGCTTCATGTCCACTTCGTTAAAAGTGGTCAGCATAGCGGCCGTGTTCTGCGCATCCTTGAGGCGGCGTGCAATTGTCTGGCGCAGCCGGGTCATCTTGACGCGTTCTTCGCGTGCCGCATCATCGGCCGCAACTGGAGCGCGCGGCGCAGCAGGCGCTTTGGCTTCAGGAGCCTTGACTTCTGGCGCCTTGACAGCCGGTGCCGACGCTGGGGCGGGTTGATAAACCTTTGGCGCAGCATCTTGTGGCGTCGCAGCAGGCGCCGGCTGTGCCGCTGCTGGAGCTGGCCGGCTAAGTGCTGCCAGCACGTCTTCCTTGAGCACCTGGCCCTGCTTGCCCGAGCCGTTCAACTCACCGGCATTGAGCCCGTTCTCGTTGATCAGCTTTTGTGCTGAAGGCGCAGGCGCGCGGTCTGTCGCAGTAATTGCCTGCGGCGCCGGTTCCGGCTTTACCACTTCTGAACCAGCCGCATTGTTCGCCGGTGTTTGCTGCCGGGCTTCGGCAGGCGCTGCCGCCGGGCTTGCCCCAGCTGCTGCACTACCGATAGCGCCCAACAGCGCACCTACATCCACCGTCTCGCCTGGCTGGGCAGCAATAGCTTCAAGCACGCCGGCGGATGGCGCCGGCACCTCGATGGTCACCTTGTCCGTCTCAAGCTCGACGATTGGCTCGTCGGCACTGACGCTGTCCCCAACCTTCTTGAACCACTGGCCGATCGTAGCCTCGGTAACACTCTCGCCCAGCGTGGGAACGCGGATTTCAGTCGACATTGATATTGTCCTTTATTGAGCCAGTGCTTCGTCGAGGAAGGCTTGTAGTTGCGCAAGATGGGTTCGCATCAGACCGGTAGCAGTAGATGCCGATGCTGGCCGGCCGGTATAGCGCACGCGCTGACCAGTCCGTCCCATCTGGTCGAACACCCATTCAACATAGGGCTGAATGAACGCCCATGCACCCATGTTCTTGGGTTCTTCCTGGCACCAGATGATCTCGGCATTTTGGAAGCGATTGAGTTCGTCCAGCAGCGCCTTGGCCGGGAACGGGTAAAGCTGCTCAATGCGCAGCAGGTAAACATCGTTCAGCCCACGTTTTTCACGCTCTTCCAGCAGGTCGTAATAAACCTTGCCAGTGCACAACACCACGCGGCGGATCTTGTCGTCGCTCGCCAGCTTGATGCTGGTCTTTGGCGCACCGGGCGCCTCGGCATCGTCCCAAAGAAGACGATGAAAGCACGAATCAGGGCCCATTTCGACCAGCCCGGAAACCGCACGCTTGTGGCGTAGCAACGATTTCGGCGTCATCAGGATCAGCGGCTTGCGGAAGTCGCGGGTCACCTGCCGGCGCAGCGCGTGGAAGTAGTTGGCCGGCGTCGTGCAATTAGCGACCTGCATATTGTCTTCCGCACAAAGCTGCAGGAAGCGCTCGGGCCGTGCCGAGGAATGCTCAGGCCCTTGGCCCTCATAGCCATGCGGCAACAGCATCACGAGTCCCGACATGCGAAACCACTTGCGCTCGCCCGAGGAGATGAACTGGTCGATCACCACCTGCGCGCCGTTCACGAAGTCGCCGAACTGCGCTTCCCAGATTGTCAGCGCCTTGGGCTCAGCCAGCGAATAACCGTACTCGAAACCCAGCACTGCCTCTTCGGAGAGCATCGAATTGATGACCTCGTAACGGCTCTGATCTTCGGCCAGATTGTTCAGCGGCGTATAGCTCTTGTTATCCACCTGCTGGTCGTTCAGCACTGAATGACGCTGGCTGAACGTGCCGCGCTCGACATCCTGACCCGACAGGCGCACGGGATGCCCTTCGGTGACGAGCGTGCCGAACGCCAGCGCTTCCGAAGTTGCCCAGTCGATGCCCTCGCCCGATTCAATGGCGGCCAGGCGGTTGTCCATGAAGCGCTTGACCGTCTTGTGGACGTTGAAGCCCTCAGGAATGCGCGTCAGCGCCGTGCCAACCTTAACGAGGCGATCGATCGCCACCCCAGTATCACCCCGGCGTGGACCCTCCTGGTCGGCAGGGCGGAAATCCTTCCATGCGCCATCCAGCCAATCGGCCTTGTTGGGGCGATAATCCTGGCCCGCCTCGAACTCTGTCTCGAGCTTGGCCCGCCACTCGGCTTTGAGCTTGTCGATCTCCTCGGCACTGAGCAGGCCTTCGGCGACTAGCTTGTCCGAATAGATCTCCAGCGTCGTCTTGTGTCCGCGGATTTTGGAATACATCAGCGGCTGGGTGAAAGAGGGCTCATCACCCTCGTTGTGCCCAAACCGGCGATAGCAGAACATGTCGATAACGACCGGCTTGCCGAACTTCTGCCGGTACTCAACGGCCACCTTGGCCGCAAAAACCACAGCTTCCGGGTCGTCGCCGTTCACGTGCAACACCGGCGCTTCGATCATCTTGGCGACGTCGGTGGGGTATGGAGAGGAGCGCGAATACATTGGGCTTGTCGTAAAGCCGATCTGGTTGTTGATCACGAAGTGGATCGAACCGCCCGTACGATGCCCCTTGAGGCCCGACAGTCCCAGACACTCGGCAATCACACCCTGACCCGCAAAGGCCGCATCGCCATGGATCAGCAGCGGCAGCACCATGGACCGGTCCGGCTTGCCGTCCGTCGCAATATTGATCAGGCGACCATCGGGGGAAATATGCTGGTCCTGCTTGGCGCGCGCCTTGCCCAGCACCACCGGATCAACGATTTCCAAATGCGATGGGTTGGCGGTCAGCGAAAGGTGGACCTTCTTGCCGTCGAACTCCCGATCCGACGAAGCACCCAGATGGTACTTGACGTCGCCCGAGCCCTCCACGTCGTCCGGATAGAACGCCCCGCCCTTGAATTCGTGGAACAGGGCGCGGTGCGGCTTATGCATGACCTGGGTCAAAACATTCAACCGGCCACGATGGGCCATGCCGAGTACGATGTCCTTGATCCCCAGTGCGCCGCCGCGCTTAATGATCTGCTCGAGGGCTGGAATGGTCGATTCCGCGCCATCAAGTCCGAAGCGCTTGGTGCCGGTATACTTCACGTCGATGAACTTCTCGAAACCCTCGGCTTCGATCAGCTTGTTCAGGATCGCCTTTTTGCCCTCGCCGGTGAAGGTGATTTCCTTGTCCGGCCCTTCGATGCGCTCCTGGATCCACTGCTTCGCTTCAGGATCGGAGATGTGCATGAATTCGATGCCGACCGTGCCACAATAGGTGCGGTTGAGGATCGCCAGCATCTCGGGGAGCGTCGCATATTCAAGCCCCAGATAATTATCGATGAAGATCTTGCGGCTGTAGTCGGCTTCGGTGAAGCCATAGCTCTTGGGATCAAGCTCCGGCGCCGGGTCTTCCGCCTTCATCTTGAGTGGGTCGAGATCGGCATGCAGATGGCCACGCATGCGATAGGCACGAATCATCATGATGGCGCGAATGGAATCACGCGTGGCCTGCAGGACATCGGCGACACTGGCCTTAGCCACGCCCATGGCTTCTGCCTTCTTGGCCACGGCCTTTTCGGTCTTGACGGCAATGTCGCCCCAATTCCCATCAAGCGCACTGACCAGTTCGCCATTGGCAGCCTGCGGCCAGTCCTTGCGGCCCCAACTTGGCCCTTCGGCATTCTGTTGGGCAACACCCTCGGCATCGTCTAGGCGGCCGAAAAAGCTCTTCCAGGTCTCATCGACACTACTCGGATCGGTCTTGTAGCGGGAATAGAGTTGCTCGATGTAGTCAGCGTTCCCACCATAGAGGAACGAGGTCAGCAAGAACGTGTCGTTCTTTTCCTGTCGTGTCATCGCTTTTTTGTGCGAGGCGCTGGCCCCGCCATCCTTCTCAACGAACTAGCCAATACGCCGGTCTCATGGGCGGTCAAAAATATTGGCAGATATTGACCGCTTTTCCTTTGTATCTTGTTAAGACTTACGGCGCCAATAGGCGCCGCAGCTCACTCCATTGTGTTCCGCCCGGACACATAAGGTGACTAGCACCGTTCTGTGTCCGAAGCGCGACCGACTTTTGGCTAAGTCCTCAACCCTTGAGAACTTCGGCCAATGTCCGCCCAATCCGTGCGGGAGACTTCGACACCCGGATACCGGCCGCTTCCATCGCCGCGATCTTGTCTTCGGCGCCGCCTTTACCGCCCGAAATTACGGCACCAGCATGGCCCATGGTGCGGCCCTTGGGTGCCGTCAGTCCGGCGATGAACCCAGCCATCGGCTTCTTGCGGCCGCGCTTGGCTTCATCGATCAAGAACTGCGCTGCGTCTTCCTCTGCCGAGCCGCCAATCTCGCCGATCATGATGATCGACTTAGTGGCTTCGTCAGCGAGGAACATCTCGAGCATGTCGATGAATTCCGTGCCTTTAACCGGGTCGCCACCGATACCGACTGCGGTGGTCTGGCCAAGGCCTTCATTGGTGGTCTGGAATACTGCTTCATAGGTAAGCGTGCCGGAGCGGGAAACAATGCCCACCGACCCCTTCGAAAAGATCGAACCCGGCATGATGCCGATCTTGCATTCTTCGGGCGTCAGCACGCCGGGGCAGTTCGGGCCGATCAGCCGCGACTTGCTCTTTTCGAGCTTTGCCTTAACCCGCACCATGTCGAGCACCGGTACACCCTCGGTGATGCACACGATCAGCGGGATTTCCGCGTCAATCGCTTCTTCGATCGCGGCAGCGGCACCCGGAGGTGGCACATAGATCACTGAAGCGTTGGCGCCGGTCTTTTCCTTGCCTTCGGCAACGGTCGCGAACACTGGCAGCGATGCCGAACCGCCGACCCCACTGGTCCAGGTCTCGCCAGCCTTCTTGGGGTTCACGCCTCCCACCATCTTGGTGCCGTAATAGGCCAGGGCCTGCTCGGTGTGGAACGTGCCGGTCTTGCCGGTGAGGCCCTGCACGAGAACCTTGGTGTCTTTATTGACGAGAATGGACATCGGTTTTGAAACTCTCTTGCGGGTCTTAGGCGGCTTGCTTGACGGCTGCGACGATTTTCTGCGCGGCGTCGTCAAGATCGTCGGCGGAAATGACGTTAAGGCCAGACTGATTGAGAATGGCCTTGCCTTCCTTCACATTGGTACCCTCTAGGCGCACCACCAGCGGCACTTGCAGGCCCACTTCCTTGACCGCTGCAATAACGCCTTCCGCGATGACGTCGCAGCGCATGATGCCGCCAAAGATGTTGACAAGGATGCCCTTCACGGCCGGATCAGCGGTGATGATCTTGAACGCCGCCGTTACCTTCTCCTTGGAAGCGCCACCACCTACGTCGAGAAAATTGGCGGGCTCGGCCCCATAAAGCTTGATGATGTCCATGGTGGACATGGCCAGCCCAGCGCCATTGACCATGCAGCCGATGTTCCCATCGAGCGCCACATAGGCGAGGTCGAATTTGGATGCCTCGATCTCCTTGGCGTCTTCTTCGCTGAGGTCACGCAGGGGCTTGAGCTCTTCGTGGCGGAAGGCGGCATTGTTGTCGAAGCTCACCTTGGCGTCGAGCACGCGCAAATGTCCGTCACTCATCACGATCAGCGGATTGACCTCAAGTAGGCTCATGTCCGTTTCCGTGAATGCCTTGTAGAGGATCGGGAACAGCTTGGCCGCATCAGCCGCCGCATCGCCCTCGAGCTTGAGCGCCTGCACGATCTCGGCAACATTGGCGTCGCTCACGCCAGCCATCGGATTGATATCGACGGCAATGATCTTTTCAGGCGTATCGTGCGCCACCGCTTCGATGTCCATGCCGCCTTCGGTGGAGATAACAAAGGAGACGCGACCGGTGGTACGATCAACGAGCAGCGAGCAATACAGCTCGCGGGCGATATCGGCACCGTCTTCGATGTAAAGGCGGTTGACTTGTTTACCAGCATCGCCGGTCTGCTTGGTCACCAGCGTATTGCCTAGCATCTCGCGGGCATTGCTGACCACTTCCTCCACCGACTTGGCGAGGCGCACGCCGCCCTTCGCGTCCGATCCAAGTTCCTTGAACTTGCCCTTGCCGCGGCCACCCGCATGGATCTGCGACTTCACCACGTAAAGCGGCCCTGGCAATTGGCGCGCTGCTGCCTCAGCCTCATCCGCCGAAAAAATCGCCACACCTTGCGCCACCGGCGCCCCGTAGGACTTCAACAGCTCTTTAGCCTGATGTTCATGGATGTTCATTCGTATCCCCTTGGATGGGCCTGCAGTGCCAACACCCTCACCGGGTCATTCCCGCAAACGCGGGAAAAGCTGTTGACGATGGCGAAAAGAAACGGAGGTATCCGCTTTCGCGGGCATGACGCCGAATTTGCTAAGCTAACTTGGGCGCGATCTTCTTACATGCCTCGATCAGCCCCTCGACAGCACCAACCGATTTATCGAAGGCCTTCTGCTCGGCAGAATTAAGCGCAATCTCGATGATCCGCTCTGCACCGTCAGCACCGATCACAACCGGCACGCCGACATAGGTACCTTTAACGCCGTACTGGCCATCAAGGTACGCGGCAGCGGGCAAGACGCGCTTCTTGTCCTTGAGATAGCTTTCCGCCATCGCAATGGCTGACGTCGCCGGCGCATAAAAGGCCGAACCGGTCTTGAGCAGGCCGACAATTTCCGCGCCGCCGTCACGGGTGCGCTGGATGATGCTGTCGAGCTTTTCGCGGCTCATCCAGCCCATCTTGACGATGTCGGTTAGAGGAATGCCGGCAACGGTTGAATAGCGCGCCAGCGGCACCATGGTATCGCCATGACCGCCCAGAACGAAAGCGTTGATGTCTTCGACCGAGACGCCAAGCTCATCAGCGATAAAGTGCACAAACCGTGAGGAGTCCAGCACGCCAGCCATGCCAATCACGCGGTTCGTCGGCAGCCCAGAGAACTTCTGCAGCGCCCAAACCATGGCGTCGAGCGGGTTGGTGATGCAGATGACGAAAGCGTTCGGCGCGTACTTGGCAATGCCTGCGCCCACCTGCTCCATCACCTTGAGGTTGATTTCCAGCAGGTCGTCGCGGCTCATGCCCGGCTTGCGCGGCACGCCGGCAGTGACGATGACGACGTCGGCACCTGCCAAATCTTCATATTTTGATGTGCCGGTGATCTTGGCGTCATAGCCTTCCACCGGAGCCGATTGGGAGATATCGAGCGCCTTGCCCTGCGGCACGCCGTCGACGATATCGAACAGGACGATGTCGCCGAGATCCTTTAGGGCCGCCAGGTGCGCCAGGGTGCCACCGATCTGACCCGAGCCAATAAGAGCGATCTTCTTGCGCGCCATAAATCCTCATCCCGATATGCGTTGATTTGGCGCACGTCTTAACCCTCTGCGCCGGGAGGGGCAAGTGAACCCTTCGTCTAAACCAAGCTTCAGCCCATGCCCATGAGCGAAGGTGGCATGCCCAAAACGCAATATGGCTACTTGCCACCCTCGGGCGCAGCATCCCGCAGTCCTTTGGCCAGGTAATCTTCTGACTGCATCTCGAGGAGCCGCGACACCGTCCGCTGAAACTCAAATGCGGTTTTGTCGTCCTCGCCCAATTGCTCAAGCAGCACGGCAAAGCTCGCCCCAAGCTTCACCCCACGATCGTAAAGGCTGTCGATGAGGAGGATAAAACGCTTGGCCGCATCCGACTTCGTGCGGTCCATCTGCGGCACGTCGTCGATGATCACCGAGTCGAACGCATGTGCAATGCGCACGAAATCGCGCGATCCAAGAGGCTTCTCGCAAAGGTCAGAAAAGCTAAACCGCGCAGCGCCCATTGCGACCAGCGGAACGGCAATTTGCCGCCCGATACTCTCCACCACGCCCGGCTTGCCTGCCGCCCCGCCCGTGATTCGCAGCCATAGCCGGTCCATGGCCTCGCGCGCCGCGGTTCCCGTCCCAAACGCGTAAACCTGCTGCCCGGAAAACTTCAGCCGCCGATAATCCTGCGCCGCTGGCAACGCGGCGACGGTAAGGTGCTGTTTCAGAAGCGCGATGAACGGCAAGAACAATTGCCGGTTTAGCCCGTCCTTGTAGAGCTCGTCCGGCACCACATTGGACGTCGCAACCAGCGTCACGCCATGGGCAAAAAGCTTCTCGAACAGGCGCTGGAGCAGCATGGCATTGGTAATGTCATGCACATGGAATTCGTCAAGGCACAGCAGCCGCAATCCCGAGCGGACGATCGGCTTTACCACCGCCTCGACTGGATCGGCATCCTGCCCCTTATCGCTCTTGCGAAAAGCCGCCATGCCAGCGTGCATCTCGTCCATGAATTCATGGAAATGCACCCGCCGTTTTTCCTCCAACGGCACGGCGCCATAGAACAGATCCATCAACATGGTCTTGCCGCGCCCAACCTTCCCATGCAGGTACAAGCCCCGCACCGGCTCCGGCTTATCGAACCATTTCGCCAGCAGCCCAGGCGGCCTGCTCGCCATCAGCCCAGCCAGGACCCGGTCGAGCAGCCCAGCCGCATCCACCTGCGCCGGGTCCGCCGTCAAAACACCCTTACCCGCTAGCTCTGCATAAGCAGCACTAACGGGGCCGGCTGAACTTGTACTATTGAGAACCGAGGACACTTGACCGGACTCGATGCGTTTTCGCTCAAGCCGAGTCGAGAAGGCTGGCTTACGAGAGTTATGAGTGCATTTAGAAAAGGTCCGGAGCGCAGCGTACTTAAGTACGTGAGCACCGGAAGCGCACAAAGCCGGCCTTTTCAGACCGGCTTCAGCGAAAACCTAGCGGGCCATGGAGATGGCTTGGCCGCCACCCATAGTCCCTATGTAACGGCCGCCGCTTGGCGCAAGGAAGGCGGCGATATTGCCGTTGTCATCATAAAGCTGCAACTGGCTGCCCACCTGCTGCCAGCCGGTCACGGCTGACAATCCCGGCACGGTGCAACCCGGCGCCGAAGCGCGGAAATAGCTCGTGCCAGCCTTGGCAGTCATAGGCAGATTGAGCCGGCATTGCGACGAACCAGCCACTACATTCCACACGCCTTCAGGTCCTGCGCTCATGCCGCCAACAGCCGGCTGAGCTAGCGGCGCCAATGAAACCATTGAACCACCCGGCTGCGTACCCGGGGTCGTGGTCGTTGCGCCAAGCGTGGTCGTCGTGGGACCCGGTGAAACCACACCGGGCGATACGGCTGCCATCTGCTGGTTGGCGGGAACACCGCCCAGCACAGGTTGTCCAGCCAAGCCGGGAGCCGGCGTGCCAGTTGCCCCAATAGCAGGCAGCGTACCTTGCTGCACCGTGGAATTCTGCACAGGCGCAATTTGCGCTGGTGCGCCGATCGTATTAAGGTTGGCCGTACTGGACCCCGTCGACTGGCACGCCGCCAGCACAAGCGCGATCGTCGCAATTCCTGCCGCGGACAACGATCCGCGCATCCAAACCGTCATGGTTCGCTCCTGCCCGAAGGCTAAATAAAGGTTAACAGCTTGGCCGCCTTATAGCCAAAGCCTTTGCCGCATACAACCGCCCGGTCCGCATAAGACCCAACACACACCATTATGGCCGCATTACGGATCAGGACGCCGCCATGTCCTTCAACAATTCCTCAGCAAGTAAGCTTGCATCGCGCACTTCGTCCTCCGGCACCTGCACCGGCACACCCTCCGGCCCGAAGAGATTGGGCACGCCCGGCAGTCCGCCTTCGCCCTGCTCCAGCGGATGAAACCCATGCGCCCGCAGCGCCACTACAAGCACGCGGGCGGCCGAAGGATTCTTCACATGGGCAATTATTTGATAGCTCATCATAGTCTCCGCTCGCATACCAATCCTGAGGCTTGCCCATCCAAGGAGCAAGCGCAAACCGCTGGAGGGGCTCCGTCCCTTGCAAAGATGCCATCAAAATGTTGCACTCGCCCCTAAGCTATTTCACCCTAAGGTGATTTGCCGCTAAGTCGGAGGGGCAATTAGCTCGAATGGGACAAAAGTCCGCCACTGGGGAATGAATGGGCGCCTACATACTTCGTCGCCTGCTGCTGATGATACCGACCGTTTTCGGCATCATGGCTATTTCCTTTCTCATCACCCAGTTCGCACCCGGCGGCCCGGTCGAGCAGGCGCTCGCCAATCTGTCCGGACAGAACCAATCCATTACCGAGCGCGTCACGGGCAGTGAAGCAGGCGACTTCGCCGGCCAGCCCGGGCAAGGCGGCGGAGGCGGCGCCTACCGCGGCAGCCAGGGCCTGTCCCCAGACCTCGTCGCCCGCATTGAAAAGCAGTTCGGCTTTGACAGACCCCCACTCGAGCGCTTTGGCCTCATGCTCTGGAATTACCTCCGCTTCGACTTCGGCGAGAGCTACTATCGTGACATCTCTGTCATCGACCTCATCAAGGAGAAGATGCCGGTCTCGATCTCGCTAGGCCTTTGGATGACCCTGATTGCCTACGGCATCTCCATTCCCCTTGGCATCAAGAAAGCCGTTACCGACGGCTCGCGCTTCGATGTTTGGACCTCCACCATTGTCATTATCGGCTATGCCATTCCTGGCTTTCTCATTGGCATAGTGCTGATCGTCCTCTTTGCCGGCGGAAGCTTCTGGTCCATTTTCCCGCTACGCGGCCTCACCTCACCGGGCTGGGAGAACTTCCCCTGGTGGCGCCAAATCCTCGATTACTTCTGGCACATGACCCTGCCCATCATCGCCATGGGCTTGGGCGCTTTCGCCACGACAACCCTGCTCACCAAGAACTCGTTTATCGACGAGATCAGCAAGCAATACGTCACCACAGCCCGCTCCAAAGGCCTGACCGAGCGGCAAATCCTCTACCGGCACGTCTTTCGCAACGCCATGATGCTGATCATCGCCAGTTTCCCCGCCGCCTTCATCGCCGCCTTCTTCTCAGGGTCCCTGCTGATTGAAACCATCTTCTCGCTCGATGGCTTGGGGCTTCTGGGGCTGGAATCCGTATCCAATCGCGACTACCCCGTTGTCTTCGCCACGCTCTACATCTTCAGCCTGCTTGGGCTTGTGGTCGCGCTTATCTCCGACCTTGCCTACATGTGGGTCGATCCGCGGCTAGATTTTGAAAGCCGCGAAGTATGACCGATCAGATGGAGCAAGCCGCCGCTATCGAAGCGCCGCGCAATCCCACTCTTTCCCCGCTCAATCGTCGCCGCTGGTCCAACTTCAAGCGTAACCGGCGCGGCTGGTGGTCGCTGTGGATTTTCCTTGCGCTCTTCCTAGCCACCCTCGGCTCCGAGTTCATCGCCAACGACCGGCCGATCATGGTCTCGTACAGGGGCGAACTGCTGTTCCCTGCCTTAGTGGATTACCCTGAATCCAAGTTCGGTGGCTTCCTCGCCGTCACCAATTACCGGGATGATTTCATCGCGTCCGAGATCACGGCCAACGGCTGGGCTGTATGGCCGCCTGTCCGTTTCAACTACCAGACAGTGGATGGGTACCTTCCCTATTCCGGTTCTGTTGCACCTAGTTGGCTGATGAGTTGGGAAGAAAACTGCTCTCGCTACCCGCAGCAAACGGCCGACCCGAACTGCCACTGGGGCAATTACCATTGGCTGGGCACTGACGAACGCGGCCGTGATGTGCTTGCTCGGCTTCTCTATGGTTTCCGCATTTCGGTCCTATTCGGGCTGACCCTGACCTTCTTCTCTTCCGTTATCGGCGTTGTTGCCGGCGCCGTGCAAGGATATTTCGGCGGCTGGACCGATCTCCTCTTCCAGCGCTTCATTGAGATCTGGACCTCGATCCCCGCACTCTACCTATTGCTGATTATCTCCTCGGTGATTGCGCCAAGCTTCTGGGTGCTTCTGGGAATATTGCTGCTCTTCTCCTGGGTCACCCTTGTTGGCATTGTGCGCGCCGAATTCCTGCGCGGCCGCAATTTCGAGTATGTCGCCGCCGCCCGGGCCTTAGGCGTTAGCAATTGGACCATCATGTTCCGCCATCTCTTGCCCAATGCCATGGTGGCAACGCTCACCTTCATGCCATTCATCCTGTCAGGCTCCGTGGTCACCCTCACCTCTCTCGATCTTCTTGGTTTTGGCCTACCGCCTGGCTCTCCCTCGCTTGGCGAACTCCTGGCCCAAGGCAAGAACGACCTTCAAGCGCCATGGCTAGGCCTCACCGGCTTCTTCACCATCGCTTTGATGATGACCCTCCTGGTCTTCATCGGCGAAGCCGTGCGCGATGCCTTCGACCCGCGAAAGTCGCTGGCATGACCTCCCTTCTCTCCATTCGTAATCTCACCATAAGCTTCGGCGCCAACACCGCAGCCAGGAATCTGTCGTTCGACATAGCAGCCGGCGAAACGCTTGCCCTCGTCGGCGAAAGCGGCTCCGGCAAATCTGTGACTGCCCTGTCCGTCCTCAAGCTCCTACCGCCCTCGGCGCAGTTCACGGGCCAGATTCTGTTCAAGGGCAAGGACCTTGTAACGGCCGCCGCCGCAGAACTCCGCGCTGTGCGCGGCAATGACATCTCGATGATCTTTCAAGAGCCGATGAGTTCGCTTAATCCGGTTCACACCATCGAGCGGCAAATCGGCGAGGTCCTCGCCATTCACCGTGGCTTGCGCCCCAACGCCGCCCGAGCCCGAACGCTGGAGCTTCTCGACGCTGTCGGCATCCCCGACCCGGCAAGCCGCCTCAACTCCTATCCGCACCAACTCTCGGGTGGCCAGCGCCAGCGTGTCATGATTGCCATGGCCCTTGCGAACGAACCGGACCTTTTGATCGCCGACGAGCCCACCACCGCGCTCGACGTCACCGTCCAGGCCCAAATTTTAACCCTGCTCAAATCGCTACAGCAGCGCCTGGGCATGGCCATGCTCTTCATCACCCATGATCTTGGCATCGTCCGCAAAATCGCCGACCGGGTCTGCGTCATGACCAAGGGCGACATCGTCGAAACCGGCCCCGTCGCTCCGCTTTTCGAAAACCCGCAGCACGCCTACACCCGACATCTGCTCGCCGCCGAACCCCGTGGCAAGCCTCCCCTCTCCGATCCCACCTCGCCGTCCATCGTCGACGTCGCCGATCTCAAGGTCTGGTTCCCAGTTAAGCGCGGCGTGCTGCGCCGCACCGTCGGGCACATCAAGGCTGTCGACGGCATTGACCTTTCCATCCGCCGCGGGGAAACGCTGGGCGTCGTCGGCGAAAGCGGCTCAGGCAAATCAACCCTTGGCTTTGCCCTCCTCCGCCTCATACCCTCCGATGGGCGCATCGTCGTGCTCAGCAACGAACTACAAGGCCGCTCCTGGAAAGCCATGCGCCCGCTCCGCGCCGATATGCAGATCGTCTTTCAGGACCCTTTCGGATCGCTCAGCCCGCGCCTATCGGTCGATCGCATCATCGGCGAAGGCTTGGCCGTCCACATACCCAAGCTCTCCGCCCACGAGCGGGACGAGCGTGTCGTCAAAGCCCTGCTTGAAGTTGGTCTGCCTCCCGAGGCTCGCTTCCGCTACCCCCATGAGTTCTCCGGCGGCCAGCGCCAGCGCATTGCCATCGCTCGCGCCTTGGTGCTGGAGCCGAAATTCGTCGTTCTGGACGAACCCACCTCGGCGCTGGACGTCTCCATTCAGGCGCAGGTCGTCGACCTGCTGCGCGACATCCAGCAGCGCCACGGCCTTACCTACATGTTCATCTCGCATGATCTCAAAGTGGTGCGGGCGCTCGCCAACCAGTTGATCGTCATGCGCAACGGCAAGATCGTCGAGCAAGGCTCGGCCGCGGATGTCTTCTCTGCGCCCAAGTCCGACTACACCAAAGCGCTTATGGCCGCGGCTTTCGACGTTGCCGTTGTCGGCGCACCATCGCTTTATCCCCCTGTTGCATCATGATCATTGCCCGTAGTCTCTGCTCAACCCTTCCTCAGCCCCGAGGCACAAGATGAACATCAAGCCCCTTCTGATAACCGCTTTGCTGACCTTGGGCATCGCCACGCCTGCTGTCGCGCAGACCCCAACCGACACATGGTCCCACGCCTTCACCATGATTGACGCGCCGAAATATCCGGCGGACTTCGCCCATTTCGACTATGTCAATGTCGATGCGCCCAAAGGCGGCGTGGTGCGTTTGGGTGAAATGGGCGGGTTTGACACCTTCAATCCGATCCTGCCCAAGGGCGAAGTAGCCGGCGGCATTGGACTGATCTACGAAACCCTGCTTGTGCCGTCGCTGGACGAAGTGAACACCTACTACGGTCTTCTCGCCGAGAGCCTCAAGATCGCACCAGACTATGGCGCAGTCACCTTCCGCATGAACCCCGCCGCGAAATGGCATGATGGCCAGCCCGTCATCGCCGAGGACGTGGTCTGGTCGTTCAACAAGGCCAAGGAACTCAACCCGAACCAAGCGCAATACTACGCCAACGTGGTCAATGCTGAAGTGACCGCTCCGGGCGAAGTCACCTTCACCTTTGATCAAACCGGGAATCGCGAGTTGCCGCTGATCCTCGGTCAGCTTCAAGTATTGCCGCAGCATTGGTGGGAGGGTACGGACGCGCAAGGCAACCAGCGCAACATCGCCGACTCTACTCTCGAGCCGCCCTTGGGCTCCGGCCCATATGCACTGGCCAGCTTCGATCCAGGCCGTTCGATTACATTTAACCGCGTGCCCGACTATTGGGGCCTAAACCACCCGACTCAAGTCGGCACCAATAATTTCGACGAGTACCGGACTGAGTATTTCCTCGACCTGACCGTCCAGTTCGAAGCCTTCAAAGGCGATCAGTTCGATTGGTGGAACGAAAACCAAGCCCGGCGCTGGGCCACGGCCTACAATTTCCCTGCCGTCAATGAAGGTCGGGTGGTGCAGGAACTCTTCCCTCAAGACTATAACGGCTATGGAACCATGGTTGGCTTCGTGCCCAATCTGCGCCGCCCTAAGTTCCAGGACGAGCGTGTCCGCGAGGCGCTAAACTACGCCTTTGATTTCGAAGAACTCAGCAACACCCTGTTCTTTGGTCAATACGAGCGCATCGATAGCTATTTCTTCGGCCTACCCTTCCGCTCTACCGGCCTGCCCGAAGGCGAGGAGCTTGAAATCCTCAACTCGGTTAAGGATCTGGTGCCAGCGTCCGTCTTTACCGAACCCTACACCAACCCTGTCAGCGGTGACCCTCAGAAGCTGCGTGACAATCTGCGCCAGGCCCTGCAACTGCTGACTGAGGCCGGCTATACCCTTCAGGGCAACCAACTGCTTGATCCTAACGGCGCGCCCTTCACCTTCGAGATCCTGCTTAACGGCCCGACCATCGAGCCGGTGGCGCAGAACCTCGTCACCAATCTCGGCAAGATCGGCATTCAGGTGTCCCTGCGCGCCGTCGACAGCCCGCAATACATCAACCGCGTCCGTAGCTTCGACTATGACATGATCTATTCCGGTTGGGGTCAGTCCTTTTCACCAGGCAACGAGCAGCGCTATTTCTATGGCTCTTCGAGCGTCAACGAAGAAGGCTCGCAAAACTACCTCGGCCTAGCCGATCCAGGCATCGACGCCCTCATCGACAAAGTCATTGGCGCCGACGACCGTGCCACTCAGGAAGCGGCCACAAAGGCACTTGATCGCACCCTGCTGCACCATCACCTCATGGTCCCCAGCTATTCCCTGCGCCAATCCCGTATCGCCCGCTGGGACCGCTTCAGCCACCCCGACCCGCTGCCCGAATTCTCCAGCGGCTTCCCTACCATCTGGTGGTTCGATCCTGAAAAGGCCGCCAAGACCGGCGGCACGCAATAACGTCACCGGGTCCAGGGATACCCCAAGCCTATCGCACCCACCATGTCATCCCGGGCTCGACCCGGGACCCATCCCGCGATATCAGCCCTGTCGTAAGGTGGCTCGGCCGACCCTCACGCTCCTAAGGTCAAGTGCAGTCAGTTGGGCGCAAGGACACGGTTATCCCATCCACCGTGCTGCCAGCGGGCCTGACCCGAGGACCACTTTTAGCAAACGCCAAGTGTCGCAGCTCCCTGCAAGGCCCTCGGGTCAACGCCCAAGGGCAGCACGGTGTTCGCAGAGCACCTTGCTAGCGACAAGCGCCCACCATACGAGCAGCGCCCCTCAATAATCCTGCTCATAGAACACGCCCAGGCTCGAATCCCCATTCTGTCCTGCCGCGCCCGTGATTTTGAGATCATCGGTAACATCGAGATTGATGGTCACCCGGCTCTGCCCGCCCGCTCCGGCCTGTACGCCCAGATAAACATTGTCCTGGATATACGTGCCTGCCTGCACCGCGACATTGCCCTGATCGTCCGTGACAATATCGAGATCATCGAGTCCCGCAGCACCGCGCAAGCTGTCCACCAGCCCACCGCCGCCTCCGCCACCCACCAGTTCCCCCGCCGCTGCCGCTAGCCGCGCCAGCTGCAATGGCGAGAGTTCGCCCATCGAGCGCCCAAAGATCAACCGGCTCAACACCTCATCCTGCGGCAATATGGGCGACGAGGTGAATGACACTTCGATGTCCGAGGCGCGTCCCGCGACAGTCACGAACACGGTGATGTCCTCGCCCTCGACGCTGGCCACCAAATTGAGCTCCGGGTCGAGATCGCCCACTAGCGTCACCGTGCCACTTTCGAAGTTGATCCGCTGCCCCAGGATCGCCAAACGCCCGCGCGTCAGTTCGAACGCACCCACCGGCTGAATATCGCCGATCGGCCCGGTGATCCGCACTTGGCCACCCACTTCGGCATCCAAGCCGCGGCCACGAATAAAGATCTGATTAGGCGCATTCACGTTGATGTCGAGCAGTACCCCGCCCGGTCGCGTCTGCGGCACCGGCGCTCCTGACTCATCAATCCGCGCTCTGGCGAGCGTCTGCTCCACAGCTGGAGGCGTGCGCACATGCTCGACATCAATCAGAGCCGCACCGCCGCCAAAGCTCTCCGGCACAGTAATGTTGGCTTCCTCGATCAGCACGTCCCCGCTCAGCAGCGGCGATCCCGTCAGATTGCCTGTCAGCGCCAGATCGCCCGAGGCAGTCGCCACGAAAAGGTTGCCGTCCGCATAGCGGGTCGATTGTAGCGCTATGGCGACATTGGCAGGCAAGCCACCCGTCAGCCCGATCGAACCTGATGCCGAAACCAAGCCCCCGGTGGCAAGGCTCGCCGACAAAGAGTCGATGACAAGACTACTCCCGCTCAAGCTCGCCGAGCCGGCAATCCCTTGCAGCCGCAAATTGAGTTCCGGGTCCACATAACCCGCGCCACTCGTCGCCACCCGCCCGCCGAACTGCGGACTGCTCAAACTACCGCTGATCTGCGCATCCAGCGTCACCACACCGCTCAATTGCCCGCCGCGATCGGCCACGAACCTGTTGCCCAGCGCCAGCGGCGCCGAACCTTCGACAGTGACATTCAGCCCATCACCACTCAGCGGCACCGTGCCGGACCCGGACAGCGTCAGCCCGCCCGACCCTTGCGCGCTCAACGACGCCAGCGTCACCACGCTGCCGCCATAGCTGCCACTAGCGGCCACGCTTAACGGCGCAATACCGAAATCGCCGATCGCCGCTGCGTCGACACCCTGCGCCTGCGCCTCGAACTGCACCTGCGGGTCCGTGCCTGTCCCTCCAATACTTGCCCGGCCGCTCAACGATCCGGCCAGCCCAAGATCCGGCGCCACGGCATTCGCAATCGACAGCGGCACGGCGTCGATATCGAGCGCGATATCGAGTTGCTCTCCTGCCGATCCCGTCGCCGTGATCGAGCCTGACCCGACATCGAACCGCACTGCATCAAGCGTCACGTTCGACCCCGCCACCTGCAGTTCCGTCGGCTGCGCCAGCCGCGCCGACAATTGCCCCTGCACCAGTTCCGCCCGGTCCAGCGCCAGCCGGTACCCACCTTCCACTGGTGTTAGCGCACCGGCAATATCGACATCCGTACCGGTCGCCAGCGCCGCCTGTGCATCAAACGCCGTCGTTGTCCCGTTTTGCGCAGCCGTTGCCACCAGGGTCTCAACCTCGACACCCGCCGCCGCGATGTCGCGGCCATTGATCGACCCGTCGATCACGGGCACACCGAACAGATCGACGATCGTGGCCGATATGTCTGCCGCACCTACCTCAACATCGTTCACCGCCAGATTGCGTACATCGGCGCGCACGCTGGCGCCCTGCTTGCCATCAGTCGGCTCCAGCGTCACATCAGCATTGACGGCCCCTGAGGCCTCGACCAGCGCCAGTGCCGCAGGCACGGAAACATCGGGCGAGACCACATTGAGCCCGCCATTGATCAATCCGGTCAGCGTTACCCGAGCCAGATCGCCGGTGATCCGCGTACCCGCCGCCTGGAAATCAAGATCGCTCAACACCTGCTCGGCTGGCGTGACATTCACCCCTGCCGAAAGAGCCGTACGGAAACCATCGAGGCCCGCATCGCCGCTGATCGTGCCCGTAAGCGTATCAACATTATACTGCCCGGCAAAACCAAGCCGACCCTCGCGCAACTGCCGTCCAGCCAGCGTGCCGCTCGCCACTTGCGCCTCAAGATCGAGATCGATGACGCTCTCGGCACCCTTTGCCGTTCCAACCAGGCGCAGCGCACCAGAGGCCTGCTCGGACAGCAGCGCCAGATCGCTCAACCCTAGATTGAATGTAAAGTCCGCAATCTCGCTCGAGTAATTGCCATCCGCCAGAACTTGCAATTGCGGGTTTTCGATGCGGAAATCGTCTGCTGTCAGTCCATCTGGACCACGCGCCACCCGCCCGCTCAGCGCCACTGTGCCTGCCAGCAAGCGATCGGCAACGTCATCGTCGATGGCCAGATCGGTGCCATTGCCATCCAGCGTCAGGTCAAACCCGCCCGTCACCGGCATTATGGACCCATTGGCCCGCAACGACAGCGCGCCATTAAGATCGCGCCCGGCTATCCCTGAGAACGGGGAAATGCTGGAAGTCTCAATCCCGATGTCACCGGTGAAATCCAGCCCGCTGATCTGCCCTACCAATGTGGCGGTTAGCGCATCTCCGGCAACACGGAATTCCGCCAGTTCGACCGGCTGGCCAGCATTCCACAGACCGGCAATTCCGACGCCAATGCCGCTGCCCAGCGCCGCTTCTATTTCCTCTGATGCCGCGATGCCGGTGAGCATGCCATCGCCATTGAACGTCACCCGGCGCGTTGCCGGATCGTTGAGATTGGCAGCCATTCCGCCGACGGTGAGCGCGATAGTGTCGGCCGCAAAGCCGTCAGCGGCATAATTGGACACTGCCAGCGTGGCGCTCCAATCATCACTAGCTTCCCCGCCAAACGCCACCGCCAATTGCGCCGAATCGACCTGTGTCGCACTGCCGGGTACCGGCAAGGTCACTGCCGCACCGTTCGGATCGGCAATGACGGCATTAAGCGCCAAGGTACTGAGGAAATTGTCCGGCGTCGTTTCTGCCGCTGCTTCAAGCGAAAGCTGCCCACCGCTGAGCCGCAGCCCCGTAATCGACAGCCCGCCGCCGGAGCGCACCAGCGCATCGGTAGTTAGCGACGTTTCCGCGCCAAAGAACGGCCGGTACTGCTCTGCCACCAACGTCGACAATGGGCCACGCAGATCCGCATTGACAGCAAAGCCTTCCGCCTGCTGCTGGATCGTCGCCACGCCGCCAAGTGCCTTTTGCCCATTCGCCTGCAGCACCAAATCGGTGCGCAGATCGGACACCGGCCCTTCGCCGTTCAGCGTCAGCGTTACGGCCGGCCGGTTCTCGATGTTGAGCAAATTGGCGATGACACCATTCTCCGGCTCAACGAGCGACAAGCCCAAATCGATAGCGTTGGTCTCGCCGGTATAAACGACATCGAGGTCCAGCGTGCCACCAGGCCCATCAAGCCGCACCACATCGAGATTGGTGGTGAGATTGCCATCTTCCAGCGTAAAGGCTCCCGCGAGCGAAATCTGCGAGCCCAGTCCAAAGACATTCTCGCCAAAGGTCACGCTGGGTACGGTGAGTTGCTGCAGGATTATCGCGACAGGAAACTCGGGGATCTGCAGTGTGCCGGCTTCCGCCGGGGGCAAGTTCACGCCCTCGGCTGGTACGGCATTGCGGATGTACTCGATCGAGTCGGCCGTCAGTGCGCTCACTTCCAGCCGCCCGAACAGCAGTGCGCCTTGGTTCCAGGTTAGCCGCGCATTGTTCACCCGCAGCCAAACGCCCTGCTCGTCGGAGATCGTTATCTCACGCACCGAAACGTCAGACCCCAGAATGCCGTCGATGTTGGAAATCTGGATTTGCCGCTCAGGCGTCGACAGACGGTCCTGTACGAAATTGGTCAGGAAACCCTTCTCCGCCTCGGTCGCCGTCCCGGCAACCTCCTGGGCAAGAACCATAGGCGCGGCTGGCAGCCCAAAGCCACCGGCAAGAGCGACAACCAGCGAGAACCGCTTGATAGGAGCAAGAATACGCATCATCAGAACGCCTGCCCTATGCCGACATAAATTGCATAGTCCGGATCGCCCTCGCGCTTGTTGAGCGGCACGGCAACATCGAGCCGCAGCGGCCCCAACCCCGTGTAATAGCGCAAGCCCACACCAGCCCCGAGCCGCAGATCCTCGATCCCCGGAAACTCGTCGCCGGCGACATAGCCGCCATCGAGGAACCCGACCACGCCAATGCTCTCGGTTACCTTGGCCCGAGCTTCAAGCGAGCCTTCCAGCAAATATCGTCCGCCGATGATATTGCCGAACCCGTCATCCACCCCAATTGAGCGGAAGCCGTAGCCACGCACCGAGCCGCCGCCGCCGGCAAAGAACAATCTGTCCGGCGGTATTTCATTGAGCTCGGCGCCCAGCACCGCACCCGCCTTGACCCGCCCGGCCAGGACAAACGGATCGTCTTCGCCGAACCCGAAATAAGTCCGGCCCTCAACGGTCACCCGCCCGGCCGCATTGCCATAGTTGAATTCATAGAACGGCTCGATATCGGCACGCAGATACCACCCGCTGGTCGGGTCGACTGTGTCGTCGCGGAAGTCCAGCGTTGCAGCGCCATAAAGACCCGCCAGCGCAAAGTCGCGCGTGCCGAACACATCTTCAAATTCGCTTCGCTCGAACTGCGCCCCACCTTCAAGGGTGATCTGGTCGGAGAACAGATGCGTCAGGCCAATGCGGCCCAGCGCCGAAACTTCGGTATATGTGGGATAAACCGTGCGCTCTGCCGAGATGGTTGCAACAAGGTCCGTATCTGGCGTGAAGATACCTGGCTTGGTGAAAGTTCCGCCAAAGAAATGATCGAACTCTTCGGTCTCGACCGGAAAGCCAATCCCGGCAATCCGCGCATCGAGCCGCAAGCGCTCCGCTTGCCCGAACAAATTGCGCCACAGGTGAAACGCTTCGACGCCCAGGCCATCGATCGTTGAGTAAGTCGCGCCGACGCCGAACCGCGCGCCGGGCAATTCCTGCACGATCAGATCATAGGGCAACAGCCCATCGAGCCCAATCGATTCGGCCGCTTCCAGTCGCGCCGCGCGAAACACTTCGAGCCGGTCCAGCCGCTTTTGCGCTCGCTCCACCTCGTCAGGATCGAACTCCTCGCCCGGCGTCAGGCCCGTTTGCCGTCGCACGAACTCAGGGTCCATGCGCTCCGTGCCGCGCACCGTAACATCCCCGAAAGCAGCCTTTTGCCCAGGATTGACTGTGATCGTTACATCAACAAGGTTCGTTGCATGGTCTGCCACCACGTCGCGGCTGGCGATCTCCGCCTTGGCATAGCCCTGCTGCCGCCAGGCTTCCAGCGCGAGGCCCTCGGCTTGCACGATAACGCTGGAGCGCGCCACTTCGCCCACGCCGAAGCCCTGCCCAGCCGGTGAATCCACCTGGTCGAACGGATCGCTTGTGGGTGGCGCCTGGTTGACAATGTCGACGCGGTTGAAATTGAACAGCGGCCCCGGATCGACCACGATGGTGACGGGCACGGGGTCTGGCAGATCGACATCGGGAGGGAGGCTGGTAACTTCGTTCGCCCCGATACGGATGCTTACCACCCCGCCGTAATGGCCTTCTTGGTAAAGCGCCGCCACGATACGCCGGTAATCGCCGCGTGCCTTGGCCAGCAGCCCCGCCGCGCCCGATGCGGGCTCCGCCTCGTCAGCCACCAGCGCCGATGCATTGCGCACCACGCTTTCAAGCTCACCCGTGGCGTTCACCACCACCGAGACCGTGTAGGGCTGTGGGTCAGCGATAACCGCCTCGGCGTCCGCGTCGCTCTGGTCCTCGAACAGCTTGAGGCCGAAAATTTCGAATGCATTAGCGGGCGCCACCAGGCTCAAGCCGGCAGCGGCAACGCACAATGCGCCAATACTCGTTACTAATCGCGCGATCTGCAGTGGACCAATTCCCGCCCGTTACGCATCAACCAAAAAAAGGCAGACGCGTAGATTGCCTTCTGGAGCGGAAAGATTGCGTTAAACAAAATCCGCCCGGTTGCGCCGACGCTAAACGCCCGCCCAAGCGGCGTTCGTTTCGTGGCGAGTTTAGGGCTGCCCTGAGGCAACAAACAAGTTTTTACCCTTTCAGTCCCTATTTGAGTGCTCGGGCGTGGCCGATGCGCAACGCCTTGCCTGTCTGGCGCAGGTTGACCGAAGCGCCAAATAGAGGCCAATTACGGGCATCTTCGCTCACCCCACGGACCTTGCCATGTACCAGCTGCTTGACCCCAGCCGCTTCGTTGTCTTCATCACCGGCGCCACCTCCGGCTTCGGCGCTGCCGCGGCTAGGCGCTATGTGGAGGCCGGCGGCAAGGTGATCGCAACCGGCCGCCGCCACGACCGGCTAGTCACACTGCAGAATGAGCTGGGCAAGGACAAGTGCCACATCATCGAACTCGACGTGCGTGACCGCGCAGCGATCGACGCCGCCATTGCAGCCCTCCCGCCCGAGTTCGCCGGCATCAACATCGTCCTCGCCAATGCCGGTCTGGCCCTTGGCCTGCAGCCCGCCGCCGAAACCGACATCACCGATTGGGAAACCATGATCGAGACCAACATCACGGGCCTGGTCTATACGGTTCGCGCCCTCCTGCCCGGCATGATCGAGCGCGGCGGCGGCCACGTCGTAACCCTAGGCTCGGTTGCCGGCGACTACCCCTATCCCGGCGGCTCCGTCTATGGCGCCACCAAGGCCTTCGTAAAACAGTTCGCCCTTAATCTCCGCTCCGACGTCCAGGGAAAGAACATTCGCGTCACCAATATCGAGCCGGGCCTCACGGAAACCGAATTTTCCCTCGTCCGCTTCAAGGGCGACGAGACCAAAGCCGCCAAGCCCTATGAAAACACCAAAGCCATGAACGCCGAGGACATCGCCGAGACCATCATGTGGTCCACCCTTCTGCCCGCCCATGTCAACGTCAACCGCCTCCAGGTAATGGCAACGACACAGGCCTTCGGCAATTTCGACATCTTCCGCGGCTAATTCTCAGGACTCTCCCCCAGCACCGTGTCATCCCGGCGCAGGCCGGGATCCATCCTGAGATCGACTTTGAACGCACGCAACTTCCCCATTCCCCTCCGCGTCCCTGATCGCTAATCTCCCCCCTATGACCACACCCGACCCGCTTACCCTCAATTCCTGGCAAGTCATCGCCGCCCTCGACGATATCCCTGCGGGCACGATCGAGCGCACCACGCTGCTCGACATCCCCCTAGCCCTGACGCGCGACAATTACGGCCGCCCCGTCGTCTGGCGCCGCAGCGACGAAGAAGCCGGTGACGAGATCGACCCGGAAACCATCCTGGATCGCCTCCCCGTCACCACCGGCTACGGCTTCATCTGGACCTCGCTCGGCACCCCAGCCGGCGAGCTATTCCCCATTCCCGAATATGCCGAACCGGACCGCGTCAATATGAGCTGCGGCTCCATCGGCATCCACGTCTCGGCGCCCCGTGCCGTCGAGAATTTCCTCGACATGGGCCACTTTCCCTACGTCCACACCGATATCCTCGGCGCCGAACCGCACACCGAGGTCAAGGAATACGACGTCGAAGTCTCCGAGGAGCGCGACGAAGTCCTCGCCACCCGCTGCCGCTTCTTCCAGCCCCGCGCTGCGTTGTCGGCCACCGACGGCATGGAAGTGGAATATGTCTATCGCGTGCCGCACCCCTATTGCTCGGTGCTCTACAAATCCTCCCCCGAGGCACCCGAGCGCCGCGACGTCATCGCCATATTCCTCCAGCCCGTATCCGAGGAACGCTGCCGCGCCCATCTGCTGCAGTCCATGATCGATTCCACCTCCACCATCACCGAACTGCGCCGCTTCCAGCAGACCATCTTCGGCCAGGACAAGCCGATCTTGGAGAACCAATACCCCAAGCGCCTCCCCCTCGATCCGCGCTCGGAAACCCCCATCCGCGCCGACAAATCAGCCATTGCCTACCGCCGCTGGCTTGGGCAAAAGGGCATTACCTACGGGGTCATTCCGGCAGCCGGCTGATCCGAGGGCTGCTCCGTACGCCAGGGCAGCTGGACGAACTCATCCGATCGTGGCGCGATCCTTCAAGACCTCGGATGAACTCATGCCCCAGTCCCTGTCCGACACCACCTGGTACCCCATCGCCAGCTCCGACGACCTCCCGTTCCGCCACGTCTATCATGGCCAATTGCTCGGCCGTGAACTGGCCGTCTGGCGCGCCGATGATGGCAACGTCAATGTCTGGGAAAACCGGTGCCTCCATCGCGGCGTGCGCCTGTCCATTGGCATCAACGAGGGCGGCGAGCTCAAATGCCAGTACCACGGCTGGCGCTATGCCAACCGCTCCGCCGGCTGCACCTACATTCCAGCCCACCCCGCCGACGCCCCGGCCCGCCGCATCCAGAACAAGACCTACCCTGTGCGCGAAGCATTCGGCCTCGTCTGGTCCGCCGCCAACGATGACATCCCGTTCCAGCCCTTCCCTGGGGCCGAAACCGGCGACTATTTCCCCCTGCGTCCCATTCCCGTCAACGCCACGCCCGAAGATGTGCTGGCAGGCCTGACCGGCCTTGCCCCTGACGATCGGCCCGCCGACCTGCTGGCGCCCATGGCCGTGCGCACCGGCCCGGCGCTGTTTTTCGTCCAACCCGTCGACAGCAACCGCGCCGTGATCCGGGGCCTACTGCAAGGCCAGCCTGAAGACACGCTCACCATCCTGCGCCACTACAGCGAATTGCTGGGCAAGCTGCGCGACCGCCTCGAACGCGCCGCGCAAAAAAAGCCCGCGCCCGAACCACTCCAGCCTGCCTTCGAGCAGGTCTCGGTCGATCTCGCGACCATGCCGGACATCGCCATCCCACGCGGCAATACCATCACCGTCGTGGTCAAGCGCAAATGGACTAGCGCCGACGGCGTCATCGGCTTCGAACTCGCCCCGCGCGACGGCCATCTGCCCACCTTCCAACCTGGGGCGCACATCGACGTGCATCTGCCCAACGGCCTTGTCCGCCAATATTCCATCACCAATGGGCCTGGTGATCTCCTCAGCTACATCATCGGCGTAAAGGCGGAGAGCGCCAGCAAGGGCGGCAGCAAGATCCTGGTCGAGAGCGTCCGTGAGGGCGACCTCCTTTCCATTTCGGAGCCGCGCAACAACTTCCCCCTGCGCCGCGACGCTGTCCGCACCGTCCTGATCGCCGCCGGCATCGGCATCACCCCGCTGCTTTCCATGGCGCGCTTTCTTGACAAGTCGAGCCTACCCTACGAGCTCCACTACTTCACCCGCCTGGGCGAACACATAGCCTTCCGCGCCGAACTCGAAGCGCTCCACGGCAAGGTCTATTTCCACACCGGCCGCGCTCGCACGGAAATCTCGCAAACCATCTCGCAAGCCTTGGGCGCATGGAGCCACGCCCAGCACGTCTATGTCTGCGGTCCCTCGGCCCTGCTGGAATCCGTTCGCGTCACCGCAGCCACTCAAGGCTGGCCTGAGGAATCCATCCACTTCGAATACTTCAAGAACGACAAAATCATCGACGATAGCTCGTCCTTCGAAGTCGAACTCGCCCGCTCAGCGATGACGCTCCAGATCCCCGCCGGCAAGACCATCCTCGAAACCATGCGCGAGGCAGGCCTCCAGGTGCCCTCATCCTGCGAACAAGGCGCCTGCGGCACCTGCCTCACCGGCGTCCTCGAAGGCGAATGTGACCACCAGGACGTTTACCTCAACGACACCGAGAAACGAACCAACACCGCCATCCTGACCTGCGTCTCCCGCGCGAAATCGGCCCGTCTGGTGCTGGATATCTGATGTTGGTGTCCACCTCAGCTGTTGCGGCTCTGTCTCTCCCCTCCCCCCTTGAGGGGAGGGGTCGGGGTGGGGGTCCATCAGTGACAAACCGCACGACCCCCTCCCCAGCCCTCCCCTCAAGGGGGAGGGTGCGCAAGCCTCTAGGCCAGCTACCATGACCATCACCCTCTACGACTACGAACTCTCCGGCAATTGTTACAAGCTGCGCCTGCTGATGAGCATTCTGCGATTGCCGTACAACATCATCCCGGTCGATTTCTTCCCCGGCCGCCAGCACAAATCGGATTGGTTCCTCAAGCTAAACCCCTTCGGCCAGCTTCCCGTCCTCAAAGATGACGACCTCGTTCTCTCCGACTCCGGCGCCATCCTCGCTTATCTCGCTAGGAAATATGACGATACCGGCCGCTGGTTCCCCGATAATCCCGCCACCACCGCCGAAATCCTGCGCTGGCACGCCATCGCCGACGACATCACCTCAACCGCCTCCGCCGCCCGCCTCGCCCTTGGCTTCGACTACCCATTCGATATCCCCAAGGCCCAAGCCGGCGCCCACCGCCTCTTCCGCCTCATCGACGAACATCTCTGGTTCGGCGAACGTGAAGGCCGCGACTGGCTCTGCACCCCGCCGCACCCGACCACCGCCGACATCGCCTGCTTCCCCTACATCATGCTCTCCGAAGAAGGCGGCATTAGTCGGCAGGACTACCCCGCCCTCCGCCGCTGGTCCGACCGCGTCCGCCGCATCCCCGGCTTCACCGTTATGTCCGGCATCTTCCCCGCTGGCCGGGCACTTCAAAGCGCCTGAACTTACCCCGGCCCCTCCACACCCCCGGTGTCATCCCGGCCTTGAGCCGGAATCCATCCTGGGATGTGGCCGCCCACTTCGATAGCTTGGCGACGAGTTGCCTCGCCAAAAACACAGTCTGCCCCGCCCCATCCAAGGGGGAGGTTAGGCGAGGGTACTAGCCCCGCGCCCCCATTCCCGCTATTCCCAAGACAAAACCATTGGAGCACCCCATGATCATCGAGCCCAAGATTCGCGGCTTCATCTGCACCACGGCCCATCCCGTCGGCTGCGCCACCAATGTGCAGCGCCAGATCGATCATGTCGTGGTCAAGGGCCCGATCCCTTCAAGCCGCAAGCGCGTCCTGGTGCTCGGCTGCTCCACCGGCTATGGCCTCGCCTCCCGCATCGTCAACACCTTCGGCAGCGATGCCGATAGCGTGGGCGTGTCCTTCGAGCGCCCGCCGGCGGAAGGCAAAACCGCCTCGGCCGGATGGTACAACAACCGCGCCTTTGAAAACCGCGCCAAGGCCGCCGGACGCAAAGCAATCACCATCGAAGGCGATGCTTTCTCCGACGTCGTCAAGGCTGAAACTATCGAGGCCATCAAAGCCAATCTAGGCCAAATCGATCTAATCGTTTATTCCCTCGCCTCCCCCGTCCGCACCGATCCAAAAACCGGCGAAACCTATCGCTCGGCCATTAAGCCCTATGGCACCTCGGTCACCTCCAAGACTCTGAACACCACGACCGGCGAAGTCTCGGAGATCTCGGTCGAGCCCGCCACCGAGGAAGAAGCCGCCGCCACCGTCAAGGTCATGGGCGGCGAGGATTGGGAGCTCTGGATCGCCGCCCTTGCTGATGCAGGCGTGCTGGCCGACGATTTCCTTACCCTCAACTACACCTATCTCGGCAGCGAGTTGACCTGGCCCATTTACCACAAGGGCACTTTGGGCAAGGCCAAGGGCGACCTCGACCGCGCCGCGGCCGCCATCCGCGCCCGCTTTGGCGATCAATCCGCCAATGTGGTCGCCCTGAAGGCCGTCGTCACTCAGGCCAGCTCCGCCATTCCTGTCGTGCCGCTCTATGGCACGCTGCTGATCAAGGTCATGGACGAAATGGGCATCGGCGAAGGCACGATCGAACAGATCGACCGCCTCTTCCGCGACAAGCTCCAGGGCAAGCCCACTCTCGATGACGAAAACCGCATCCGCGTCGACGATTGGGAACTCTCCCCACCCGTCCAGGCCGAACTTAAGAAACGCTGGGCCGCCCTCACCACCGATAGCCTCCCGGCTCTAGCGGACCTGCCGAAATACCGCGCCGAATTCCTAAAACTTTTCGGCTTCGGCCTCGGCGGCGTCGATTATGCGGCAGATGTCGATCCGCAAGTCGTGAATTAAGTCACATTCATTAGCGGCGTCACAAACTCGGTGTCATCCCGGCGCAGGCCGGGATCCATCTCGAGATCGCCCCAGAGCCGCAAGGTCGCTGCAGTCACCCCCCAAACACCTCAGGATGGATCCTGGCCTCTGCCGGGATGACACCGAGTGTGCTAAAGCAGCAGCGAACAACTCACCCCAAATACCTGTGCTCCCCACCCTGCCAATCCCGCACGGTGAAGCACCCATCCCCACCCGAAATCTCCGCCGCGCCTATGTCTGCTTTCCCGTGCCCACCCGGGATATCCAGAATATACGTTGGCTGTGCCAACCCCGACACGCGCCCGCGCAATCCCGCCACCAGCGCCTGCCCCTCGGCGATGCTCAGCCGGAAATGTCCGGTTCCCGGCGCCAGATCGGGGTGATGCAGATAATAAGGCTTCACCCTATTCTCCACGAAACACCGCATCAACTCGGCCAGCGTTTCCACGCTGTCGTTCACCCCCCGCAGCAGCACGGATTGGCTCACGAGCACAATGCCCCCATCCACTAGCCGCGCTACAGTCGCCTTGGCTTCCGGCGAAAACTCGCGCGGATGATTGGCATGCAGCGCCAGATAAGTCGTCTTGCCGCTAGCCTTGAGCGCTTCGATCAGTTCGCCATTCACATGGCCAGGGTCGACAACCGGTACGCGGGTATGAAACCGCACAATTTTGACGTGGCTGATCCCCGCCAGCCGCACTGTGATCTCCCGCAACCGCCGCGGTGACAACACCAGCGGATCGCCCCCGGTCAGGATCACCTCCCAAACCTCCGAATGCGCCGCGATGTAAGCAATCGCCGCATCCAGCTCCGCCGCCGTCAGCGTCCCCAGCCCCTGCGGCCCCACCATCTCGCGCCGGAAACAAAAGCGGCAATACACCGGACACACATGCACCGCCTTGAGCAGCACCCGATCGGGATAGCGATGCACGATCCCCTTGACCGGCGAATGGCTCAAGTCTCCGATCGGATCTGCCATCTCCTCCGGCACCGTCACTAGCTCATCCACCAACGGCACGAACTGCCGCGCAATCGGATCATCGGGATTGTCTTTGTCGATCAGCGCAGCAACAGCCGGCGTAATCCCGATTGTGTAATTGGCAGCAACACCTTCGAGCGCACCTGGTTCTTCAATCAAACCGGCAGCAAGAAGCTCTTCGACGCTCTTGATGCCCGTCCCCTTTCGCCCTCTCCCCCTTGCGGGGAGGGTCGGGGAGGGGGTCGCTCGTGTAACCTCAATGCTCACTCAGCCACCTCAGCCCAAAGCACCGCCTCGATCCGTGGCGCCGCCGTCGCCAGCATCACCAACCGGTCAAAACCCAATGCTACCCCGCTTGCCTCCGGCATCATCTCCAGCGCCGCAAAAAAATCCTCATCCACCGGGTAGCGCTCCCCATAGATGCGCTCTTTCTCCGCCATCTCCGCCGCAAACCGCCGCCTTTGCTCCCCCGCATCAGTCAGTTCGCCAAACCCATTGGCCAGTTCCACCCCACAGGCATAAAGCTCGAACCGCTCCGAAACGCGCCGGTCATCCGCCGCCCGCCGCGCCAGCGCCGCCTCGGCCGCAGGATACCGGTCCAGCACCGTTACCCGCCCGTTGCCCAGCTCCGGCTCAACTTTCTCAGTCAGAATCAGGCTGAACAGATAACTCCAGTTCCGATCCTGCGGCACAGCCATGCCAAGCGCCGCCATTTGCCCCGCGAGTGCCTCCCCATCGGTGACACCCTCGCTGTCCATGGTCGCAAACAAATCCACGCCCGCATACCGCGCAAACGCCTCGACCACGCTCAGCCGCTCGGCTTGCACCAACGGATCGCACGCCCGCTCGCGATAACGCAAAACACTGGTACCCGTCGCCTGCGCCGCCAGCCGCAACATCGCCACGCAATCGGCGATCACGGCGTCATAGGCTTCCCCTACCCGATACCATTCCAACATGGTGAACTCGGGATGATGCAACGCACTCCGCTCCCGGTTGCGCCACACATGCCCCAGGCTCGCAATCCGCTTCTCTCCCGCCGCGAGGAGTTTCTTCATCGTGAACTCCGGCGAGGTATGCAGATACATCGTCTGCCCCACCCCATCGTTGCCGATCATCACCGTGCCAAACGCATGCAGATGCGTTTCATTGCCTGGCGAGCGCTGCAGCGCTGGCGGATCGACCAGGAGGAAATCGCGATTAGCCAGATAGCCACGCACGGCCGCCTCGATCCGCCCGCGCGCTAGCAGGATCGGCCGCCGATCCGCGTGTCGGCTCGGCGTCCACCATGGCGAGGGCTTGTCGATTGGTTGGCTCATGCGACCTTTATCACGGGCAGGCTGGCAGTTTTGGCTGAGATGAGGTAGTTGGCGCAACGAACATGAATTCAACAAGCGCCGGACGGCCCAGCCTCTAGTACGCGCTTGGAAAACGAACAAGGAAGAATAATGGTCAAGGTCATCGCCTCCTCGCTGCGCAAGGGGAATGTCGTCGAGCAGGACGGCAATCTGCATGTCATCCTGACGGCCGAAAACGTCCACCCCGGCAAGGGCAATTCCATCACCAACGTCAACATGCGCCGCATTTCGGATGGCGTGAAGGTGGTCGGCCGCTGGCGCACCGTGGAAATGGTCGAAAAGGCCGACGTCGATGATCGCGAATATGACTACCTTTACTCCGACGGCGAAGGCCACCACTTCATGGAGCCGTCCACCTACGAGCAGATCACCGTCTCCGATGACGTGATCGGCGACCAGAAGGCCTATCTGATCGATGGCATGAAGGTGCACCTCAAGACCTTCGAGGGCACGGCCCTTTCGATGGAACTACCCCAGCGCCTGACCTTCGAGATCGTCGAAACCGAGCCTGTCGTCAAGGGCCAGACGGCATCCTCGTCCTACAAGCCCGCCGTCCTCAACAATGGCCTGCGTGTCATGGTCCCGCCCCACATCGGCGCCGGCACCCGCATCGTGATCCTCACGGACGACAACTCTTACGTCGAACGCGCTAAGGACTGATTTCTTTAGTCCGGCACAAAAAACGGGCCCTGACGGGCCCGTTTCTGTTTCAAACCGCTAAAGCAATTAGGCGGCTTTCTTGTTCGCCTGGGCTTCTGCCAGCTGCGTGAGCTTCTGGTCGGTTGCAATTTCTTGCTGCAGGTTCTGGTCGATCAGGTTCACCGCATCGTTCATTCCCAGCTGCTGCGCCCAGCTCTTGAGCGTACCGTAACGGGCAATTTCATAGTGCTCGACAGCCTGGGCGGACGCAGCAAGGCCGGCATCAAGAGCCTCGGTGCCCTTGTATTCGGTCATGATTTCCTTGCCTTCCTCGATAATACCCAAGATGGCATCGCAGGTCTTGGCACGGGCTGGCTTCCCGAGCAGCTCGAAAACCTGTTCGATGCGCTCGATCTGGCCTTCCGTTTCTTCCGCGTGCTTTTCGAAGCCCGCTTTCATCTCAGCCGAGGTCGCAGCCTTCGCCATTTTTGGCAAAGTCTTCAGGATCTGCTTTTCAGCGTAGTAGATGTCCTTGAGCGTATCGAGGAACAAGTCGTTCAGGGTCTTATCAGCCATTTCTCGTCTCCAGTTACGGGATGATAACTGCCGACTCAACGGCGCTCCCCCTTTAGGGTTCCGGCCGAAATGATCCGGTCTGGCGTTCCGCGCGTACCCGGCTTAAGCTTCCCCAAATCGCACCGATTGCTCCCCTAACATGACCGCTTCGCTCTACCCTGCCGGCTTCTACGAAAACCGCCGCGCCCATACATCCTACGCTGCAAGGTGCCTGCTCGGTGCCCTGCCCGCGGAACTGCCGCGCAACAGCGTTGCCGACATCGGCTGCGGTACCGGCACCTGGCTTGCAGCGGCTCTCTCCATGGGTAGCCAATCGGCGTTCGGCATCGAGGGCGACTGGGTCACGCCCAACATGCTGGACGATCCCCGCATCGATTTTCGCCCACACAATTTGGAGCAGCGGTTCACTGGCCCCCGCGTCGACTTTGCCATTTCGCTCGAAGTGGCCGAGCACCTATCGCCAGAGCGCGCCGAAAGCTTCGTCGCCGATCTGGTTGCCCTTGCTCCGGCCATACTCTTCAGCGCGGCTATCCCTGGCCAAGGCGGCGTCGGCCACCGCAACGAACGCTGGCACAGCTATTGGGCGGAGCTCTTCTCCGCTAAGGGCTACACCGCCCACGATATCATCCGGCCGATCGTCTGGGCCGACGACGCCATCCCCGCCTGGTACCGGCAAAACGCCATCCTCTATTTGGACGATGCATCGCGCCGCGCGCTCGCCCTCACCCCTGCCGACCCCGCCGAACTCGACCGCGTCCACCCCAGCTTCTGGGAACGCGCCAACCGCGAACTCCGCTACGCCAACGCCCTGCCCGAGTCAGAAGTCTTGCGGCGGCAAGCGGAACAAGCACAACAGTAGGCTAGCCTGACCTCACCGAGCTAGGCGCAGCTTCGGACTATGGCCAGATGTCGCTCAAGGCGCTAGGTAATCCCTCCACCTCTCAGGGGGAGGTTAGGTGGGGGTCCGCGCCGCCCACAGTAGCCCCCGCCTCAAAATCTCGCGCACCGGCCCGCCCGCTAGCTCATCTGAGGTATGCCCAAGGGAGGAATAAAACACCTTTCCCCGGTCATGCATCGTCGTGAACACCACCGGCATCAATACATCCTTGCGCCAGGAGTGGAACTCACCCGAAAAAGTCGTCGTTGCCAACACCTCAACCGCTGGATCGTAATTGAGATAATACTGCTCCGATGTGTGCTCGAAGCTCTCGATTTCGGCCATAATCGGATGCTTCGGCTTGGCCACATCTACCCGGTAGGTGATGATGTTGCCCGGATGCTGCACCCAATAGCAGCTCGCCGCGTAACGGAACGGCACCGACGCTCGAAAGCTCGTCGCCAGCCCCATATGGTACCCAGCCAGCCCTGTCCCCGCCCGCACCGCATCGATCAACTTGGCCATTTTCTCAGGCGCTAGTGTGCCGTCGGTAATCACCGGCACGACAAGATCGTTGCTACCCACATCCTCGGCCCCGAGCGCATCATAGTCAGGCGTGACCCTTACCGCGAAGCCCTCGGCTTCTAGCAGTTCCCGCACCACATGCGCCCCCCGCTCCGGAGTATGCAACTCCATGCCGCCCCAAACCACGAGGGCTTTTCTCTCCCCGCTCACAGCCCCAGCCCCACAGCCTGCGTCCGATGCACCCCCTTCGGCACGAATGCAAATTCAGCTTCAATCCCCAGCATCATTGCCGCCAGATGCACCACCGACAGCCACATCTCCGTGCCCTGCAAACTCGGCGCCTGGCCATCGGCAAAGGCATAACCCTGCCCCGCCACCCAGCGCTCCTCCGCCTGGGCAATGATAGCCGCTGCAATCCCTTCCGCCTCGGCCCGGCGGTGATCGGTTTGCTGCAAACACAGCAGCAGTGGATGGATCGTGTCGAGCAGATTGCACGCCGTATAAGTAGCCCCCGAAAACCCGCCATAGTTGCGATAGTTCAGCAGCACCGTGTCGACTGCCCGCTCTGGATTGGGCACCGGCAGTCCGAACTGCGCATAGGTGCCGCGCGTCAGCCGGTAAAATCCGTTGACCGGCTGCAGCCAGCCCTGCTCGGTCGCAGAGGAGCCCCAGACCCCCATGCCACGATCCTGCCTCAGCGCCAGCCAGCCAAACAGCGTCTCCCGCGCTCGCCCGGTCGAATGGTAGCGGCCGTTGAAATACAGCGCCGTGCCGATGGAATCGACCCCCGCCCCCGCCGACCAGGCCCGCTCCCGCCAAGGCAGGCTCTCAAGCCACTCGCAAAGCGCATCAGGTGGCAGCTCCACCGCGCTGATAGGGTACAACGGCCGCCCGCCCAAAACCTCGATGGCATAACCCACCGACAGCACATTGTAGATCGCCAGGCCGTTGTCGCGCATCGCCTGCCCCGGCGCTGGCGGCTGGTGCGGATCGGGAAACAACCCGGTTTGTGGATCCTGCAATCCCTGCAACTGCGCCAGCGTCGCCGCGACATCCAAACCTTCGGGCAAAGTGTCGAAACCCGCAGCGAGTTCAATCGCATCGTTCAAATGCCGCGCGCTGCGCCGCACCTGCCCGTCCGCCTCCCGCGACACATACTCCCCATTCTCGTGGTAAGCCGCCAAGACCTCGTGCACCTGCGCCTTCGCCGCCGCTCCCAGCCGTGCCAGTAAGCTCACTGCATCAGCCTTCGCCGTCCGCCCGCGAAAGCGCACCACCTTGGCCGGTACACCCGCAACGATCGCCATGGCCGGCACGTCCTTGCTCACCACCGCCCCCGCCGCGATCACCGCGCCACTCCCGACACGCACCCCATCGAGCACCACTGCATTGGCCCCGATCCACACATCATCCTCGATGGTGACCCCGAGGCTCTCATGCTTTTGCCTGTGAATAGGCACATGGGGATCATCGAACCCATGGTTGAACCCGACGATCGACACATGGCTTGCGATCCGCACCCCATCGCCACACCGCACCTTGCCCGAGATCATGGCATAGGGGTTGACCGTCGTATGGGCACCAAACTCCACGTCGCCCCGTACCAGCGCATGCCCGGCAATCCAGGATTGCTCACCCAGCACCAGGTGCGTCGTGAAGATCGCCGCCTCCGCCGCTACATAGGCGGTCGGATGAAAATGTGCCCCCGCTATGTCCTGCCATCGCGCCTGTCGTGCCCGATGCGCCGGACTCTCGATTTCCGCCGGCGTCCGATCCCATGTCAAAAACTGCAGCCGCGCCTCGCGCTCGGCTACGGACGGCTCTAGATCAGCACTGGATGTTTCCTGTTTGAAGGCTGAACTCATCACGCCAATCTTTCCAGCAGTGCCGGTTCGATTTCGAACTCCAGCGCCTCGTCCCGGACGAACCGCTCCACCTCAGTCACGGCCATCTCCCCTAGGCGCAGCCGCTCCATGCCCACCGCCCCCGCCACATGCGGCGTCAGGAACACATTGGGGAGCGAATAAAGTGGCGAATTTGCCGCCGGTATCTCCGGCTCCGTGACATCGATCACCGCATGAATGCGCCCGGTTTGCAGCTCTGCGATCAGCGCTGCCTCGTCCACAAGCGCTCCGCGCGCCGTATTGATGAAGCCCGCACCGTCCTGCATCAAGGCGAGCTCCCGCGCGCCGATCATGTGCCGGGTCGAGGGGAGCGATGGCGCATGAATGGACACCACATCCGAGCGTGCCATCAGCGTATCGAGGCTCACCAGTTCGCTATGCTCAAGGATCGGATCGCCTGAGCGCACAAAGGGATCGCTCAGCAGCACGGTAAAATCGAACGCTTGGAGCAGCTTGGCAACCTTGCGGCCAATGCGCGAAGCCCCCACTAGCCCCACCACCCGGCCATAATTGCCAATAGGCTCGTTCATCAGGGCATAACTGGTCCGCCGCAGCGGATCGCCCCGATACCGGTCACGCAGTTCGAACACCCGCTTATTGGTAAAAATGATCGACGCCAGCGTATATTCTGCCACCGGCACCGCATTGGCATCGGCAGCATGCGTCACCCGGATTCCGGCTTCATAAACAGCCGGTTCAAGCGTGTATTTGACCGTACCCGCCGCATGGGCAATGAGCTTGAGCCGTGGCGCACTGCGCACCACCTCGTCGCTCACGGTCGGACAGCCCCAGCCCGTCACCAGTATGTCCACCTGACGCAGCACGGCACGCGCCTCGGCGCTGGTGAACTCCTCCAGCGGCGCCTCTTGGACGATCTCGCAGCACTGCGCCAGCCGCCGCAGGGCCGCGCTGTCAAACACATATTTGGTCTTGTCTGCCGCCATTGCGAAGGCGAGTTTTGGTCGCATCAGAACCGCTCCGGCACCAGAATGGCGCTGACATCAACACCTTCGCGAGCAAATAGCCGCTCAAGCTCGTCCAGGTCAGGCGCTAGGGGCGTCCGCCCAAGCGCCGCCTCGGCAGTGCTTCCAGCGGGCAAAGCCATGGCCGCGGTCACCAACACCGTCGTTCCCGCTGGGATTTCGCCGCGCAACTGCGGCACGATGGTCTTGGCAACGATCAGATTAGTGTTGGGAAAAGGCTTGTGCGCCCGCCCCGCACGTTGTCCCGAAAGATCAACGATGGCGCTCACATCGGTCTCGCTGCGCGCCACGGCGCGCCCGGCCTCCTCTAGCAACTCATCCGCGTTGAGGTCTGCTCGCCCAATGGCAAAGCCACCTTCCGTTGCATGCAGTGCGCGTGGGGTTTTGATCCGGTGCACGCGGACGTGCCACGGATTGGCCGGCAGCAGCCAGGTTTCGATCTCCACATCGCTCCAGGGCTTCCAGCGCGAATAAAGCGTGTCGCCCGCGATCTGCGCTGCCTCGTTGGCCTCGCGCACCCGATAGTGCCGCCCATCGTCGGACAGCGCCAGCGCTCCATCGAACACACCCATATTGTAGGCGCGCTCATCCACTTCGACCGAAAAGCCATAGCGGGACGAATAAACGAACTTGGCGTATTTTTCGGTGCCGTTGCGCATCTGCCAGTTTTGCTGCCCGCTTGACAGCGCCACCACATTGCCTGGCGTCTGCATCATCACCATGCCCGGGTGCTTGAGCGGCACCGGCGCCTCGTCTGTTATCGCTTCTGCTTCTTGCGCCGCCCAGAACGGATGATCCTCTGGGAGCGCCAGCGGAAGAAAAGCCTTGAGCGCCCAATAGGGTGATCCTGCCGAATTATAGCTCTCGCTCATGAACAGGTTCGGGTAGCCATAGCCCACCGAAAGAACACCATCACGATTGGCAATCGGCTTGTCCGCCCACCACCGCAGATGGCGCAGGAACTGCCCTTTGATCTCGCCCCAGGGCAGCGCCTCGATATCGGCGAAGGCCAGCGCCCCCCAGATCCCGCCACAGGCAAATCGGTAGGTCAGGCTGCGCCCAAACGCCAGCGTACCACCCTCGTCATCGAACCAATGCCGGATATCCCGGGCAAACAGCTCCGCCCGCTCCTTGTAGGCCGCGACCCGCTTTTCATCACCCCGCGCCAGCTTGGCATAGATCAGCCCGTAAAAGTGCATGGCAAAAGGAATGTAGTGATCGATCCGGCGGATATTGCCATCGCGATACCAACCACCGCCCAAATAGAACCCGTCCAACTCCTCGAGATATTTCTCGGTCAGCGACCGGTCAAACTCGACACCGCATTCTTCCAGCCCCAGATCGACGAGAATGCGGAAGAACTTCCAGTTGTTGTCAGCGTAGTCGAACTGGCGCGCATGCTTGAGATAAGCCGCCAGATTGTCCTTGGCCTTCTGCTCCAGCGGCTCCCACACCAGATGGGGCAATAGCCGCATGGTGAACCCGATCGCCGCCAGTTCCACCATCCGCTGGTCGGTTGAATTGACCTCCCCCCAATATTCGGGATGCTGGGGATCGGTGCCATTGGCCAACCCCTGCCGATACAGCGCCCAATGGTCGAACGTACCGCCCCCCGCCGCCAGTGGCGTCAGCCCCCAGAGCGGGCGCGCAAACCCTTCAAGATCGGCCGCTGCCCGGTCAAAATGCGCCGCAGCCCCATCCAGCCGCACCCGCGCACCACCGTCCGAGAAAAACGGCAGCAGGGGGTTAAAGAGATCATGCAGTGCCTTTTCCACATCGGCCCGCGTCTTGAGCGGATTGCCATGGAGCGGATTGGCAGAAACGGGATCATAGGTCATGTGAGGCAAATTCCTTCACGGGCGCGTCGTTGTAGGCGCCCTTCAACTCGAGTTCTTCGGCAAAATGGCAGGCAGCCTCCTGCGGCGTGCGGTTGATCGGGCGCAATGCCGGCTTCTCTGCCCGGCACACATCCTGGGCGTAGCGGCAGCGCGTATGGAACGGGCAGCCGACCGGGCGATTGCCGAGATAGGGGATTTCCCCGCGCACCTCGGCTTTTCGCCCCTTGCGCCGCAGCGGATCGGCGATCGGCAGCGCCTCAAGCAGCAGTTCGGTGTAGGGATGGCGCGGGCGCTCAAACAGCATTTCGGTGGGCGCATTTTCCACCACATGCCCCAGATACATCACCACCACCCGGTCCGCGATGTAGTTCACCACCCCCAGATCGTGGCTGATGAAAATATAGGTCAGCCCAAACTCGGCCTTGAGATCTTCGAGCAGGTTCAGCACCTGCGCCTGGATTGAGACGTCCAGCGCCGACACCGCCTCATCGGCGATCACCAGCTTGGGGTCCAGCACCAGCGCCCGCGCAATGCCGATGCGCTGCCGCTGCCCGCCCGAAAACGCATGGGGATACCGACCCACCGCTTCCGCCGGAATGCCCACCTTGGCGAGCGTCCCGATCACCCGGTCCTCCAGCTCCCGTCCCCGGCAGATCTTGTGGATGCGCAGGGGCTCCGCGACAATGTCGAACACCCGCATATTGGGGTTGAGCGAACTCATCGGGTCCTGGAAGATCATGCGGATATCCTGCCGCCACGGCTTGATCTGCCGCTTGTTGAGCGCGCTCAGTTCCACGTCGCCGCCCGCCTTAGGATGGTACACCACCTTGCCCGCAGAAGCCGGCTGCGCCTGGATGATGCACCGTCCGAGCGTGGTCTTGCCACAGCCGCTTTCGCCCACGATGGCGAGGGTCTCCCCCGCCTCCACGTCGAGATTGATGTCGGTCAGGGCATCGAGCCGCCGTTCGGCGCCAAACAGCCCGCCGCTCAGCGTGTAATGCTTGGATAGGTTCTGGACACTCAGCAGCGTGCTCATGCCGGCTCCTCCACTGGAACGCGCGTCAGCAAATGACACCGCGCATGGTGCCCGTTGCCCAGATCCGTCCGCGCCGGTCGGATCGTGGGGCATGGCTCGAACGCATGCGGGCAGCGGCTGGTGAAGGCACAACCCTCAGGCCGGTCCTTGGGCGCCGGCACCGTTCCCTTGATCGGCGACAGCCGCACCCGGTCGGCCTTGCGCGCCATCTTGGGAATGGAGCTCATCAGTGCCTGCGTATAGGGATGCTTTGGCTGCGCAAAAACGTCGAACACGCTCCCCTGCTCCACCACATCGCCCAGATACATCACCGCCACGTCGTCGGCGATCTCGGCCACCACGCCCAGATCGTGCGTGATAAACAGCATGGCCATGCCAAAATCGGCCTGCAACTGCCGCAGCAAATCCAAAATCTGCGCCTGCGTGGTCACGTCCAGCGCCGTAGTTGGCTCGTCGGCAATCAGCACCTGCGGCTTGCAGGCCAGGGCCATGGCAATCATCGCGCGCTGCCGCAACCCGCCCGACAGCTGGAACGGATAAGCATCCGCCCGCTCCCGAGCGCCGGGAATTCCCACCTGGTCGAGCAGCGCCACGGTGCGCTCCCTGGCCTGCTTGGGCTTGAGGCCCTCATGAATGGTCATCATCTCGTCGATCTGGTCGCCGATCGTGTGCACCGGCGACAGCGAACTCATCGGCTCCTGGAAGATCATCGAGATCTGGCTGCCGCGAATGGCCCGCAGCGGCAGGCTGTCCTGCTTAAGACCAGCAATATCCACCGGCGCCTCGCCGTTGGCCTCGAACATGATCTGTCCACGCGGGATTAAGGCATTCTTGTCGAGCAGCCGCAGCACCGCCCGCGCCGTCACCGACTTGCCGCATCCGCTCTCCCCCACCAGCGCCAGCGTCTTGCCCGGCGTCAGTGTCAGGTCCACCTGTCGCACCGCCTCGATATCGGCCTCGTCGGGCGAGGAAAACACGATCGACATGTCGGAAATGGAAAGGATTGGTTTTTGGGTCATGTCACTACCGCCCATGAGGATCAGCCGCATCGCGCAGCCCATCACCAAAAAAGTTCATCGACAAAATGATGATCACCACGCACACGCCCGGCGCGAGCAACCAAGGCGCACTGGCGAGCGTGCGGATATTCTGCGCATCCTGCAGCAGCGTTCCCCAGCTGACGATCGGCGCCTGCAACCCAAGCCCGAGGAATGACAACGCCGTCTCCGCCAGGATCATGCCGGGAATAGCCAGCGTCGCCGCCGCAATGATGTGGCTCATGAAGCTGGGCACCATGTGCCGCGTGATGATGCGCCAGTCGCTCGCGCCATCGAGCTGCGCAGCAGTCACGAAATCCTCGGTCCGCAAGCTCAGGAACCGCCCGCGCACCACGCGCGCCAGTTCCGTCCACCCGATCAGCGAAAGGATGATAGTAATTGCGAAATAGGTCTGGAGCGCCGTCCAGTCCTTTGGCATGGCCGCCGCCAGCCCCAGCCAGAGTGGGATCGTCGGCATGGAGCGGATGAATTCGATCACGCGCATCACTGCGCTGTCGAACCAGCCGCCATAATAGCCGGCAAAGCCGCCGATGATGATCCCGAAGAACAGGCTCAGCGTGACCCCGGCGAGCCCTATGGACAACGAAATGCGCGTGCCATGGATCAGTCGGCTCAGGAGATCCCGCCCCAGCCGGTCGGCCCCAAGGATATAGAACGGCGCCCGCGCCTCGGTCACACCAATCAGCTTGACCGACATGGGGATGAAACCCGCCAGGAGGTACGGCTCGCTCGGGGCAAAGAACTGCACCGGGATTTCGACCTTAGGATCGACCACAAAGATGCGCCGCATCGCCTTGGGATCTACCTCGGTCGAATAGCCATTCACATGCGGAAAGAACCGCCATCCGCCATTCTCGTCGGTCGAGAACAGCTGCAAACCCTGTGGCGGCGCATAGGTATAGCGCGCGCTGTAGGCTCCCGGATCTTGCGGCGCCAGAAACTCCGCGAGGATGGCAATCAGGTAAAACAGCGCCACGATCCACAAGCTCACCAGCGCCAGCCGATGCCGCTTAAACCGGCGCCACATCAGCGCCGTCTGGCTCTCACGCTTGGCGCGCTTGATTGGAGCGGCGACAGGAAGATCGGTCATGGTTTCCACAGCCATCTACTTGCTCCCAAACCGGATCCGCGGATCAATCCAGGCCAGGAGCAGGTCCGAAATCAGCGTGCCGATCACCGTCAGCATGCCCAAAAGCATGATGATCGCCCCGGCCAGGAACATGTCCTGCGAGGTCAGCGAGCGCAGCAGCAGCGGCCCAGCCGTTGGCAGGTTCAGCACCACGGACACGATAACCGAACTCGAGACCAGCGCCGGCAAAAGCCAGCCAATGGTGGACACCAGCGGGTTCAACGCCACGCGCACCGGATATTTCATGATGGTGCGGAATTCGCTCAGGCCCTTGGCCCGGGCCGTTGTCACATAAGGCTTTTTGAGTTCATCAAGCAGATTTGCCCGCAGGATGCGGATCAGCTCCGCCGTTCCTGCCAGCGACAGCACGAGGATTGGCGCCCAGGCATGGCTCAGGAAGTCCCAAACCCGCGCCGGGCTCCAGCGGGCATTCTCCATTCCAGGCGAAAATAGCCCGCCAATGGTTTCGCCAAACCAGATAAAGGAGAGATACATGAGGATCAGCGCAAAGAAGAAATTGGGAATGGCCAGCCCGATGAAGCCGCCAATGGTCGCAAGGTAATCGCCCAGCGAATATTTCCGCACCGCCGCATAAATGCCGATGGGCAGCGCCACCAGCCACATCACGATGACCGCGAGGCCTTCGAGCAGGATCGAATTGCCCAGACGTCCCCAGATCAAGGTCGTGACGGGCGCCTTCCACTCAAAGCTCTGCCCGAAATCACCGCGCAGCACGATGCCGGAAATCCACTTCCAGTATTGAACAAAATAGGATTCTCCGAACCCATACTGCCGCCGCAGCGCCTCGATGGTCGCCGGATCCACCCGGTCCCCATTAGCGGCAAGCGTTGCGATATAGGTCGTGAGGTAATCGCCCGGCGGCAGCTGGATAATGGCGAAAGCCACGAAACTCACCGCCCATAGGGTCAGGATCATCGCGATCAGTCGCTTGCCGATAAATCCCAGCATGGACGTCTCCTTCGAGCTCGTGTTCTGGCGACAGCCAAACTTGTTATTCCCACCGGGAGCGCCCCTGCCACCAGGTCATCCCGGCGGAGGCCGGGATCCACCCTGAGGTTTCACCCCGGTCTCCCATCGCCTGGCTCGCATTCAACGACCTTGCGGCCGTGGCGCTGTCTCGAGTTGGATCCCGGCCTTTGCCGGGATGACATCGAGAATAGGTCGATGTGCGACGGTCCCCAGAACGAAGGAGCCTACGAACCATCTCGCCCATCCCCCTATCCGTCCCTCCCCCTCCTAGGGGGGGGTTAGGTGGGGGTCTCCCTTCCCCTCGCGGCGTGGGAGCACCGCAAGGGGCGGGAGGGATCCGTCAGTCGGCAGCAAAGAACCACTGGAACGGATCATAGGGAGCCGGGGTGGGGAACAGATAAGCATGGAGCATCGTGGGGGTGATGTTCCGCATATTGTTCTTGGCGATGTAGTAGCCATTGCCCGGCAAGCTCACCCCGATCACCGGGAAGTTCTCCTTAGCGATCTGGAGGATTTGCTTCATCAGCTCGTCGCGCTGGGCCGGATCGCCTTCCTCGCGCAACTGATTGAGTAGATCCATCTGCTGCTTGGCCCATGGGGCTGGTTCTTCCGCAATCTCGGGACGCGAACCGTTGAACCACTGTGCCCAACGATAAGCCCAGACCGATTCATCGCCTGATGGCATGTAGTAGCGGGGCTCCTGGATCACATCGAGGCCGCCGTCGCCCTGCCAGATCTGTGCGTCATAGTCGCCCAGCGGACGCTTGTCGTAGTAAAGCGTACGGTCGATATTGTTGAGTTCGATGTCGATGCCGCCGGCTTCCAGCTGCAGCTGTATCAGCTCCATCATGTCAGTCCATTCGGTGCGGAATGCCGCAATGGTATCGATTGTGATCTGGAGCGGGGTGCCATCAGGCATGGTATAAAAGCCATCCCCGTTCTTCTCGCCCAAGCCCGCTGCCTTGAAGGCAGCATCGGCAGCTTCCGGATCGAACTCGGTATATTGCTTGGCCATTTCCTCGTCATAGAACGGGGATTCCGGTCGCGGCGCTGCCTGGAAGGGCTCGCCCTGCCCGGTGAACACCACGTCGATGATTTCCTGCCGGTCCAGCAAATGGCTGATGCCGATGCGGAAATCCTTGTTGGCGAACAGCTCGCGCCGAGCCGGGTCAACATGGTTGAGGTTGAACTGGATCGTCATCGTGTTCATGCTGGAGGGGATGTTCTCACCCAGGCGGTAGTCGCCCGCCTCCTGCCCATCGAAGAACAAGGGTTGGTTGGCAACAGTCGCAATGTGGCGATCCTGGAAGTCGATTTCGCCATTGAGCGCCATCAGCGTCAGCTCTTCGAGCGAGTCGGACACGCGCATGTCGAGCCGGTCGATATAGGGCAGCTGGTTTCCTTCGCTATCGACCTTCCAGTAATAGGGATTGCGCACGAAGGTGGCCCGTGAAGCGTCGCCCGTTAGTGGCTGCTCGATCATCCAGGCGTTCATGAACGGCAGTTCGGGATTGGCCCAGCGGATAGTTTCAGTCGCCCATGAGCAACGGTCCGCCATCCAGAGTTCCCAGGTCTCGAACCCGGCTGCCTTGGCGTCCTCGGCAGCGTTGGGATTAGTCCCGGGATAGAACTGGCCACAGTAATCCTTGCTTAGCGACACCACGGTCAGCCCGTTGATCGAGGCCAACTCGTCCATGATGATGCCGTTGGGATTTTCGAACACGAACCTGAACGTCGTTTCGTTAACGACTTCCACGGTTACAGGGTTGTTCGGGTTCTTGATGAACGTGCCCACGCCGTAGCCAGGCTCCTTCATCAGATCCACCGCAAACGCGATATCAGCGGAGGTGAACGGCGTTCCGTTGTTCCACTTCAGGCCGTCACGCAGCTTGAAGGTATAGGTGCGCGCATCCTCGCTGACTTCCCAGCTTTCCGCCAGATTCGGAATGATCTCTTTCCATTCGCGGTCGTAGCGCACAAGACCATCATAGGCCACCGTGCGGCCGATCCAGGCGTTGTCGAGCCCGCCGCGCAGCGCCGAGCGCCAGGTGCCGCCATAGACGCCAGTGCTTTCCACCGGCTCCACCACCAGTGGGTTCTCCGGCAGGCGTTCCTCCAGCGGCGGCAAGGCGCCGCTCGCCACCATCTCGTCCAGCATAGGCGCCTGCTGCTGCGCCAGAGCGGCGCTGCTCATCATCAGCATGGCAGCCAGCGTTGTGGTTATAGCTCGGCCGGCACGATGGCGCCGCCCAGGTTGGGTGTTCATCATGGATTTGCTCTCCCTTGCGGCCGTCTGCTTTCCGGCCCGGCGCCTTATGACGCTCCCTAAAGGCTAGGGCAGAAATTGCGCCAGCGCAAGTATTTTGCGCAAATCACGCAACAAATGCAAATTTGTGGAAATTGATGTTTGTCGCTAGGGGGATAGCACTGGGAAAAGCGCCAGATGCGACGGTCAAAGGGAACAGTCTGCTAACAAGAAGCCGCCATTGGTGATACGAATGCGAGCCGTGAATGCCGCCAGACCAGCTCAGCGATGGGCGAAGGTTTGGACGGTGAAGATTGTTTCGCCTGGCACCAGAGTCACACCGGTTTCCAACTGCTGGATCGCCGTTTCCCCATCCATGTGCTGCGCCAGGAGGCGCACCGCTCCACGACCGATTGATTCGCGATCCACCCGCATGGTGCTCAGCCGCGGCGTCGCCATCCCGGCAATCGGTAGATCGTCGAACCCGATGATGGAAAAGCTCTCCGGCAGCGGGCTTTCCGGCCCATACAGTGCCTCGAGCATCTCCACCGCCGCAATGTCGTTCCAGCTGAACAAGGCCGTCACTTTATGCTTGCCCGCCAGCAGATCGGCCAGCAACTGCGCCGTATTGCACTCCGCTGTGTTGACGATGGTCCCGGCTGCGCCCGGCGTTGCCGCAATTGCCGCTTCAAACCCGCGCTGGCGCTGCAAGATCGTTGGCCGATAGCGGTGCGTGTAGTGCAAGATCCGCCTGTGTCCGGCATCGAGCAGCCTTTGCGTCGCTTGGTAGGCGCCATAAAAATTGGCTGGCGATACTGAACTCAGTCGCATCTTTGGATCGCTGCCATTGACCAGGACTGCTGGGATATTCTCCTCCCGGCACCACAACGCCAACTCGTCCCAGGCATCGATCCCCGCCAGCAGCACCCCGCCCGCATCGGCCTGCGCAATCTGCTTGCGGATCATGTCGAGCGTGACCACAGCTTCATTTACCAGCCGCACATCCAGCACCATGCCCGCCTCGGCGGCCTGCGCCCGCATGCCTTCCACAATGCCGAAATAGAACCCCGACAAACCACTTGTTGCACTGCCCAGCGGCACTAGTGCCACCGCGCGTTTATCCCCTGCAGCCGTGCCGATGATATGTTTGGACTTATACCCCAGCGTTCGCGCCATACGCTGCACGTCGCGGCGCACGGCTTCGCTGATCCCGATCTCGTTGGCCAGCGCACGCGACACCGTGCTGACCGACACGCCGAGCCGCTCTGCAATATCCGCCTGGTTCGCCCGCTTCTGCATCGCCCGGCCTGAAAATTGCCCTCCCTTACGCAATATTTGCGTTTTTTGAGTAAAGCAAGCCCCGGCAAGGACTTGTTAGAAGTTAAACAGCTTTCCCAGCCAGATCATCTGTTCGCTGTCCTGGAACGGCCCGCCGCCCTCATGGTTGTTAAACTCATACTCGACAATACTTTTCTGCTCCCCGGCATAGGCATTGAACGTGGCATAAACCGTTGAGGGTGGGCAGATATCGTCCATGAGCGCCACCGAAAACAGCGCCGCAGCCTTCGCCTGCCGGCCAAAGCATACGCCATCGAAATAGCCGAGCGTTTCGAAGACCTTGGCCTTTTTATCCCTGTGCTGTGCCAAGAAGCGTATAATCTCCCCATAAGGATCGCGCACAGCTTTCTGCATCGCTCGCGGAAAGTCACAAAGGAAGGGCACATCCGGCATGACAGCTGTTACCCGGCTATCGATACCTGCGACTGCAAGCGAAATCCCACCGCCCTGGCTGCCACCGCAAACCGCAATGCGCTCTCGGTCGACGAACGGCTGCTCGATAAGCATGTCGATTGCCCGCACGCCATCGGTGAACACACGGCGGTAATAATAATCCTCTTTGTTTAGAATACCCTTGGTCATCATGCCGGGGATCGACGGCGTCGTTCCCACCGGGTCCGCCGTGCCGCCCATGCTCCAGCCGCTGCCTTGCCCACGCGTATCCATGCGAAAATACGCATAGCCTGAAGCTGCCCAGTGCAAGTGCTCATGTGGAAAACCCCGCCCGCCGCCATAGCCCAGATACTGTACAACCAGCGGCAACCGCCCTTCGCGCTGCTTCGGCAACACAAGCCACCCCTTGATCGGGTGCCCGCCAAATCCCGGGAAGGTTACGTCGAAGGCTTCAACGAGTTTAAGTGTGGCATCCGCTGGAAGGATGCTGATCGGCCCACCCATCGCTCGTGCCTCGGCAAGGGTAAGCTGCCAGAATTCACTGAAATCCTGCGGTGTTGCGACCGTACTTTGATAGGCACCAAGATCCGGCTGAATGAGGTCGGGAAAGGGCATGGGAATCTCCGCTTTCCCCAACCAAGCACAGGTCTATGCCTCCCGACCAGCTATCGGGAGACGCCAAGCACAACTATCATAGGCTTATTGGGAGAATGGAACCGACGCGCGCAGCACTTCACCCGAATTATTGAATTCGACTTCAAAATCAACAGTAATGCCGCCATTGACCAGCACGATCTTGGACCCGATACGCACATCGCTGCCACTCCGGTCACGATCGCGTTCCTGCAGATCAAAGCTGATCTGCTGACCTCGCAGGCGCCCGATCGCCAAGCCGGTAAACCCGGCATTGGAGCTCATGGCTGCTTCATATTGCTGCTGCTCGTCATTGTAGGCGATCGTGCCGCTAATCGACAGATTGGCGCTCACGAGGCTGCAGCGCCCTGTATAGTTAACCTTTTCAGCGTTGCCTTTGGCGATGCTGAGCCGACACGTAAACGGCTCGGACTTGCCATCCCCCACCAAGGCCCCTGCCCCGCGCCAATCACCGATATAGGAGGTCAGCACGGCAAGTTCATTTGGTCCGGCCATTGCGGGCGCTATGCTGACCAGCGCCAAGGGTGCTGCCAGGGCAGCGGCCAACATCTTTGATCGTTTCATCATGTGAAATAAGCTTCCAGCGACGGGCGTATTGGACGGAGCCTATATTGTCTGAGCTTTGGAGAATGTCGAGACCGCTCTATATGCCTTGATCGCTTCTTTTTTCCCCGAGGATACAGGGGTTTCATCAGTTTAACGCTGACAGACCATTCTGGTCGCCTGCACAATATTAGTTTACTTCTTGTGTGGCATTATTATGCGGCCTTCGCCCCCACGGGCAGCACAGAAAGTGGATTTGGCTCTTGCATACGACCGCACCAGCGATCATCGATGCGAAAAGCGTCGTTTACTCCCTCGAGATTGCATCTCGTACCCTCCATATCTGCAAGGGCGTCTCGCTGCGTGTCGCCCCTTCCGAGGTCGTCGCCATCGTTGGCCCATCCGGAAGCGGCAAGACCTCGTTATTGATGCTGTTGGCAGGGCTTGAGCGCGCTACCTCCGGTAAAATAGTCGTTCAGGAACAGGATCTTTCAGCCCTTGGCGAAGACGATCTGGCTCGCTTCCGCCGCAAGTCGCTCGGCATTGTTTTCCAGAGCTTTCATCTCATCCCCTCGCTGACAGCACTCGACAACGTCGCGCTGGCGCTTGAAATTGCTGCTCCCGAACTGCCCTTGCCGCAGATTAGGGCACGTGCGGCGGAAGCCTTGACTGCCGTGGGCTTGGGCAATCGCCTCGATCACCGGCCCACGGCCCTGTCCGGCGGCGAGCAGCAGCGCGTGGGGCTTGCCCGCGCCATGGTCGCCAATCCGCCCCTCCTGCTGGCCGACGAGCCGACCGGCAATCTGGACCAGACCACGGGTGCCGTGGTGGTCGAGCTCATGTTCGACCTTGCCCGCAAGAACGGCACCGCCGTTGTTCTGATCACTCACGACCCAGCTCTTGCAGCTCGCGCCGACCGCGTCTTTACCATGACGCAGGGCGAGCTGACAGAATCCACGGTCATCAGCTGATGCAAGCGTTTTGGGCGGCTGTCCGCATCGGCCTGTTAGATCTGCGCGGCGACCTGCGCCGCTTCATTCTGCTGATCGCATGTTTGGCTGTTGGAACGGCGCTGATCGCCGGCGTTAGTTCCGTTGGCGCCAGCATTGCCACCGCCATCGATGCCAATGCTGCTGTGCTTATGGGCGGCGATCTGGAGCTCTCTCGCGCTGACCGCCCTGCGACCCCTGACGAACTCGCCATCATGGAAGGCTTCGGCGCCGTCGCCAGCGTCATCGACACCAATGTGCGCGCTCAATCTGCTAGCGGCGACGCCTTTGTGGATCTCAGCGTCGTCGGGGATAATTATCCTCTGGTTGGCGCGGTTCAGAGTGCGCAACTACCTGCCGGCACTTCCATTGCCGCTTTCCTGGCACCCCAGGAAGAGGTATTCGGCGCTCTGGTTGATCCGCTCATGCTCGATCAACTTGGCATTGCAGTAGGCGATCGCTTTCAGCTCGGCGGCACCGAATTTGAGGCCCGCGGCACACTAGCCAAGCTCCCCGACGCGGCCGTGCGAGGCTTCCGCCTTGGCCTAACAACGCTCGTCACCACTGAAGCCTTCTCCAACATTTCCGATCGCACTTCACCCCTTCCAGGCCTTGGAAGTTGGTTCCGCTACAAGATCCTGCTCGATGGGCAGGACGCTGAAGATACCAAGCCTGCTGTCATAGCAGCACTGGCCGATAGCGCCTGGACAATTCGCTCCGCTCGCGATGGCCTGGGCCCCATGGTGCGCTACTACGATCTTTTCATGCGCTTTCTAGTGATCGTCGGCCTGGGATCCCTGCTGATTGGCGGCGTCAGCGTTTGGAGCGGCATGCAGGCCTATATAGCCGAACGCGCCAACGTCATCGCCATCCTGCGCAGCATGGGCGCTGATCGCTCCCGCGTTTTCATCCACTTCTTCTCACAAGTCGCGTGCCTTGCGGCCATTGGTGTCGGCATAGGCCTGCTTATCGGCGGCGGCATCGCCTATCTAGTGCTGCCATTCGTCGGTCAGGCGGTAGGTATCGCGCTAGGCTCCGCGCTGCATCTCCAGCCTTTGCTCGTTGCAGCGGCAGCTGGCTTTGTCACCGCATTTGCCTTCTCTTATCTGCCGCTGCAGCAGGCCCAGACGATCCGCCCGGTGCACCTGTTCCGCTCCAAAGGCCTAGCCGCGCCGCCAGTCGATTGGTCCCAGCTGCTGGTGTCATGGCGCATCGTTCCATTGCTGCTGGCAGGGCTGGCTTTCTTGCTGCTGGCCTACGCCATGACCGAAGATGCCCTTCTGGTCGGTGCCTTTGCCTTGGCGAGCATACTTGCCGCGCTTGCCTTTCAGCTTTTCGTTTGGCTCGTGCAGATGGCGCTCAGGCGCTTGCCCGATGCAGCATGGCGCATCCCGCGCCATGCCCTGCGTTCCATTTCAAGCGGTGGAGCCAATGCATCCTCTGTCGTCGTCTCGGCCGGCATGGCTTTGACGATGCTGATTGTCGTTTTGGTTCTTCAAACTAATTTGCGTCAGGAATTTCTGGGCGCCTCGGCCTTCGATGTCCCAACCTTTGTTGCGTCCGACCTTTTCCCTGACGAGTTCGAAACGCTCGAGGACCTCTCCGGTCCAGGCACCGACATCCCCTTCTTTGTCGCCACGCCCATGTTGCGTGGCGCCTTAACCGCCATTAACGGGGTTCCCGCGGATGATGTAGAGACCCGCGGGCCGGAGGCAACGTTCCTACTGTCAGGCGAAGTGCCGCTCACTTACCGCAACCAGATGCCCATTACATCCAAGCTCACTGATGGCGATTGGTGGCCCC